>Ga0194119_10002193_pt1 | contig 33762 bp, 33 predicted proteins | sample TA2MahC100mmetaG_FD_148620 | JGI IMG/M metagenome (GOLD analysis project Ga0194119, IMG submission 148620) | Freshwater microbial communities from Lake Tanganyika, Tanzania - TA2015018 Mahale Deep Cast 100m | ecosystem: Environmental > Aquatic > Freshwater > Lake | place: Tanzania: Lake...
TGAGGTGGTGCTAAACCACGGGGCCGCGCCAGCGACCCCAACCAGCCGCTTTGAGCGGCTCACGAACGAAGGCCCCCGGCTCTGCCGGGGGATCGTTACTCGCGCCTGTCGGTCAGCGCTGAAGTTTCGAGCGAATCCTCATAGTCGCGCCGGGGCGTCCGCAGCCGCCGGCCGGGCCACTCCAGGCGCATGTCGGTCGAAACTTCCTCGACAATCTCAGGTGTGATCTGCTTTTTCTCGGCAGCGAAGGCCGTCAGCATGCAGTTGTCGCATACCGCGTTGATCAGCCGGGGAATTCCCTGAGTTCGGCGATGGATCTCGGCCAGGACGGGCTCCGAAAATACGGTTTGATCCGGCATCCCGGCCCGGGCCAATCGGGTTTCGACGTACTCGACCGTCTCGGCTTCCGAAAACGGCTTGAGGTTATAGCGCAGGACGATCCGCTGTTTCAACTGGCGGAGATTTGGCGCATCCAGCTTCCTGTCCAGCTCCGGCTGGCCGGCCAGTACAATCTGGAGCAGCTTCCCGCGCCGGTTTTCCAGGTTGCCGAGCAACCGGATTTCCTCGAGGACCTCCCAGTCCAGGTTGTGCGCTTCGTCGACGATCAACACGGCCGTGCGTCCTTCGTTCGCCTGCTGGATCAGCATCGAGTTCAGCGCGAACAGCACCTCGGTCTTCGAACCGCGCTCGCAGCGCAGGTCCAGATCGTAGGCGATCATATCGAAGAACTGCTGTGGCGTGATCCGGCTATTGAACAGGAAGGCGAACTCCACGTATTGCGATTCCAGGTACTCCCGAAGGCACTCCAGCATCGTCGTCTTGCCCGTGCCGACCTCGCCGGTCAACACGATGAATCCTTTACGGCTCTGCACACCGTAGATCAAATTCGCCAACGCCTCTTCGTGCTGCGAGCTGCGGTAGAGATAAGCTGGGTCGGGACTTAAATTGAACGGGTTCTCATTGATGCCAAAAAAAGCGTTATACATGTTGGACCTGGACGCACGGAAACCGGCCGATGCCCAGTACCATGGTAACACGGGCATCGATCTTATCCATCCATCGGCCAATTGCCCTACTTTCTTGAGGTATCCCGGGATAATCCGGTAGGGCCGCCAGGCGGCGGCCCTATTCGGTCGATACCTACGCCGCTTCGCGGAGCGGCGTAATTTGGAGCCGCCGGCCGCTGGAGTGCAGGTCGCACCGGACGATGCCTCCAGGCGGGATCCGGTTGTCCGCCACGAGCGCGGCCAGTGGCTGCAGCAGGTGCCGGTGCACCGTCCGCTTCAGTTCCCGCGCTCCGTACTCGTTGCTGGTTCCCGATTCGAGCAGGAACTTTCGCGCCCGCCGCGGCAGTTCCATGTAGAACGCCCTGTCGCCCAGCCGCCGTTCGATATGCGCAGCGGTCTCGTCCAGGATCAAATCCAGAATCTGCTCGAGGGCGGCTCCGCTCAGCGGACGATACGTCAGCATCAGGTCGATCCGGTTGACGAATTCGGGAGAGAACTTCCGTTTCACCGCCCCGATCGCGATCTGATCCAGCTTCCGGTAGCCGGGCTCCTGCCCGGGTTGCTGCTCTGCGGCGGCCTCGAACCCAAAGCCCGGACGGACCTCCCGCGCCATCTCTTTCGCCCCCAGATTACTCGTAAGAAATATCAGGCTCCTATCAAAGCAAACGCTCGTGTTATCCCCTAATTTCAAAGTTCCCTTGTCGAGGATCCCAAGCAACAGGCGCGTCAGCGACGGTGCCGCCTTTTCGACCTCGTCGAACAGCACAATCGCCAGGTTGGCGCGGTCGCTCATTACCTGGTTCAACTTCATTTGGGTCAACAGGGGCTGGGTTTCGCGATGGCCCAGGTAACCCGGTGGCGCGCCGATGAGCTTGGCCACCTCGTGGTCTAACTGGAACTCCCCGCAATCCACCCGAAGAACGTTCCGCGCCGAACCGTGGATGACCTCCGCCAACGCCTCGACGGTCCGGGTCTTTCCGGTTCCGGTCGGCCCCAACAGAAGGAACACGCCGGCGGGCCGGCCTTCCGGCGCCAGTCCGGCCTGGTACATCTGCACATACGGTACCAGTGCGTCGAGCGAATCTGGCTGGCCGATAATCCGTTCCGACAATTGGGCCGACAAGCGCGCGCCAGAATGGCCGGTAAAGGGTAAGACCTTTCGGCGGTCACGAGAATTAGGCATAAATGCTCCTTCGAAAACCATTATAGAAGGCGCGCAACATGTAAACGGTTGCAAAGTGCGGAAAACGCTCACTTTTCGAAAAAAAGTGAAAAGTTTATTTCCTTTATAATGAACGGATTATGGTCGAAATCTGATCGCAGGCGTGGCCATCGCCGTAAGGGTTGTGAACGAGTTTCATGCGATCATATATTTCTTGGTTTTCAAGCAATAATTCCGTCTCTTTAACGATCACATTTTCGTCCGTGCCCACCAATTTTACGGTGCCGGCCTGGACCGCCTCCGGCCGCTCTGTCTTCTCGCGCAGCACCAAAATCGGCTTTCCGAGCGATGGGCCTTCCTCCTGGACGCCGCCCGAATCCGTAATTAAAATGTGCGCCCGGCGCATCAGGTCCACGAATGGAAGGTAGTCAAGCGGCTCGATGAGATGGATGTTCGGTTGACCGGCGAGCAGGCGATTGACCGGCGCCTGTACATTTGGATTCGGATGAACGGGATAAACGATCTCGACGTCCTTCCGCGCGGCCAAACGCCGGATTGCGGCGCATATGCGCTCAAATCCATCGCCGAAACTCTCGCGGCGGTGCGCGGTGACGAGGATCAGACGTTTGCCGGGGTCGAGGAATGAGAAGTCCTGCCCCGAAGACAGGTGACCGGCGGCCAGTTGGTCCCGCACATGCAGCACGGCGTCGATACCGGTATTCCCAGTGACGTAGATCGCCTCGTCCGGGACGCCTTCTCTCCTGAGGTTGTCCGCTGCCCAATCCGTAGCAGCGTAATGGTCGCGCGCCAGCCGGCCCGTCAGCACGCGATTCACCTCCTCCGGAAACGGCTGCGCGAGGTCCCAGGTTCTTAGGCCGGCCTCGATATGGCCGACCGGCACGCGGGCGTAGAACGCCGCCAGGGCGCCGGCGAACGTGGTTGTCGTGTCGCCTTGGACCAAGGCCAGGTCCGGTTTCAAATCCTGGAAGACGGGCTCTAATGCCGCGAGCATTCGCGCCGTGCTTTGGGACAGCGTTTGGCCAGGTTGCATCAGGTTCAGGTCCACGTCCGGCACGACCTCGAAGGTTTGCAGCACGCGGTCGAGCATCCCGCGGTGTTGCGCAGTCACGCAAACCCTGACGTCGAATACTTCCGGCTCGGCGCGCAGGCGCCGGACTAGCGGACAGAGTTTGATGGCTTCGGGGCGGGTCCCGAACAACAGCAAAGTGCGAATCGGCAAGTGAGGCTCTCGAAACGGGCGGCTATTTGTGGCGGTATGTGATACGGCCTTTGGTCAAGTCGTAAGGGGACATCTCCAGTGTTACCCGGTCCCCGGCGAGAACACGAATCCGGTTCCGGCGAAGTTTGCCGGCCAGGTGCGCAAGCACCAACCGTTCCTGGTCCAATTGGACACTAAACAATCCGCTCGGGAACTTCTCAACCACCGTCCCTGTAACTTCAATGCAATCTTCTTTGCTCATTGGCCTCCAGCTGAAATTTCGAATGGGCGGGTATGCGAACACCCCCAATCAGTATATCCACTGTGTTCCGCGTGGCGTCGACGAAAAAATTCATCGCCATCCGGCCCTGTCCGATATGACAGCAAGGAACCGAGAAATGATTTCTGTCAAGGACGCCGTTTCAGAATTGGATCGAATGGCGGATGACGCCAAGGAGAAGGACCGACTGTATCGGAAGTCCTTAGCCGGCTGGTCGGAATCGTTGCGTGCGGTCGAGCGTCACGTGTTCCCGTTGTTTCCAGTCGCGTCGAAGGTCGCGAACGAGGATTGGCGGCAGGTGCAAACGATGCTTCGGGGCGGTAGCGTTACTGAGATTTTGGACTCCTGCCCGCGGCTCTCCGAGCGAGTGCTCTCCAACTACGCGATGGTCGCCCGGGCGGCGCAGCGCGCCGAGTTGGACTCCGTCAAACAGATACTCCAGGTTATGGCGGAAGCCGCGCAAGGGGTTCGCGCCCGCGGCGATCTGTACGGCGGGGAGTTCGAAAAGCTCAGCGAATCGCTCGGCGAGTTAGCGCACCTCCAGGATCCGGACGAGTTACGCGCCGGGCTTGCGCGTGAGGCGATGTCGCTTCGCGAAACGGTCGGAAACATGATTCGCGAAAGCCGGGAAGCGCTGGCTGAAATGGAACAGGACCTGACCGCCTTTCATAGGCGGCTGGCGGAGGCCGAGGCGGCGGCGTCGACGGACGCGTTGACCGGACTCGCGAACCGCCGGGCCCTTGAACTGGCCCTGGAAGACCGGATCCGGCGCCGAGCCCAGTTTTCGGTGCTGCTGTTCGACATGGACGGCTTCAAGGGCATTAACGACAGATTCGGTCACGATTGCGGCGACCAGGTCCTTCGGCTCTTCGCGCAGATTCTGAACGACCAGGTCCGGCCAGGCGACGTCGTTGCCCGCTGGGGCGGCGACGAGTTCTTTGTCATCCTCGACTGCGGTCTCGAGGACGCGCTGCGCCGTTCCCAACAGATCGCGAAGAGGTTGAGCACAAGGTACGACATCGTTGTCAATGGCAGGACGATGGCGCTGCCCATCTGCGCCTCGGCCGGTGTGGTAGAACATGTGCCGGGCGAGTCGCCCGCCGATGTGTTCCGCCGTGCCGATCAGGCGATGTACGCCGCCAAACCGAAGGACTCGCGGAATAATGTTCCGCCGCCCGTCTAGACTCACCGCCGTTCGCGGTGCGGCCATTGTGGTATTCTCACCGAAACCGCAATGAGCAGCGCTACGCAAGAACAAAAGGGATTCTACGGCTGGTGGATTTCCGCCGCCGCCTTCTTCACGTTCGGACTCGCCGTGGGCATTCCCTACTACGGCATGGGTTTCTACTACGACTATTACCAGAAGGCGTTTGGCTGGACCCGGCCGGAGATGACGCTGGGTTTTCCGCTGGCGGTGGTGCTGACGCTTTGGGTGGGCCCAACAGTCATGCACCGGTTCAGTCCGCGCAAGCTGATGATGATCGGTGTTGCGTTGACCGCTCTTTCCTTCATCGGTTTCAGCAAAATGACGGGCGACCTGACGTTCTACTACGGGATGTGGACGCTCTATACCGTCGGCTACATTCTCTCCGGACCCATTCCGCACCAGATCATCATTTCGCAGTGGTTTAAGAAAAATCGCGGCAAGGCGATGGCGGCTACCTACCTGGGCGTCGGCGTCTTTGGCGGTCTCGTCGTGAAGTTTTTCGCCACGCCGATCACACAGGCCACGAACTTTCAGAACGCGCTGTTTTGGACCGGCATCGCCGTCCTGCTTGTCATTCCCATTGCGTTCCTGGTGATCAAGGATAAGCCTTTCGACGTTGGGCAGACGCCTGACGGTCTGCCCCTTACGGCGGGGGAGGTTCCGCAACCGCCGCGGGCGATGTCCGAGTTGCTGCGTCAGCCCGCTTTCTGGCTCTTGATGGTCGGAAGCTTGTGCTCGATCGGCTCGATCGGTTCCATCAATTTCCACATGAAGCTGGTGTTCAAAGAGCAGGGTTTCACCGACCAAAAAACGCTGGATGCCATTTTCGGCAACGCCAACCTCTGCATTCTGTTCAGCTCCATAGGCGGCCGGATCGTAATGGGCTACCTGGCGGACAAGTTCAACAAAAAGTACGTCATGCTCGTGACCTACGCGTTAGTCGCGGCTACGATTCCGCTGCTGTTCCTGGTGACCCCGGCGAATCCGGAGTACGTCTATCTTTTCGCGATCCTTTTCGGTTTCGGCATGGGTGCGGACTACATGTTGATCCCGCTGATGGCAGCGGAGCAGTTTGGCGTGAATACGCTCGCCCGCGCGATGGCGATCATCCTTCCCGCCGATACGATCGGCCAAACCTGGTTCCCCTATCTGGTCTCCCACATCCGCGAGAGCTCGTCCAGCTACGGAGTTGCGCTTAACATAGTATTTGCGATGGCCGCCTTGGGCGCCGCGGCAATTCTACTGTTGCCTCTGCACGGGAAAAGGGATGAAACACTTCACGTACAAGAGCCTGGAACAGCTCCAGCAGGACGCTGACCGGCTTACGGAATACGTCCGCTTCGAGGCGGACGTCGATCGAGTCAAAGCCGCCTTGGGCCGGACAGTCCCGATCGGAAAGTTTGTCACGCTGGGGAACTCCATGGCGATCCACCCTATGGAGGGGTGCGACTCGGACTTGGACGGGAATCCGGACGAACTCACCATTCGCCGGTACGAACGGTTCGCCGCCGGCGGCGCCAAGCTGATCTGGTTCGAAGCCACCGCCGTCCAGAAGGACGGCCGCGCCAACGCGCGCCAGTTATGGCTCCACGACGGCAATGTGGACCGGTACGCCCGGCTGCACGAGAAGCTGTTGGGCATCCATCGCGACAAGTTCGGGACCACCGATGACCTGCTGATGCCCATGCAGCTTACCCATTCGGGCCGCTATTCGTATCCGAACCGGATCATCGCGTACCACAATCCCTTGATCGACGACAAGACCGCCACCGCCCCCGATCAGCCCGTAATTAGCGATGGCGAGTTGGAACGGCTGGAGGATCAATTTCTCGCCGCCGCCCGGCTGGCCCATCGGGCCGGGTTTCGTGCCATCGATCTGAAGGTCACGCACGGGTACCTGCTGAGCGAGTTGATGGGCGCGAAGTTGCGGGAGGGCCGCTACGGCGGTTCCCTCGAGAACCGGACGCGTTTCATCCGCAACGTCATCGGCAAGGTGAAAGCCGAGTTCGGCGACAGGATGTTGATCGCCATGCGGCTCGGCTGTTTCGATTCGGTGCCCTACCGGAAAAGGTCCGAAGGCGCCGAGGGTGAGCCGCTGCCCTACACGACGCCCTATCCGCACGGTTGGGGCGTGGATCCCAACGATCCGCTGCAGGAAGATCTGACGGAAGTGAAGCAGGCCATTGGCTGGTTTCGGGACTGGGGCGTTCAGCTCTTGAACGTCTCGATCGGTTGCCCCTACTACAACCCGCATGTCGGCAGGCCTTTCGAAAAACCGGATGAAGGCAACTACGAGCAGCCCGAGCACCCGCTCGCGGGCGTCGACCGCCATTTCCGGATCTCCGGCGAACTGCAGAAGGCGTTTCCCGGTTTGCCCATGGTTGGCACCGGCTATAGCTGGCTGCAGATCTACGCATTGAACGCCGCCGCCCGCAACATCGAGTCCGGCCGGATTCGTATCTTTGGGATCGGGCGCAATGCACTCAGCTACCCGGACTTCGCTGTCGATGCGCTTGAGAAGGGTGCGCTCGACGAAGTTCGCGTCTGCAAGACGCTCACCTATTGCACGTTTCTGATGCGCCAGAAAAACCACCCGCTTGGCCAATTTCCGTCCGGTTGCCCGCCGTTCGACAAGCTGGTCTACGGACCGATTATGAAACAGGCTCGGGAAGCGTTTCGCCAGCAACATCCGAAATGAGCCGCCGCGATGCGCTGCGCCCCCTTTCGGCCGTTCCGGCCCACCCGGAAGGTGACCACGGAGGACTTCGATTGGAGGCTACCAGGTGATTTCTCACAGGCCCTTTGACAACTCCATCGAAATCTCGCAACAGCCTTGCGCGATTAATCGGAGATATGCAAAAATTCGAAAGTGTTAACGCGACGCGCTGTCCGACGTGTGCTCCTCGCCGTTACCTCGTTGTGTCTCGGATCCGCCTTCGCTTCGACGTCTGAAAACGCCACTACGATTGATCGCAGCGGCCGCATACAGCAGCGAAGCCGGGTGCAGCGCCGCCCCGGTCACCGCGTCGTCGTTGGATATTCGCAGGAACCGCTTCGCCTGCGAGCGGTCGAGCGTGCGCCCTACAGAGTGTCCGATCCACGCATCGACAGCGAGACTTCGCTGCCGGCGGGTTTACAGGCGCTCGTCGAGGCCGGCTTGGCGGCGCCTATCGCGGCGCGCGCCCACGTTCTGTTTCCCATCGCGCCTCGGGTTCTTCCCCGGCCTCCGCCCGTCGTCCTCTAGTTCGAACTCCATCGATACCTGCGCACACCCTGAACCCCAAGGAGATTTCATGCAGGACCTCGTCATGGGCGACCGGACCTTTCGTTCCGATGTCTATCCCACGCGAAAAGAAGAGTTTGCGAAGCTGGAACATGGCCCAGCAAAACGCACGCCGTTCGTATGCCGGAATGCCGGGAATATCGTTCCCGCTCATGACGGAAGCGTCGGCGGTGTGCCCGCCACCTTTGAACCTGCCGTCCGGCTGGAAAAGGCAGTCAAGATGACGAACGCCGCGAGAAGACTTTCCTACTGGGAGCAGGCGCGCACCGCGTCATTTGAGATCTGCCAGGACCTGGAAAAGGTCCGGGAGACGGCCAATCCGAGTGTGTTCGCCCAGCCTGACACTCTCCGGACGCATTCCGCCGTGGCGGCCCGTGTGGCCCCAAAGAGGCTCGGGATTCAAGGCAATGGGCACGGCGAATCCTGGTCGGCCGAGTTTGGCCGGTTGGTTCCCGTGGCAACGAAGTTCAATCCGGATATGATGGAGGGCTAAATGTTCAAGACCGAAAACCTTGCCGCCGATTCTCTCTCCTCCGTTGTCGTATTTCTTGTCGCGCTTCCGCTGTGTATGGGTATTGCCATCGCCTCCGGCGTTCCGGCGGCCCTTGGCCTGGTTACGGGTATCGTCGGCGGTATTGTGGTGTCCACCTTCTCCGGCTGCCCCCTGCAGGTGAGCGGCCCGGCGGCAGGACTCTCGGTGATCGTCTTTCAGTTGATTCAGGAGCATGGCATCGCCATGCTGGGGCCCATTGTGATGCTGGCTGGGTTGATGCAGTTGGCGTCCGGCCTCCTCCGCGCCGGCCAGATGTTCCGGGCCATCTCCCCGGCCGTGATCCATGGGATGCTGGCCGGTATCGGCGTTCTGATTTTCGCGGCGCAGTTTCATGTCATGGTGGATCACACGCCAAAGTCGAACGGCATCGCTAACCTGCTGGCGTTTCCGGAGGCCGTCGCTTTGCTGTTTCAGGACACGGACCACGATCATCACATGGCGGCTGTGGTCGGGTTCGCGTCGCTGGCCGTGATGATCGGATGGACGTTTCTTGGCAAGGGTCCTTTGAAAAAGGTACCCGCGGCGCTGGTGGCCGTGATAACTGGTACCACGATCGCGCAGGTGCTGGGGCTGCATATTCACTACGTCAAGCTGCCGGCCGCCTTGACCGACGCAATTACGCTTTTCAATCTGTCGAACCTGAGCGCGTTGCTCAATGGCGAGATCCTGGGTGAGGCCGCGGCGCTTGCCTTTATCGCCAGCGCCGAGACTCTTCTTTCCGCTGCGGCTGTGGATCAGATGAGCGGCGGACGGCAGAAAACGAACTATGATCGTGAACTGCTTTCGCAGGGGATAGGGAATTCGCTGTGCGGTCTGCTGGGTTCGCTTCCGCTGACCGGCGTGATCGTTCGTTCGGCGGCCAACGTCAACGCCGGCGGCAAAACGCGGCTGTCGGCCATTTTGCATGGCATCTGGCTGTTGGTTCTGGTTGTGGTGTTCCCGCATGTGCTTCAGTTGGTGCCCACCGCCTGCCTGGCGGCGATTCTTGTCTATACGGGAGTGAAGCTGCTGAACGTAGGCGCCCTGCGGCATCTGCATCGCTACGGAACCGCGGTGGTGGCGGTCGCCATCATTACGACGGTGATGATCGTGGTTTCGAGCCTCCTCACCGGCATCGTGGCGGGAATCGTGCTTTCCCTGTTGAAGCTGCTTCACGCGATTTCCAAACTGGAAGTTCGCGTGGATAAGGATCCGGTGAGCGATCGAGTCGACGTCCTATTCGACGGATCGGCAAGTTTCGTCAACCTGCCGCGTTTCACCGACGCTCTGGACGAGATTCCGGAGACGGGCGAGGTTCATGTGCATATTCGCGGCCTGAACTACATCGACCATGCTGCGATGGAAGCGCTGCAAAACTGGGAAAAGGTTCGTGTATCGCGCGGAGCCCAGGTGGACGTCGCCTGGGACGAGTTCATGAGTCTCTACCAGTCGAAGAACAAGGTGCCCGCGCTGCCGTAAACGGCCTATCCCCGCGCCATCTTGATGTGCGGCCCGTTCGACTCGCCTGTCGGCTGGAAACCGAATCGCTCATACAGCCGCCGGGCCGGATTGGACTCCTCCACATGCAGCGTCACGCGCTGACCCGCTTCCTCAACAAATCGCGCCACCAGCTCGCCGCCAATTCCCTGGCCGCGCCAGGGCGGAAGCAGCGTGATCTCGATCAGCACCGAATGCTCCAGGCCGTGCCAGCCGTAGAATCGGCCGATGGGAACCCCATCGTGTTCGACGACTGCGAACAGCGCATTCGCGAACGCAGTACGGTAGTGCCGCTTCTGCAATTCGTACTGGCCGCGCAAGAAGTTCACCTTCACCCCGGCCGGCCACGGAACCGCGGCCAACTCGCGGTCACGCGACGATGCGTAGACCTCGAACAGAAATGGCTCGTCGGCCTCCGTGCACGGCCGCAGCGTGATGGTTGCCATCTCTAGAGTGTAGTGCCGCTATGATTGTTGGAACCGGAATGCCATACCCGAACGCAGTGAAACTTCCCTTGGCGTTCGACGCCGCCGCGCTGCGGGCGGACCTCACCGCGTTGCAACCCGGTGAGTGGGTGCGGCACTTCAACACCGGTTACTACGACGGCGACTGGACGGCCGTTTCGCTGCGATCCACCTCCGGTTCGGCCGGACAGATTTTTCCGTCGCCTGTCGCAGCGGACTACCTTGATACGCCGGTCGTTACCCGCTGCCCGGCCCTGGCCGCCGCCCTGGCCCGGTTCCAATGTCCGCTGCTCTGCGTCCGGCTGCTTTCGCTTTCGTCCGGTTCGCGCATCAAGGAGCACAGCGACTACGATCTTTCTGTCGAAGATGGCGAAGTCCGGATTCACATTCCGGTGCAAACTAATCCACACCTGGAGTTCTATCTGGACTCCGAGCGCGTGACGATGGCCGAAGGCGAGGCCTGGTACCTCAACTTGAACCGGAAACATCGAGTCTTCAACGGCGGCGAAACGGAGCGCATCCACTTAGTCGTGGACTGCAAGGTGAACGATTGGATCCTGGAGCTATTGGCGCCTCATGCCACCGCCTAGCCGGGTTCCGGTGCGAATCGACGCGGGATGGGTGGAATGGCTGGACGTTGGGACCCTCCGGTTTACCGATCCGTTCTTCGAGAACACCGTTCGCCGCGCCGGACGGCGGGCCGAACGCTGGACCCAGCCGCTCGAGTCGCTGACCGGCATTGCGCCGGGTCCCGGACCGGCCGGGCTGATCTTCCACGTTTCGCGGTGCGGATCGACGCTGATTTCCCAGATGCTCTCAACCGCCGGGCAACTGGTACTTTCCGAGCCGCCGCCGGTGGACGACATTTTCCGCCTCCACCATGCGGGAGTATTTTCCTAAGGCGAAGCGGTGACGCTGCTACGTTCGTTCGCCGCCGTATTCCAGGAGCCTGCGGTGATAAAGACCGATTGCTGGCATATTCGCGACCGCGCCCTGCTGCGCGCGGCGTTTCCGGCGGCGCCGTGAATCTTCAACTACCGCCATCCCGTGGAGGTGCCGGCGGCGCAACTTCGTTAGCCCGGCGCCTGGCTGGTGCCAGGCCAAATCGCCCCGCGCCTGTCGCCCATGGACGTGCTGCAAGCGGGTTTCGAGGCGTACGCCACCGATTGCCTGGCCGCCATTTTCCGGTGCGGCGTCGAGGCCGCCGGCGAGGCGATGCTGGTGAACTACGAAGAGTTGCCCCGGGGCCGTGGCGAGCCGGATCCTCAGCCACTTTGCGCTGTGCCTGACACCCGGAGCCGCAGCGGCCATGGAGCGCGCCGCGCGGACCCATGCCAAGTCCGCCGGGCTGCCTTTTGCGCCCGATTCGGCCGCCAAGCGAGCCGAGGGCTCGGCCCGCTTGCGGCCGGAAACAGTTCGCAAACTGCTGCCGATTTTTGAAGAATTGGAAGACCTTCGTGCCGGGACGATCCGCTAGAATGAGGAGACAACCTATGATCGAAGCCTATCGCCAGTTCACTGCGGGTCCGGATCCCTTTGGAGCAAACTGGGACGTCGAATTTCGCTGGGCGCAAAATGCCATCTCGATCCGCCACGCCGACACGGTGGACGTGAAGTTCGAGATCTCTTCCGGTGCTATCCGGGAAGAGAAAATCATCGCCTTGCCGCTTCCCGCGCTCAATCGCGCCGCCGCCGAAACCGGTCATCCGGTCACGGACCCGTGGTGCCACAGAATCGCGGCGGCTCATATGAAGAAAATGATCGAATCCGCCGAGGATATTGAGAAGACTCTGGTCACGCTCGACTTTCAAACGGTCCGGGCGTACGCCGAAGAACTCCGTCCGGAAACCGTGGAGAGCCACCACTAAATTTGTACAATATCTGAGAACTGGAAGTGACCCGATTTCCGTGCGTGGCGTACTGAGGAAGGATACTGAAAATTGTCATGGTCAAATGCCCGCTCTGTAACTTCAACTTGGATTACGACGAAGACGAATTGGACGAGGGAGACGAACTCACCTGCGATGAGTGCGGAGAGATGATTCGCGTTTCGGGTACCTCGCCTCTGGAACTGGAACGCTGCGCGGACGATGACGACGGCGACGAAGACTTCGACGACGACGAGGATGAGGACGACGATTACGCCGAGGACGATGACGAAGACGGCTACGAAGAAGACGACGACGATGACGAGGAGTGGTAGCCGCCATTCCCGGCGGGCGCTATTCGCGTTTTTTCCACTGTTCGTCTGGGCCGAAAAGAAGCCGAAGGAGAAGAAGGCGATATCGGTCATCGCCGGTACGGTTTTCAGGGATCCGGGCTTCGCGCTACCGGGTGTTCCGGTCGAGTTGATCGAGGTTCGAGCCGGCGGGAAGAAAGGTAAGACTTTCAAGACCGCCACCGACGCGCGCGGTGAATTTGCCTTCGTACTGCCGCCGAAGGAAGCGAATTTTCGCGTGAGAGTTGCGGTTAAGGGTCTTGCTCCGGAAGAAAAAGAGACGTCCGCTACGCCCGGAGTTCGCACGGATGTCTACTTTAGCTTGAAACCGGCGGCAAATTAAGTTCATCCTAGAAAGAGGAGATTTCCGTTTCATGCCGATCCGTGTACTCATTCTCTGTGCGATGACCGCCGCCGGCCTGTTCGCACAGGCGCAGGGCGGCCAGCAAGGCGGGAAGGGCGGCTATGGGAACTGGCTTCCCGGATCCCAGAAGGACAAGAAGGGCGACGATCCAAATGTCCGGGCCGTCACCGGCACCATCCGCGCCACCGACGACAAACTGGTGGAGGGTGCGATCGTGCAGATCAAGAACACCAAGACGTTGCAGGTGATGAGCTTTATCACCAAGGCCGACGGCGTCTACCAGTTCAACTCGCTGTCCACGAACACGGACTACGAGTTGAAAGCCGAATCGAAGGGCATGATCAGTCCGGTCCGGACTCTGTCCACGTTCGACGACCGGAAGCGGGCCATTATTCACCTGCGGCTCGAGAACAAGAAGCAGTGACCCGGCGGGCTTGGCTAGGCAGCGCGTTCGCGGCCAACATCCGGTTGGCGCGTACCGACGGCCCCTACCAGGAATTCGATCCCTCCAAAGCCAAAGCCACGGTCATTATCTTCCTCTCGACCATTTGCCCGGTCTCGAACGCCTATCAGGACCGCATCAAGGAATTGATGAGGCGGACCGGCAAGCAGCCGGTTCAGTGGCTTCTTGCCAACGCGAACGACAACGAATCGCCTGCCGAGACGGAAAGATATGCGTCGGAAATCCAGTTGCCAATCTACGTGGACCGCTACGGTCAAATGGCGGACCGCTTTGGCGCCGTGCTGACCCCGGAGGCAGTAGTAGTGGGAAATTCCGGGGACGTTCTGTATCAGGGCGCGATCGACGATTCCCAGAACCCGGCGCGCGTTAAGGTCCACGCGCTGCGCGACGCAATCGACGCGGCGCTGGCTGGGAAAACGGCCCCGGTGCGCAACCTTCGCGCGTTCGGCTGCGCCATTAAGAGAAAGGACTCCCGATGAAACTACTTCTGGCCGCAGTGTTCGCGTTCGCCGCTATGAGTCAGCCGCTAACCCGCATCAACGAGACTGGATACCCGAAGCTGCTGGCCGCAAACAAGGGCAAGGTGCTGCTCGTGGATTTCTGGGCCACTTGGTGCGTGCCATGCCGGAAAGAGATGCCCGAACTGGTCAAGCTGGAAGCGAAGCTGAAGGCGAAGGGTCTGGCCCTGGTGACGATCTCCGCCGATGACGTCGAAAACGAAGTGCAGGCGAAAGAGTTCCTGGCGAAGACCGGCGTGAAATCCACGGCCTATCTGAAGGCTCCCAAAGACGACGACGCCTTTGTCCGCGCGATCGATCCCAAGTGGGGCGGGGAACTGCCTGCGCTGATACTTTACGACAAGGCGGGGCGGAAGGTGAAAATGTGGAAGGGCGAAACGCCCCTCTCGGAATTAGAAGCGGCGATCGGTAAACTTCTCTAGCAGGTGGCGGCGTGGTGAACCGGAATCGCTATTCGATCGCAATCGGCCGCATGGCAAACCCGGCCGCGGCGCCCTTCACGCGGTTCGTCACCGCCATGTAGGTGAAGCGGTAGACGCGATTCCGAGCCAGGTCCTCCAGGAAATGAAACTCGCCGATGTGTACGCCCTGATCCACGAGCAGATACCCGTGCACGGCGTTCGGAATCTTCACGTCCGGATCCTCGCCGGCCTCCAGGCCGCTGGTGTCCGATCCGATCATTACCGCGCCCTTTTCCTCCACCAGCCACTTGGCGGCGGCCAAGTTGATTCCTGCCGAGTCGTGCGCGGCGATCTTCGCGTGGTCCGCGCCCGTCTCGCCCCAATACCGCAGCGTGCCGGTGCGAATCATGACGATGTCGCCCGGTTGCACATCCACGCCCTGCTTCGAGAGCGCCGCCTGCAGGTCCTTCGGGCCGATCGCGTAGTTCGAGGGCAGCGCGTCCACACCCTTCCAGCCGGCCACGTCGATCAGCACGGCCTTCCCGATCATCGGCGGAATCGTATCGGCGTCCATTTTCCGCAGACCGAAATCGCCCGCACCTTCGGACTCCTTCACGCCGTTATACCAGTGATTGTCCAGACCCTTGGTGATATGGCCCAACCCGTCCACCTGCGTACCGACGTTGTCTGAGATAAACAGCGCCGCGCTGTGAAACGCCATGCGGTCCGGATGGCTCCGGAACGGCGCGATGTCCCCCTGGTTCCGCACGCCGTCCGGACTGCGGTAGGACATGACTTCCGTCGGCGAGTGGCCCGGCCATTTGTACGATGTCCGGTCTACCAGCACGCCTAGATCGTAGACTTTACCCTTTTTCACGGCCATAAGCGCGGCCAGCACACGCTCCGGATCGCGGATCGCATTCAGTGCGCCCACCTCGTCCTGCTTGCCGTATACCCAGCCGAATCCCTTGCCCTTTGTCCAGCCTCGAAGCGTCTGGGCATCCAGAGACGCGGCCAGCGCAAGAACGCTAATCAGTCGGATCATGCTTCTTCTCCTCGGATCAAGTCTACAAGGGACTCCCGCCGCCGCACGATTCGCCACCCGGCGCCATCCACCAGCACCTCCGCCGGCCTTGGCCGCGAGTTGTAGTTCGAGGCGAGCACGAATCCGTAGGCGCCGGCCGTGGCTAGCGCGACGAAGTCTCCCGGCATGACGTTCGCCATCTCCCGGTCGCGCGCGAAGAAGTCGCCGGTCTCGCACACCGGACCCACGACGTCGGCGATCACCGTGCCCGCGCCGCTCTGCCGCAGAGGCAAGATCTCATGATGCGCCTGGTAAAGCGCCGGCCGGATGAGGTCGTTCATAGCCGCATCCACGACGACGAATTCCTTCGTTGCGGTCGACTTGCGGTACAGAACGCGCGTGACCAGCGCGCCGGCCGGACCCACGATCGAGCGGCCGGGCTCTGTCATGAGCGTTAACCCGCTGGTTCGTGCGCAGAGAGACCCGATATGCGCCGTGACGTCCGGTTCCCGCTGTTCTGGTTTGTAAGGAACGCCCAGGCCTCCGCCCAGGTCGAGCGTGGTGATTCCCATGCCTCGCGCGCGCAACCGCGCGATCAGCGCCAGCACCGCCTCAAAAGCCTCCACCAAAGGCGCCGTATCCAGCAGTTGCGAGCCGATGTGACAACTGACCGCATCCGGAATCAAATTCGGCAGAGCGGCAGCGCGCGCATACACTTCATCCGCTTGCGCGATGTCGATTCCGAACTTGTGGTCGCGTAGACCGGTGCTGATGTAGGGATGCGTCTGCGCGTCGACATGGGGATTCACGCGAACGGCGACCCGCGCTTTCACGCCGAGGCGCGACGCGATCGAATCGATCAACGCCAGTTCGCTCTCCGACTCGCAATTGAAGCTGTGAATGCCCGTTTCGAGAGCGTACTCCACCTCTTCCCGCGTCTTACCAACGCCGGAGAACACAACGCGGGACGGGTCGCCGCCGGCTTGCAGCACGCGAAACAGCTCGCCGCCGGAAACGATATCGAAGCCCGCGCCGTCCGCCGCCAGAAGGCGCAGAACGCTCAGGTTGGAGTTTGCCTTGACGGCGAAGCAGACCATGTGAGGCGTCTGGCCGAATGCGCGGTCGTAGCGCCGGTAACGCTCGCGAATCGCGTTAGCTGAATAGACGTAAACCGGCGTCGATGTCGACCGTGCGATGGCCTCCAGATCTGTGTCCTCGACAAAAAGGGTCCGGTCTCGGTACGCAAAAGGGGGAAAGGGCATTAAGTCACTCGCATAACCAGAATTGTCTGGTCGTCAAATTGGGCGGCGTCGCCGCGAAACGCTTCCACATCCCGATGAATGGCTGCGGCCACTTCCTGGGGCGATCCCGGGCCACTGGCGCGAATCGCCTTTGCCAGGCGGTCCCGGCCATACTCGAGACCTTCCGGATTCAGCGCGTCCAATATTCCGTCGGACGTTAGAACGATCAAATCGCCGGGCAACAACTGCGCCTCCAACTCGTCGTACTCGCGCTTCTCCAGCAGTCCGACCGGCACGCCCTCGGCCTCGAGATCGAGCAGTTGATCGCCGCGGCAGATAATGGGAGGCAGACCGCCGGCGTTGGCGATGGTCAGCTTTCGCGACGGAGCGTCCCAAAACATCGCCAGCAGCGTGACGTACTGGGCTTCGGCGCGGCGTTCGGTCAGGTTGTTGTTCAACGCGCGCAGCAGTTGTCCAGGCGGTCTTGGCCGCCGGCCCAGCGACCGCAGCAAGCCGCCGACCAGCGCCGCGTACAGCGCGGCGGCGGCGCCCTTGCCGGACGAATCGCCGAAAACGATGGCCGCTTGATCGTTCTCGTACTCGAAGAAATCGAATAGATCGCCTGAGATCTCCCGCGCTGGTTGCAGGCGTACGGAGATCTCCAGCCGCGCGATCTCCGGCGCCTCCGAAGGCAGCAGCAGCGATTGCAGCTTTCGGGCCGCCTGCAAATCCCGCTCCATGCGCCGTTCGCGTTCGGCGATCTCCTCGTAGAGCCGCGCGTTCTCGATGGCGCTGGCGATCTGCGGACCCAGCAGCGCCAGCGAGCGCATGTGGTCGATCGAGTAGTGATTTAAGCGGCTGCTTTCCAGGTCCATTACGCCGATCACGCGGTCGCGCAGCAGCAGCGGCACCGCAACCTCGCTGCGAATATTCGGATGGGACTCGATGTAGCGGGGATCGGCCAGCGTGTCCTCCACGCGCATCGGTTTCCGCAGCCGGGCGGCGGAGCCGGTGACCCCCAGGGAGATAGCGATCTCCTCGAGTCCGTCACCGGGTTCGGACCGCAGCGTGAACCGGTTGCGCAGCACCTGCTTGACCTCGTCGAGCAGGTAGATGGTGAACGAGTCGTAGTCCACCAGCCCGCGCACGCTTTCCGCCACCCGGCGCAATAGCTCATCGACATCCAGAATCGAGCTGAACCCTTGCGAGATTTTCGTCAGCGTCCGCAGAGTGCGGTGCTGCGCGTCCATGCGCCGGTGCATGCGTGCGTTATCGAGCGCGCCGGCGATGCGCGAAGCGATCAGCCGCATCAACGACACGTCGTCCTGCGAGTAGTCGCCGACGGTGGTCGATTGAAAGTCGATCACGCCCACCAGCTTGTCGCGCGCGATCATGGGAATCGCCATCTCGCAGCGGACGGCGTCCAGCGCGTTCAGGTAGCCTGGTTCCTGCCGAACGTCGCGCACCAGCACCGGCTCCCGCGTCGCCGCGGCGCGCCCGGTGACGCCGTCGCCCAGCGGAATGAGCAGACGGTCGATTAGTTCCTGGCGGTGGCCGATGGAGTAGCGGATGCGCAGACCCTGCCGGCGCTCCGAGTACAGCAGAATCGCGAACAACTGCGCAGGAATCGCGCGCGTGATGCTGCGCGCCACGCTGCCTAGCAGCTTGTCCAGCTCCAAGGTCTCCGAAGTGGCGCTGGTGACTTCGAGCAGATAGTCCAGGAGTTCGGCGCGATTTCGAAACCGATCGCGCCGCCGGACGGGCGCGGTCATCGGGCCGCCGCCGCTTCCTGCACGATGCGCACGCTGGCAGAAGCGCCAATCCGGCTGGCCCCGGCCGCGATCATCGTCCTGGCATCCGCCAGATTCCGGATTCCTCCCGACGCTTTTACACCGAGGGCCGGGCCAACGGTGGAGCGCATCAGAACGATGTCCTTCGCCGTCGCGCCGCCCTTGGAGAAACCGGTCGAAGTTTTGACGAAATCGGCGCCAGCCGCCATCGAAAGCCGGCACGCGGTCACTTTCTGTTCGTCCGTGAGAAGCGCGGTCTCCAGGATCACTTTCAACAGAGCGCCGTTTCGATGACAGGTTTCCGCCACGGCGCGAATATCCTTTTCCACCGCCAGCGTCTCTCCGCCGCGAAGCAGGCCGACGCAGAGCACCATGTCTACCTCGGTAGCACCGGAGCGGATCGCTTCTTCGGTCTCCAGCACCTTACCGGACGTCGACATCGCGCCCAGCGGGAACCCTACGACCGTGCATGTCTTCACCGCGGTGCCCCGCAGTTCACGCGAAACCAACGGCACCCAGGAGGAGTTGACGCAGACGCTCGCGAAGCCGAAACGCCGGGCTTCCTCGCAAATTTGCAGGATCTCGCCGCGCGTGGCATCGGCGCGCAGCAATGTGTGGTCGATCATGGCCGCCAGCTTCGCGTCTCCCGGTCCGCTTGCGGCCGCGGATGGCGCGGCGTCGTAACCCGTGGCGGGTTTGGCCTCCGCGGCGGGCTGCGGACGGCCCAACCGTGCGATGAATTCCTCGCCGATTTGTGCGACGAGCAGATCGAGTTCGGCGTCGGTCATCGCTTGTATTTGCTCTCCAACGCGCTGATCTTATCAATACGCCCCTGGTGGCGCCCGCCGCCCCACGGCGTGGCGAACCACGTTCGCAGCACCTCTTCGGCTTGGGACTCGGTCAGCATCCGGCCGCCCAGCGTCAACACATTGGCGTGGTTGTGCTCGCGGGAGTTGCGCGCCGAGGCGCGGTCGTAGCACAGCGCCGCGCGGATGCCCGGCAGCTTGTTCGCGGCCATCGCCGAGCCGATTCCCGCGCCATCGACGATCACGCCCGCGAACGCCTCCGCGCGAGCCACCTTCCCGGCCACAGCTTCCGCGATATCCGGATAATCGACGGACCGTTCGTCGAACGTGCCCACGTCGTCGACCGCGTATCCCATGGCCGTCAAGACCGGCTTCAGAGCCTGCTTCATCCGGAGGCCGCCGTGATCGGCGCCGATCGCGACCGTGCGATGCGGTTCGGCGGCCCGGCGGTAATCCTCCGGCGCGATTTCGACGATCGGCACTCCGCGATCGCGGGCCAAATCGCGTGCCGCCGGCGTAACGATCGTGCCGCGCACTATTTCAACATGTCCCGTCAGCGGGATGTCGGCGGCTGTAATGACATTCGGCACTAGTTCTCTATTGTAAAAGCAAAAGCGGGATGGCGAACCATCCCGCTTCTAAAGAACTTTGCAGTTCGAGAGGAAAAGTTACTCTTCCTTCTTCTTCTTCTTCTTCTTGCCCTTCTTCTTGCCTTCTTCCTTCTTCGTGTCGTCGGAAGTCGTGACGGCGGCGAAGGTCAGGGTCGTGAAAGCGCCCAGAACCATCATGGCCAGGAATTTCTTCATGTGGAGGTCTCCTTAAGGATTGACGGTTGTCAGGGAGACAACTCGTCATTAACAGTTTGCCCCAAGTTCCGGCGGTCTACGATCCCCAATTCACGGGAATACAGCCTACCAGTTCGGGCTAATCAACGCTCGATTCGCATTCCGTAGAAACTGCGGTAAACAAAGTACAGCGCCACGGCGAAACAACCGATCGAAAGGAACGTTGTCATGCTGCCGCCCTGCGCGGCCAGTGAAACCGCCAGCTCGACGGCCAGCAGTCCAAAGAGTGTGGTGAACTTAATGATCGGATTCAGAGCCACCGAGCTAGTATCCTTGAACGGATCGCCCACGGTGTCGCCGACGACGGTGGCGGAGTGGAGATCGGTGCCCTTGGCCTTCAACTCCACTTCCACAATCTTTTTCGCGTTGTCCCATGCGCCGCCGGCGTTTGCCATGAAGATCGCCTGGTACAAACCGAACAGCGCAATGGAAATCAGGTAACCGATGAAGAAATACGGCTCATAGAAGGCGAAGGCCAACGTGGCGAAGAACACGGTCAGGAAGATGTTGAACATGCCCTTCTGCGCGTACTCCGTGCAGATTTGCACCACCTTCTTCGAATCCTCGACCGACGCCTTCGTTACGCCTTCCAGCTTGATGTTGGCCTTGATGAACTCCACGGCCCGGTACGCGCCCGTGGTCACCGCTTGAATCGACGCGCCGGTGAACCAGTAAATCACCGCGCCGCCCGCGATCAATCCCAATAGGAACGGCGGGTGCAGAATCGACAGATATTGCAGCGACTCCGGTTTCAGTCCGTCCGTCAGGCTGACGATGATCGAGAAAATCATCGTCGCCGCGCCGACCACCGCCGTGCCGATCAGCACCGGCTTCGCGGTCGCTTTGAAGGTGTTGCCCGCGCCGTCGTTTTCTTCCAGGTAGTGCTTCGCCTTTTCGAAGTTCGGCGAGAATCCGAACTTGGATTGCACGTCCTTCTCGATATTCGGCAAGGTTTCGATCATCGACAACTCAAATACGGATTGCGCGTTGTCGGTCACCGGGCCATAGCTGTCGACGGCGATCGTCACCGGGCCCATGCCCAGGAAGCCGAACGCAACAAGGCCGAATGCGAACACAGCCGGCGCAATCATCAAGGCGCCCACACCCATTAGGGACACGTAATACGCGGCGCCCATCAGCAGCAGCATCGCCATTCCCAGCCAGAAGCCGCTGAAGTTGCCGGCCACGAGGCCGGAGAGAATATTGAGCGACGCGCCGCCTTCGCGGGACGAAGTGACCACCTCCTTCACGTGGGACGATTCGGTGGAGGTGAAAACCTTGACCAGTTCTGGAATAATCGCGCCCGCCAAGGTGCCGCAGGTAATGATCGTCGAGAGCTTCCACCAAAGCGTCGGGTCGCCGCCGATGTTCGGAATCAGCATGTAGGAAACGATGTAGGTTAATACCACCGAGACGATCGACGTCAGCCAGACCAGCACAGTGAGCGGCGCTTCGAAGTTCATTTTGTCGGACGTTTCGTACTTGGCCTTGGCCATGGCTTCGTTGATGAAGTAACTGGCCGCGCTGGCCACGACCATCATGACGCGCATCGTAAAGATCCACACGAGCAACTGCACCTGGACAAGCGGTTCCTTCACCGCCAGCAGGATGAAGCTGATCAGCGCTACGCCCGTAACGCCGTAGGTTTCGAAGCCGTCGGCCGAGGGTCCCACCGAATCGCCCGCGTTGTCGCCCGTGCAATCGGCGATCACGCCTGGGTTTCGTGCGTCGTCTTCCTTGATTTTGAAGACGATCTTCATCAAATCGGCGCCGATATCGGCAATCTTCGTAAAGATTCCGCCCGCTACCCGGAGCGCCGCCGCGCCGAGAGATTCACCAATCGCAAAGCCGATGAAGCAGGGGCCGGCATAGTCGCCGGGAACGAACAATAGGATGAAGAGCATCAACAGAAGCTCTACCGAAATCAGCAACATGCCGATGCTCATGCCGGCCTGTAACGGGATTGCATAACAGGGAAACGGCTTGCCCTTGAGCGCCGCGAACGCCGCGCGTGAATTGGCGAAGGTGTTCACCCGGATGCCGAACCACGCCACCGCGTAGCTGCCGCCGATTCCGATCAGGCTGAACAGCAGGATAATCACGACCTTCACGGCCTCGAAATGCTGGAGAACGCCGAAGTAGACCACCATGATCGCGCCGATGAAGAGTTCAAGAATCATCAGGAACCGGCCCTGCGTTTGCAAATAGGTTTTACAGGTTTCGTAGATCAGTTCCGAGATCTCGCGCATGGACTCATGCACCGGCAGGTTGCGCAGGTGGTTGTACATCATCAATCCGAACAGCAGGCCCAGCGCTCCTACAACCAGGCCGCCCATCAATAGAGTTCTGCCGCTAATGCCATCAAGAAATGTCGCCTGGTTAAAGTCCGGCAGGATCAGGTTGGCCTCGCCCCCTCCATGGTGAACCGTGCCCTGTGCCATCAACAGAGACGTGGCAAGCAGCAGCATGGTGATCATCGTAAACGAACGGGCCAACAACGAGCCGGTGGTAGCGGCCCGGCCAGCGCGCGGTGGCGCGAAAATCCGCGACATGGAATGCAAGTGCATTCGGGAAGTTCCTCCAAATGATAGAAAAAGCCCAGGTTAGGGGCTTTTGGACAACAGAGAGAGTGTAACAGATTTAACAACACGCTGGATTGGCGGCCGCCAAAGCTGGGCGGCATCCCGTTGCAAACCACGCCGTGCGCGAACCGGTGAAACCGCATCGGTCTGGAGGAAGGGAACGCTCCGGTTCGCCTATAACTGAGCGAACGGGACCGCTGCCTGCCCGGTGAGCATGCGCCGCGCGTAGTCGATCTGTCCCAGGTGGTAGCTGAAATGTCCGTAGAGGTGCATCAGGAACTGTCCGTTCGTGAATCCTCTGCCGTTAAGCGCGTGCGGATGCATCAGCGCCGGATCGGCGCCGGCGACGATTGGCGGAATCAACTGCCGCAGTTCTCGCAGCCTGGGCAGCAGGTCTACGCCGCTGTCGCTGAATTCGCGGTCGCGCTGCCGCGCGAACGCAACGCCGCCAATCTGGCGGCCCACGAACTCGCGCAAGTTGCCGTCCAAATGCAGCGCCAGGTTTCCGGCGGAATTGGTGATTCCGCTCGCCACCTGCCACAGCGCCGGAGAGTCTCCAAACGCTTCAATTTCCTGAATCAATCGTGTCAGGTCACGTGCGAAAAGTTCCGAAAGTTCATTCATTGGCCGGCTCGATGTGTATAAGTACATTTTCTATCCAATCCAACTCCTCGCGCAGGGCGCTCTTCACCTTGCCGGCGATCATGTGCGAATCGCGGACCGACATGTTCGAATCCACATGCACGTGCATGTCTACGTGCCAGCGCAGGCCGGTTTTGCGAGCGTGGACCTTCTCGATGCCCGCAACGCCGGGAACCCGCATCGCCGCCGCGCGCAATTCCTGCAGTTGCCCGCCGGCCGGCATGGTGTCGACAAGCTGTCCGGACGTCTCGAGAATCACTTGCAGCCCAAGGAACACGACGATCAGCCCCACCAACACCGCGCCAATCGAATCGGCATGACGGAAACGCACGGGATCCAGCAGCGTCAGGCCGAGACAGGCCAGCGCGGTACCGCCGGAGATCAGGTCCACCAGATCGTTCTTGCCGTCGGCCGCCAACGCGCTGGAACGAATCCGCTTGGCCAGGCGGATTTTCTGATAGCTCATGCTTCCCTTGGCGATCAGCGAGATCACCAGCGCCCACGCGGCGAAAGAGCTTGGCGGAGTCGACTCGCCGGCCATCGCCATCCAACTGGCCGTTGTGATGCCAACTCCCGTGGCCACGAGCAGTAGGCCGATGAGCAGGCCGGTTAGAATCTCGAAACGCCCGTGCCCGTATGGATGATCCTCGTCGGCCGGTTTGGCCGCCAGTGTCAGGCCCAAACTGAGCAGTCCCGACGCCGCCACATCCGCCGCCGACTCAAACCCGTCCGCCACCGTTGCCGCCGAGCCCGCCCGCGAGCCCGCGACGATCTTCAGCACCGCCAACAGTGCGCTAACCGCCATTCCCATGAGCGCCGCGCGCCGCGCGATCTGGTACGATGCCCGCACCCGCTACTTCTTGTTCGGAACGATCCAGAGGAACAGTTTGCGGCTCAGATAGGTGTCCTCATCGTCCGGACCGTCGACCTCGAACTCCTTCACCGGCTTCCAATCGCCCATGTCGAATGTGTTCGAAACGACGCGCGTGCCTGGCTTCAACTGTTGCAATAGCTTCGGCCGCAGCTTCAGGTTGATCTGCGGCAGCAGGAACAGCGTAACCACGCTCGCCTCTGCGAACGTAGCTTCGAACAGATCGTTCTCTTCGAAACGAACCCTGCCCTCCACACCGGCCTTCTTCGCGTTCTCGTTCGCCTCGGCAATTCGGACCGGGTTGATGTCGATGCCTACGCCGCGCGCCCCGAACGTTCTCGCCGCGGCAATCACGATTCGTCCGTCGCCGCAGCCCAAATCGTAGACCACGTCGGTTCTCTTCACATCGGCCAGTTCGAGCATCGCCTTGACGGCGGCTTCCGTGGTCGGTACGTACGGCACGTCCGGATCCTTCTTAGCCTTTTTCGGCTGAGCGAATACGAACGGTGCGGCAAGCACGCCTACAACGGACCGGCGGGTTAGGGTACGCATGAGTCCCCTTATTATGACTCGATTCGCCGGGCCGTTTGCACCCAAGGATTCACACAGCCTATGAGACAATATGAGGTTTCGCATGACCGGCCACGAAATACGCCAAACCTTCATTGACTACTTTGCCTCCAAGGGCCATCGAGCCGTCAAATCCTCGAGCTTAGTTCCCGCCAACGACCCGACGTTGCTGTTTACCAACGCCGGCATGAATCAGTTCAAAGACATCTTCCTGGGCATGGAGAAGCGCGACTACTCGCGCGCCGTAACCAGCCAGAAGTGCGTCCGCGCCGGCGGCAAACACAACGATTTGGAGAACGTTGGCTACACTCGCCGCCACCACACGTTTTTCGAGATGCTGGGCAATTTCTCCTTCGGCGACTATTTCAAGACCGAAGCGATCGATTTCGCGTGGGAATTGATCACCAAGACCTACGGTTTGGACAAGGATCGTCTTTACGTCACCGTGTTTCGCGAGGACGACGAGGCCGAAGAGCTCTGGCAAAAAGTCACCGGCATCTCAAAGTCGCGCATCTTTCGTCTCGACGAGAAGGACAATTTCTGGCAAATGGGCGACACCGGCCCCTGCGGCCCCTGCTCGGAGATTCACTTCGATCTCGGAGCCCATACCGCCGAGCCGGGCCGCGAGTCCGAAGAGTTTCCGTCCGACGCCGGCGGCCGGTTTGTCGAAATCTGGAACCTTGTCTTCATGCAGTTCGACCGGACTTCGAACGGCATCATGACCCGCCTTCCCAAACCGTCCATCGACACCGGAATGGGTCTGGAACGCCTGGCCGCCATCCTGCAGGGCAAACTATCGAACTACGAAAGCGACCTGCTGCGCCCCATCATCGACCACGGCGCGAAACTCTTCAAGACTGAGTACGACGCCACCTCGCGGACCGGCACGGTTCTTCGAATCAACGCCGATCACGCTCGCGCCGCCGCGTTTCTGATTCACGACGGCGTCGTCCCGTCGAATGAAGGCCGCGGCTACGTGCTGCGGAAAATCATGCGCCGCGCCATGCGCAACGCGCGCATGATCGGCGTCACCGGCCCCTACCTCTCCGAACTCACCGGCTTTGTCGCCCAGTTCATGAAGCCCGCCTATCCGGAACTGCTCGAAAGCGTTTCCCGTGTCGCGCGCGTCGTGAAGGACGAAGAACATCGCTACGCCACTACCTACCAGGTGGCTGAGAAGGTATTCCACGACGAGGCCAGGAAGGCCGCCGGCGGCCGTCTGCCCGGCACCGCCGCGTTTAAGCTGTACGACACGTATGGTCTGGCGCTGGATGAGCAGGAGGAGATGGCCCGCGAGTTTGGCCTCTCCATCGACTCCGAAGGCTTCGAAGTGGAGATGGACAAACAGCGCGAGCGTGCCCGCGCCTCCTGGAAAGGCGCCGGCAAGGCGTCCGTTGCGCCCATCTATTCGCAGCTTGTCGGTAAGAATGGCCGGACCCGGTTCACCGGCTACGACAACATCGTGCAGGACGGCTGCAAGGTCGTCGCGCTGCTGGTCGATCAGAAAGAGGTGGAGAGCGTTGAAAAGGGCGCCGCCGCCGAAATCGTCCTCGATACGACGTGTTTCTATGCGGAATCCGGTGGCCAGGTGGGCGATCACGGCGAACTGCTCGGCCGCTCCGGCGAAACCGTGGCTATCGTTTCGTCTACCGCGCCCGCTGTCCCCGGCCTGACCGTGCACAGAGTGCAAGCCACAGCCGCCATCCGCCGCGGCGATATTCTGCGCGGCGAAGTGAAAACAGATGCACGGTCCGCCACCCGGCGGAATCACACCGCGACCCACCTTCTGCACGCCGCGCTTCGTCAGGTGCTCGGCAGCCACGTCAAGCAGGCGGGTTCCGTCGTGGAGCCCGGCCGCCTGCGGTTCGACTTCAGCCACTACACGGCGATGGATGCCGAGGAGGTCGCTGACGTCGAACGCATCGTGAACCAGGAGATCATGCGCAATACGCCGGTATCGACCGATGTGATGGATCTCGAGGACGCAATCTCCACCGGCGCCATGGCGTTGTTCGGCGAGAAATACGCGGACAAAGTTCGCGTGGTGCAGGTGCCCGGTTTCAGCAAGGAACTCTGCGGCGGTACCCATGTCTCCCGCACCGGCGACATCGGCCTGTGCAAGATCGTTACGGAGGGTTCGATATCCGCGGGGGTCCGGCGCATCGAGGCCATCACTGGATCGGGCGCTCTAGAGCGTTTTCAGGAAGCGACCCTCTCGCTAAACCGCGTGGCGCAGACCTTGAAAGCTTCGGAGCCGGAACTGATCGAACAGGTGGAAAAACTCGTCAATCAGCAGCGCACGCTCGAAAAGCAGTTGGAACAGTTGAAAGCCAAAGTCGCCCAGTCCCAATCGGGCGGGTTGGAGGGCCAGGCGCGGGAGATCAAGGGCGTTCGCGTCCTCGCGGCGCGCGTGGACGGGTTAGACCGCAACCAGATGCGCTCCCTTGCCGATTCACTCCGCGGCAAGTGGCCTTCCTCCGTAATCGTTCTCGGCTCCGCGGACGATGCCGGTGTCTCGCTAATTAGCGCCGTATCGAAGGATCTCACGGCGAAGGTTCATGCCGGCAAACTGATCGGTCCGGTCGCCCAAGCCGTCGGCGGGAAGGGTGGCGGCCGTCCGGATCTGGCCGAGGCTGGCGGCAAGGATGCCGGCGCTTTGGCCGGAGCGCTGGAAGCGGTCTACGCCCAGGTCGATGGCCTCCTTTGATACCGATGTTGTAATCGTCGGCGCGGGTCCCACAGGGCTCGCCTGCGGCATCGAACTCGGCAAGCGGGGCATACGCGCCACGCTGATCGACAAGGGTTGTGTCGTGAATTCGCTCTATCATTACCCGACGAACATGGTGTTCTTCACCACGCCGGAACTGTTAGAGATCGGCGACATCCCCATGACGTCGCTCAACGAAAAACCGAACCGGATTGAAGCGTTGAAGTACTACCGGCGCGTTGCGGACTTCTACAAGCTCGATATCCGGCAGTACCAGCGCGTCCGAAGCGTTGAAGGCTCCGACGGCGGCTTCACCACTATCGCAGGGGACACCTTCACCTCGAAGAAGGTGATCTTCGCCACCGGCTACTACGACATTCCGAATCTCTTGCACGTGCCCGGCGAAAATCTGCCCAAGGTCATCCACTACTACAAGGAGCCGCATCCCTACTACGGCCACGACGTGCTCGTGGTGGGCGCCAAGAACTCCGCCGCCATCGCCGCGCTGGAGCTCTGGTGGACCGGCGCGCGCGTCACCATGGTGTGCCGCGGCGCCGAAATCCACCGCCACGTCAAATACTGGATTAAGCCGAACATTGAGAACCGCATCAAGAACGGCGAGATCACCGGCTACTTCCACACGGCCGTGGAAGAGATCCGCGAAAAGGAGGTCGTGCTCCGGATGCCCAGCGGTCTAAAAACGATTCCGAACGATTTCGTTTTTGCCATGACCGGCTACCGGCCCGACTTCGAATTTCTGGCAGCGCACGGCGTCGAACTGGACCCGGCCACCAATAAACCGCCCGTCGACAACGAAACCTACGAAAGCGCCCGCCCCGGCATCTACTTAGCCGGCGTGATTGTCGCCGGCGTTCACACCAACGAGATCTTCATTGAGAACGGCCGCTTCCACGGCAAAGCCATCGCCGCGGGTATCGCCGCCAAGTTACGCTAGAGGTGCCATGCGCGTCACCCACCTGGACTTCGGCCGCACGATGCGCGGCGGCCAGTTTCAAGTGATGGCCCTAATGGACGAGCTGCGGCGTCGCGATGTATCGCAGCGCCTGCTTGGTCCACAGGGCGAGCGGTTCTCCATCGCCGCCATGCGCAAGCCGTGCGATGTGCTGCACGCGCACGACGCGCACTCCCACACCTACGCCGCGCTTCTTGGCAACGCGCCGCTCGTCGTCAGCCGCCGCGTCGCCTTTCCCGTCAAACGCACCGTGTTCAGCCGTTGGAAGTACCGGCGGCCGGCACTTTACCTCGCCGTTTCGAACTACGTCGCCGATCGTCTGCGGGAGGCCGGTGTTCCCGCCGGGAAAATCGAAGTCGTCTACGACGGTGTGGACCCGCTCGACCCGTCCACGCTATCGGGCCCCGTCGTCGCCCTCCGCACCGATGATCCGATGAAGGGGTCCGATCTTGTCCGCGCCTCGGGCATCGAGGTGGTCTTTGTGTCGAAACTCACCGAAGCGCTGAAGACGGCGCGCGCCTTCGTCTACATCACGCGCGAGGAGGGGCTCGGTTCGGCGGCCCTTCTGGCCATGAGCGCCGGCGTGCCCGTCATTGCCAGCCGCGTCGGTGGACTGCCCGAGATTGTCCGCCACCGGCAAACCGGGTTCCTCGTCGAGAACAATCCGGAGGCGATCCGGGAAGCCGTGGAAAACGTGGATCCGGCCTGGGGCCGCATGGGCCGCGAAATGGTCCACGCCGGCTTCTTGTCCGGTCATATGGCGGAGAGGACTCTGGCGGCGTATCATCGGGTATGCCGGAAATAATCCTGCCTCTGCGCATCGTGCTGCAGCGTCCGCCGGCCGGTGTTCATTTCAGCCTGCAAGGCAAACCCGGAGAACTCTTCCAGAAGGTGGTTTCCACCGGAGCGGACATCACGTTCGATTTCGAAATCCGCGTCCAGCCCGGTCCGAGATTTCTTGGCGAATTCACGCAGGGCCCGCCCGCCTCCCGTTTCGTTTATGTCTGTTCCGGCGCGAGTGCCGGTCAGCCGAATACGCCCATCTCCCGCCGCGCGAAGCTGCCGCTCCAGTCCATTACCTGGGAGCTGGCCGCGGCCGGCAAACGCCTGACGGCCCGCATTCCCGGCACGGGCAGGGACGGCGGGCCGGTCTGCGCCACCGTGAAGCCGTTCGCCGGCTGGCTAAAGGACTGAGCGGATCTCGCCGATAGAACATCAGCGGAAACCTGGACGGGTAAACTCTTCCAAGCGCCGCTGCTCTCAAACTCACGTGTGTGAGCGGCCGGTGCGGTTGATCTCCGCCAGCGAAACGTTTGGCAGGTTGGTCGTTGGCGGGATAGACGGCAGTTGACCTTATGGTGTCCGGGTTTCCGATCTTGTGATTTGTTCTTGCAATTCGACACCATCGCCGCCGCGCCAACGCCGGCTGGATGGCGGCGGCCGAAACTCCGCTGCTGCCGGTTCTTGCGCGTTTCGTCCCGCAACAGTGCCGCGCCGCGGCTAGAAACGAAGCCGTACCGCCAACTGCACCTCGCGCTCGCCGGCCCCGGCGAACGTCCCGGTCACCTGGCCGAAATTCCCTGCGTTGACGTTGCCGACGGGGTTGCCGAACTGGGGCGTATTCGTCAGATTGTAGAGCTCAGTTCGAAACTCCAGTTTCCAGCCTTCGCGCACGTCAAACGTGCGGAATACCGAAAAGTCGTAGTTGGCAAGCACGGGGCCGCGCCCTATGTTGCGGCCGGCGTTGCCAAAGCGGCCCGGCGCCGGCGCGGCGAAGGCCGTGGTGTCGAAGAATCGCTGGCCCGGTCCCACTCCACCCAATTTCTGATAACTCCCTACGACATCGGCAAACTGCCCATTTCCGGGACAGTTGCACGGACCGGCGTCGGCGGTGAGGTTAAACGGCGCGCCACTGACCGTGCGCATAATTCCGTTCAACTGCCATCCGCCCAGTAGCCATCGGCCGGGGCCGGTCTGAAGGTGGCTCTTCCCCGCGCCGAAGGGGAGCTCATAAATGTGATTGATAACCAGCATCTGGCGGCGGTCGAATGACGTGGGGCCGTAGTTGCGCCGGATATTGGCGACGATCACAAAACCGCCCTGATCGTCCTGCACGCTGAGCGACTTACTCCATGTGTAGGCCGCTCCCATCGAGAAGCCGTTTGCAAAGCGGCGCTGCAGATTTACCTGCAGGGCGTTGTAGTTGTTGTTGTAGGCGTTCGAGCGCTCCGCCACGCTGGCCGTTCTTCCAAAGCGCTGATTGAACGCCAGGCCGGCCGCCCCCGTGCCCGGAAGCGCGAAATTCAACTCCCTTTGGCTCGGCAGGCGGCGTCCCAGTGTCCCGACGTAACTCAAATCCAAAACCGTGCGAAGCGCAAGTTCCCGCTGATAGGTAAGGCTGTAGCTGTGGACGAATGGGATTGGGTTCTTCCGCGGAATCGTGAAGAACGCCTGGTTCGGCACGTTTGGAATCACGCCGCTATCCGGGATGGGCAGAATCGGCACGGGAACGATCGTGTCCATGGATCCGTCGACGCGGAAGTCGTTCAGGACGCCGAGTTGGACGTTGTAAATGACCGGGAACTGCGTGGAAAGGGTGCCGCCCGTGAAACCAAAGCGCCCCGTATAGTACGAAGTGCCATATCCGCCGCGGATGACCGACTTAGCGGAAGCCTTATACGCGAAGCCCAGGCGCGGAGCCCAGTTATTGGAATCGAAATCGACGTTCGTGCTTAAGCCGATATTGCCAAAGCCCGCCACTGCCAGGCTGTTGTTGGACGGATCGTAGTTCGACGCGCCGCCTCTGTACCGTGGCTTTACCGTAGAGTGAGCTTCGTACCGCAAGCCTATATCGAGAGTCAGCTTGGAGTTCACCTGCCAGGAGTCATGCACGAAAAAGAAGCCTTGGGAAAGGCGATTCGTAGGGGTGACGGTCTGGAAGGTGCGCGAGGACAAATCGGGCGCGTTGAGTAGGAACGCCGCATACGAATTTCCGGCTGTTCCGAAGGGACCCAGCGGAAGGCCAGGAAGGGCCGTCGTGCCTGGAGTGAACTGGAATCGTCCGCGCGGGCCGAAGTTCAGCCCCTGTGGTTGAAAACGGTCCGCCCGGATGCGCCGGACGTCTACGCCCCACTTGATCGTATGCCGCTGGAAATTCTTGCTCCAGGTGTTGACCGCGTTGAATAGGTTGTCGGCGTTGATAAGCGGGTACACCACGGGCGTGCCGATGCCCGGCATCCCGGAGATATCGTAGCGAGGCAGGCCGCGGGTGGAGATCGGATCGGGAAAGACGTTAATCAGGTTCAGCTCTTTTGACAACGGGTCGTCGATGTTGTTCCCGTTGACGTCGACGAAATACCGGTTGTAGCCGAGTCGCGTCTCCATCAGCAATGTCGGACTCCATTGGCGCGTATAGTTCACGGCGGCAGTGTGATTGCCGCCTTTGCTCTGTACGCCGTCGCCTACCTTAAAGCCGAGAAGGGCATCCTGGGCAACAGTGGACGGAGTGAAGTTGTACTTCAGGAAAATTGAGTTTCGCTCGTTAAAGGTGTGGTCCACGCGGCCGTCGTAGTTGTAACTATCGAGGCGGAACGGAACGTTTCCCACGATGTTATTCACAAGCCCGCTCTGATTGGTCGCCGGCAGGAAGCCGTTAATCCGGCGCGCTAGCGGATGCACACGGCTGGTGGGGATCTGATTGCCCGGAAACGGCGTGCGGCCGGGTCCTTCGGCGCCTGTGCGAGGATCATAAAGATTCAAGCCCGTCACGCCGCTGAAGTTGCCGTCCCGCCAGGCGGAGACGGGAATCGTGTTCAACTGCGTGGTGGCTTGGCGCAGCTTCGTGGCCTGGTACGAACCGAAAAAGAACGTGCGGTTCTTCCGGATCGGCCCGCTGAACGTACCTCCGAACTGATTGCGGGTCAACGCCGGTTTGGGTTGCGGAACGAAGTTGAAAAAGTTGCGGGCGCGCAGAGCCGCGACGCGGTTGAACTCAAAGGCGCTGCCATGAAACTGATTCGTGCCTCCGCGAGTCACGACGTTCAGCACCGCCCCGCCGGCGCGTCCGAACTCGGCGTTGAAGTTGGAAGTGGAGATATTCACCTCTTGCACGGACTCCGCGGGCGGAATGTAAATCGTCAGTCCCAGCGTCGGGTTGTTGTTGTCCACGCCATCCACCTGAACGTTATTCGCGCTGTTGCCTTGGCCGTTGGCCTGATAGAACGTCGTGCGCTGCGGATCTTCGAGAGCCGTGAAATTGGCGACCGGCGGTGTGACGCCGGGCAACAGGCCCACCAAGGCTTGAAAACTCCGATTCGCCACTGGCAATTCGCGGACGGCTTGGGAGGAAATCGTACGGTTGATGTCCGAGCGGTCGGTCTGCAGCAGAGGCGACTCGGCCGTCACCTGAACGGTCTCCGTCTGCGTCCCGGTCTCGAGCGAGAAGTCGACGCGAACCGTCGAGGCGACCGTCACGTCCAAGTTAGCGCGGGAGGTTCTCTTGAAGCCGGTTTTCTCCACCTCCACCGTGTACCGGCCGGGCGGCAGGAACGACTGGGTGTAGAGCCCCTCGCCGTTCGTGGACGCCGTCCGCCGGACGCCCGTGTCCTGTTCGGTGATGGTGACTCGCGCCTCGGGGACCACGGCGTTTGTCGGGTCAAAGACAGTGCCGACTAGCGTTGCGGTGACAGCCTGAGAGTACGCCCAACCGGCGGATGCCATTAGTAGAGTCAGAGTGCGCATGTAAATTCTCTTCCTTATCGCCAGATTGCCGGCTTGGCGATCATTAAATCGCGAACGCAAGCCCGAGTCAATCGGCATTCGTCCAATTCCCGCCGCATTCTCTCGTGCGATTTGTTCCCATGTCAAAATAACTCCGTGCAGCGCATCACCCGCCGTGCGTTTCTGGCCTCGCCAGCTCTTCTCGCGCATAGCCGCAAATGGAACGTGCTGTTTCTTCCTGTCGACGACCTGACCGGGATTTCCATTTTGGGTCTCCCGGACCCCCACAGTATACACCAACGCCTCACTCCCGTGCCGGATTTGATCAGAATCCCCTTTCCGAGGGCGGGCCAGTGCCTGCGGATGGCTTCTTTCGA
>Ga0194119_10002198_pt1 | contig 33736 bp, 26 predicted proteins | sample TA2MahC100mmetaG_FD_148620 | JGI IMG/M metagenome (GOLD analysis project Ga0194119, IMG submission 148620) | Freshwater microbial communities from Lake Tanganyika, Tanzania - TA2015018 Mahale Deep Cast 100m | ecosystem: Environmental > Aquatic > Freshwater > Lake | place: Tanzania: Lake...
ATTAATAAATCCGGTTGTTGAGTTGGGTGCATATAAAGCAGATTGAGACAATATTTCATTGGTCTGTGGATTATAAAAAGTAGGTATACCATCTCCCTCAGAAACCGTCCAGGGCCTCCAACTAATTGGTAATCCCGAGGGAGTTTTTAAAATTGCCTGACCAAATCCGGTTACTAAAACATCAAGATCTGGTCTCCAGAATACAGGTGCCCCATCTGAGTAATAAGCCCCAATTAAAGTATCTCTTGTAATTACAGGAGCATCTACACGCCAAGATCTCAGTGGGTTGTAATAAACCTGCCACATAAGCTCTGCGGTGTGTAAGATGAGATTTCCTGCTTTATCCCAAGAAGTCGAGATATGGTCTACCCAATTTACAGATGACCCCCGGATCATTCCGTGTAAATTGAACAGATCACTAATTAGAGCAAGTCTTATGTATTCGATGTAGTCTCTTAGGATACGTTCTGCTTGGTTTGTTTCAAATGTTTGCACACCAACAGTTGTACCAAATAGTCCGCGTTGACCCTGTAAAGTATTAGACTGCGGTACATCTTTTAAAGTATATCCAAGCATATCAAGCCTAATTTTTATATTTGCAGTTGCAAAATCAATAGACTTTGTACTAGGTTTACTTGGGTCTACTCCCATCAAACCATACGGCATAAAGCTAATACTTGTATTTTTTGATTCTGGGGTGGGTTTGCTAGAACCTTCGTATGAATATGGAAATACAGAAAGTGTCAAAGCCTGCTCTTTGAGCTCAACACCAGAAAAGTTTCTAAACTTTGAAATTCTTACAGGTTTGTTATCATCGTCTCGTACACCTGCATCACCATTTACAAGAGGATGTTTTGCAAGCTGTATGATTGTGTATTCAATAATATTATTTAGGGTAGTAGGCTTACCAAACTGACGAATTTGATAAGTCATACTATCGCCCACTATCCAGCATACGACGTATGCGAGCAAGGCCATCTTTCATTTGATTAGAAGGATTAGCCTCTACAGACTTGGCACTACCTGTACCACGAGCATCAAGTGTGACGCTCTCTGTGCGGCCTAGCGTAATAGAGCTAACAACTACAGAATCTACATCAGGATCAAAGGACTGTACGTTGTAAGCCCTTGTAGCCAGTGCAGTATCAATACCCTCTGGGAGGGCTGTAATCTGGAACAGGAACTTCATGTCAGTTTCAGGATCAGTACTAAAACCAACAAGGTCTAGAGCAGGTACATACGAAATCGCTCCAACTACGTCTGTAACCTTGATAGACGGGAGTACAGCTCCTAAAACCTGTTGTGCTGCACGCTTGTTACCAAGGTCCACTGCAATCGCCTCAACGAGGTTTAGTGCTGTCCAACCATTTTGTACAGGGATTGTAACCTCAGCATGTACGCGTGCTGGCGTATTGCTATGGCCACCTGTTACTACTTGGGAAATCTTGTACTTAAGTGTATTAGCTGAATTATCAGTTTTTAAAGCAGATAGTGTGCCAGATACAATTGCTGGCTGTACCCTAAAACATAAAATATCTGATGGATGGAAATTAACGCTAGGATCCATTGGCATAATAAAATCAGAGTTTCTGATATCTGCCAGAATAACAGGATTCTGCGTGGAGCTAGCTAAAGCATAGTCAGCTCCGTAACCAACAAGCAGCCCAGAAAGCCCAGGCCGTAAAGCTCCGCCCTCAGTGTGGACAAGGCTCATGCTAGCTAAAGCTGCAATTGCTGTGGTGCTTTGACGATTTTGCAGGGTAGCCTCAAATACTTGACCACTAACCTTGGCAGTATGTGAGACACCAGCAACAACTACAACACGCTCTGCTGCCTTTGGTGTATTGCTTTTATCCATTGAAATCAGTTCAATCTGCCGAATACCGGCAAGTTGGATAGATTTCAAAGACAGTTTTCTTAGTAACTGTGCAGGTGTATCACCGATAGCAACTGGGATCGTAAGGGCTTTACCATCAAAATAAACCCGTAGCTCACCAGCTTCCTGTGCTCCCGTATAGGGTGATGCACTTGCATAAGCTGCCTGGTATGTTGCTGGGTCAGCATCGAGTGCTAGACCAAAGCTACGTGCCTGCAGGTTTTCAGTTACAGTAGCCCTAATAGCTGTAACAACGCCACCTAGAACTGGTGAGCGAATAAAATCTTCAAGATCTTTCTCAGCTTGCTTTTCTAGCATCTTTGCGTAATCACGCTGCGGATCGAGCTGAGCTGCAAGACGAGCCGTCATAGATGCACAAGCAAATCGAGCAATAATGGCTCGTAAGCCCTCGGCAACTATTTCAGTATTTAGTACGCGGTCTAATAACAGTTCTGCTGCCCGCTGTAAAGTGGGGTCTGACAGATCCGTAATTCGACCGTAAAAAACGTTACGACCCAGGGTATCGGTAGCTGTAAGCAGCTTGAACCGAACCCTGGGGTAAGCGTGTACCTTGACGTATGGCGCTACCTCATCATCGGTAGCATTACTCAAGATAACATTGAGTGCGCGTACCATGTCATAGGTAACAGTTTCTGCGAAGTCCATTAAAACCTCTCGAGACCCTTACCTAGACATAGTGCTTTTTACTCAGCCTGTGCGGCTTCGGGCTCGGCTTTCTTACGACCGCGACCTTCTGCCTTTACTACAGGCTCTTCAGCTGCAGGAGCAGCTTCTACAGCAGGCTCTTCAGCCTTTTCTTCGACAACTGGCTCTGGGGCGACAACAGGTTCAGCCGCTGGGGCTTCAACCTTAGGAGCTGCAGGAGCTGCAAGAGCAGCCTTAAGCTCAGCAAGGGAGAAGTTCTCGGGACTGAAGTATGCAAAACCCTGACCAGAAATACTGCTAAAACCAACTGGAGAGTAGTGGCTTCCACCACGAATCTCGAGTAGTTCCCGGACCAGAACAGGATCCTCAGAGTGGACTAAATCGCCCACTCCGAGTACCCGGTCTAGCTTTTCATTCCGGTGTGCATGTCGAGTCAACAATACGTACTGCATCGATGCTTACTCCTATTACGTCAGTTTATAGACGACGAGCCTTGAGGTTGCTAACGGCTGTAATATCGTTGGTATCAACTTCAACAACAGCTAGAGCAAGGCTCCGACCCTTGTAGAAATCGCTATCAGGGATCTGAGCGCCCATCTTGAAAGCTGAAGCATCGTAGTTAGCTTCAGGAACTACAGCAATTTCAGAACCAACCTGAACACCAGCTGCGGCACCATTGGCAGGATCAGCAGCAAGAAGAGCAGCAGCCATATCAGCAGCTACGAGCTTACCACCATAACGAAGTTCAAAAGCATCAACAAGGCCGTTAGCATCAACTGTGGGATGAGCATACAGAACATAGAAACCATCGTCAAGGCCGTTAACTGAAGGAGCAGCAACGCCAGCAGCCATAGTTGCGTTACCGACCTGAAGGTCAATAGAGGGAGAGACATGCACGCCAAGAGCGCGCTTCATCTTGATGAGGCCGGGGGCAACGGTGGCAACACCTGCACCTGACCGAGCGACGAGACAACCTGCAACTACCCGAGCTTCACCAAATCGGGAGTCTAGACCGCCCCACTGTTCATTGAGTCCCATGATATTTCTCCTTGGGGTTTGAAGTATGGGTGGGGTTTTAGGCCCCACCCTATACTAACTTACTTAAGCGATAACAGTTGCACCACCGATGGCGCCTTCGATGTCTGAAGCAAACTGAGCAACAGTCATCAAGCCGATCCAATCGGGATACTTGACGTAGGGCAGACCGCAGTTACCAATCTGGACAGAGCGGCCAGGAGCCTGGGGAGGAGTGGTATCGGGGCCGGAACGGCTCCACATACCGGGCTTGCCATCTGGAGCTTCACCAGGAGCATACTGAGTAGCGCCAAGCTTGATGCCGGGCTGCATCTGGTGCATGGCAGCGAGAAGAGCAACACGGTTCTGGGGCCAGATCTTGTGGCGACCAGCAGTCCCACTAAGAGCGCCGGCAGTACCAGCAACGGCCCCATCATCTACGATCATATCGAAGGTGACAACGCGGAGACCGGCAATGGCTTCGATTTCACCATCACGCCAGGTGACGTGACCGGTGACGTTACCAGCACCGGAACCCTCTAGGAATCCACGAATACGGGGGTGGATTTCAAGCATGGTCTTGAGGTCGCTGGTCATAACCAGGTGAGTTGGGGGAGTCTTGGCTAGGTTGAGCATGCGGCGACGCATCTTGATGATGTCGTGTACAGGGTTGGAGTTGGTGAAGTCAGACCATTCATAAGAACCCTGAGCATTCTGGAAACCAGCAGTACCAACGGTACCAGGATTAGCAATAGTAACCAGGTTCTGAGCGGGGATACCGGTGTTGACGTTGATGGACATGCCGGTGCGGGGATCGGTGTAGTTGATTGCACCAAGAATGGCCTGTGCACGAAGAAGGGTCCACAGCATGTTCTGACGAGCAACAAGCTGCTGCATACGATCAGTAACAACCTGAAGGCCATTGGCTTCGTTCATGGTACCGGGTTCACGCAGGTTGTTGATAACATCCTGGGGAATGAAGTCGGACTCACGAATGTAGACGGGGAATACTGACATCCGCTCAACCTTGGTGGAAGGCTGGAGGGCGTCTGGACGACCGGGCTCAACAATGGGTGAGAACCCGAGATCCATGGTCACACGCTCGATTACGATTGTGCGATCCTGGGTGTACTGTGGGGGGAAGAATTCAGCAAGGGGATCACCGGCGAACTGCTCGAACTTCTTTGCGAGCATGGTGAGCTGTGTGGGACCCAGTGCCAGAATGTCTACTGGTGTGGTCTGGGCCCAATCCTGGGCGAAGGGGGAAGGCATAATTTTTAGTCTCCTCTAAGTACTAGGCCTTACTCAGCCTTACCAAACCGGTCAGCTAGAAGGTTGCCGTAAACGAACTTGCCACCTTCTGGCTCAACCTGCACACTCTGACTCAGGACCTGCTTAGCGCCGACCTGATTGAAATTAACTCGGTTTTCTTCTGGGAGCTTATCCAGAAGGCCGAATAGTAGATCTGAAAGATTAGTCTCAGAACCACCCATCGAGAGCTTCTGCTCAAATCCGGCGTTACGGACTGCAGAGACGACTTCATCCACCAGTACAGGTGGAATACGGTCGCGCTTTGCAGCTTCGGCACGCTGGCTAAGCTTTAGCTCGTACTTTTCCTGAGCAGTTGCAGCAGCCTGATTAGCTAAAGCGTCACGCTCGTTCTTTAGAGCGGACTTTTCAGCCTGCTCCGCTTCAAGGGCGGAGACGGTCTGACTGAGCTTCTGCTCGAGCTCGGCAAGCCGAGCTTCGAGAGCCTCATTCTGTTCCGGCATGTGAATACCCTCCTCGTGGGTAGTGTGACTTGCCGAGGGGGTCTCCACCCCTGCAGCATCGGTGCTGAGCATCTGCTGTTGCTCAGCAGCTACTCCTTGACTCAGGGCCTCGACTAAGTAGGCTACGGCCCCTTGTGGGTGGTGGGGTGGCATGGGACGGTAATCACGAGTTTCACTACCGTTATTTCCCCTATCACCCTGGTTGGAAAGCATCTCAGAACCCTGCGGTGCCCCCTTGACCTGTTCGCCATTGACATAGAGAGCGCTCAAATTAGCATCTGCCGAAGCAGTGTGCCTCTCTGAAACTTCAATGCCAAACTTGTTTGCTGCTGCACGAATACGGCGCATTGCAGATTCTTTTTCACCAGGAGTTAGATCCTTGGTCTGATTGAACCTAGCAAGAGCATTACGAACGTGAGACGCATCATGAATTGGAAGCTTACGCTTCTCAGGAACAGCAAACTGATCAGCATCTAGTGACTTACGGGCACGGTAGGTCAGCTGAGCAAGCTGCTCATCATTACGATCCATGAGCTCATCTTCAAAATCATCCATGAAGATTTCGTAATTGTTTGCACAGCAGTAGTCCATGCAATCCATGTCGGACATTGAAGCTAAATCAAGGTCCATGTGCTTCATAGACAGCATCTCATTTGGCATCTTTTCCATGTGCCCAGTGTACCTCTCTTCAGAAATTGACTCTTGTGATAGAGCTTGAAGTGTGGAAACCTTATGACCAACATATTCGTCAGTTGATTTTAGTTTACCATCTTCTTTGCGATAAATCTGAATTCGAGCAGCAGGATCATCTGGACTTCCTGTAATCTTTACAGGAATTCCTGGAACATTACCATTCTTGACAATGCCTACAACCTTACCCATTGCAGTACCGCCAGAAGATCCCCACTTAACCATTGAGCCTACGCCCATGGCGTACATTTCAGACTTGCTGTTGCTCATTTCCTGCTTCTTTTCTTCTTGACGCAAGATACCATCAACCCAAGACTTACCAGGATCTCCACCCCAGAGCAGCCAAGCAATTGCCCCACGGTCACCCTCAGCGGGGCTACCAGACTTGTTCTTTTCGTGGCGGGCAAAGAATGAACGCATGCGCCTGATAGTCTTTAAAGGGAGTGAAGAACCGTCTGCTAGATCTCGAGCGCGAGCTACCCCGCTACCAATACCTTGTTTTCCAGCTTCACGCGTATCTAGACCACCGCGGCCAAACTTCTTACGGAACTCAAGTCCACGCCGAGCAGCTGCACGAACACTCTGTGGTGGAACAAAGCCATCAGACAGGCTTTCATGCATATCTGCCTCATATTCTTCTTCAGCTCGGAATGAAAGCTCTTCTTTAGCCGCACCCACCTCATAAGATAAGAACTCCTGATTCGAAAGCTTCATGAGATCTTCGTTAGACATACGGACAATCTTTTCGCCCATGGAAAGGTACTCAGGAAGCGCAGGAGGCTTCATTCCAGTACCGCTTTGATCAGGACGACCCTTTACAAGAATGCCATTCTTATAAACTGGGGTATCTGTAAAGATTGATGCTGTGAACTTCTGAGCAAGAGGCTTAAGATCTTCTTCCTGCTCCATCATGGAACACATCTGCTTCATGGCAAGCTTGAAGTCTTCTTCAGACATGCCATTTGAAAGATAAAGACCGTATGCTCCCTGGATACTGAGAGTCATACGGTTTGAATAAGCTTCTTCGCTTTCTTCTGCACCCTGCTTCATGCTAAGGCACATTTCCTTCAGGCCCGGCATCATAGGCGCAGCAGATTCTTCAACAGCAAGCTTCTGCATATCGCCATGACGCTCATCATCACCCTTAGCAGCAAAAGGATTCTGGCTAAGCAGCTGAGACAGACCATCAAAGGCTAGTGACAGCCGCTGCAAGAATGTGGCCTGATCAGGCATTTCAGTAGTCTCCTTCATATTAAGCACAAAGAATTGCTCATCAGATACGTTATTGCTAAGCACCTGATTACGTGGAAGATCTGGTACAAATGGTGCATTTGTAAGTGATACTGCAGTTAGTACAGTACCAATTCTACCTTGCCCAAGTTTCTTTCCAGGGGCATTCCGGGTAAGTTCTGCAGAAGCGTAGCGGTACTTACCGTCACGAATTTCATTTACTACCGTTGGGTCTACGGTCTTGAAGATTCCAAACAGGATATCATTTTCTTGCTCAATCTTGGATAAGAATGCAGTTGCAGGTTCACCATCTGCTGCGCCAGCGTACCGCGCGTGGCCGTAACGTAAGTAAGGCTCGAAGCCCCATTCGTTCTTTTCAAAGTTACGCCTGATGTCGTCAAAGTCTTTTTGTGTAAACCAAACGTAGTCGTACGCCGGATGTTCCCAAGCACCCAGTCGGGCGATGGGAATCTTAAGCATGCTGCTTAATTCTTGTGTTTGCGTAAAACTCATTTAATTCCTAAAGACTTTAAACTTTCTCTAGGGCGTACTTATCATACTCTAGCAGATCATATCTAGTTTGTGCAAATAATAGCTAGAAAATATTAAAGTTCCTAGATTGTGGGCCGGGATCACCGACCCACTCATATTACTCCTGAGAGGTTGGGATAGACTTTATACGCTCAGCAAGTTTCTTTTCTAGTTGTACCATAACGACAGCTGCAATCTTCTTAGCTTCCTTTTTATTTTTTGCAGCATCAACGACACCAGCAGCAATCAAGTCAGTTACTTCACGTAAATCTGGGTCATTTTCCTTTAGACCTGAGAGCTTAGCTTCAATAGACTCAAGCATTGGTAATGCGGCATCATCAAGCACTGTCGGTGATTTACGAATTTTATCCATTAGATTTCGTACAAGCTGTGCAAGTAGTGGAAACAAGTATGTAGCTACGAGCATAGCCAAAAACCCTGCTAACAGGCTTGCAGGATCAAACCCAAAAACTTTTAAAGCCGCTAATACAGGGTTTAAAACTCCATTCTCAAACATAATCCTTTCTCCTTAGTGGCCTAGACCACCAATATTTTGAACTGGTAACCCCACTTTCTGAAGAAGTACTGATAGTAAAACAAGTAAAACAACCTGAATCATACTTCCCATCAAAAACTGTTTCCAACCAAAAGCTAGTTGCTTTTTATCAGTAAAAAAGGTTTTTGCAAGCTGTAAAGTTTCAGTATAATCTTCTTGATATTTTTTTACGGATTCAATGTCTTTACGAAGTTGGCCTAGTTCACCTTCGTGTACAACAGCAACTGTTTTTAATCCACCACGACCGTCGCCATTACCATTAATAGATTTCAAAACGTAGTCTAAACCAGTCTTCAAATCGTCTTGGCGCTCTTCCATATTTTCTGTAATTTGCAAGATACGCTCAATTTGGCGTCCTTGCTCAATTGTCATTTGTAAAAGAGTCTTATTAAGAGGATTATCGTCGTTCATGACCCACCTCTTCTGAAACCTCTAATCCAAGATCTTCAGCCAGAATGGGGCCATCAGTTTTTACTTTCTTAGAACGTTTACGTCTGGTTCTTGGCAAAGCTTCATCAATCTTTTTTGCAACAAGGCTTAGTTGCTCTTGTGCAATTTTTATAAGTTCTTCAGAACTTTCTTCAGAAGTCATACTACCCTCCTCCAAGGGTTGGGAATATATTGACCTTCATCTGAGAAATAGTTTGAGAACTACCATCTGACAAAATTAGTTCTAATTCAGCATCAAGACCGTTTTGTGCAATGTCAGTATCGCCAGGTTCCCAGCTAAAGTCACATCTACCTTCAGTGGGTGAACCAACTGGAACACAAGCTCTGCGAATAAGTACTAATCCAGTTTCTTTGTCACCTACTACAAAGTTCACAGTTTTATTAGTTAGGTCAAAGACAACACCGTTTGCACGGATATTAAAACGGATTGAGGGCTTGGTTCGATACTGGCCAATTTCGATAACGACCATCAGACCTATTCCTCAACAAACTCTACGTCTACACTAAACACGTCTTGTAGGGTTGCTACATCTACAGCAAACTGCTGTGTGCTAGCTTCAACATCAATAGGCATAAGAATATCTTCAGCAGGGCGGGGCTGCGACCTTACCCATATGCCTTTTGTAAACAATGCCAATAAATCTACTGGCATTTAGTTACCACCGTACCTTATAACGTCACCATTTGAATCGGTATCAATATTGATTTGGTACTGCTCTTGTAAATTCACAAGGCTCCAATCTGGTGCGCTGTCCTTTTTAATATCAACCTGAATCACACTTGGATTTACAGGGTTGTTAGCTGTTCTACGCTGGTTCTTTTCTTTGAGACCTTGCACTTCTGTTTTAAGATTTTGAATACTGTTGTCAATTACTTCTAGATCTGCAGAAATACTGGATGTTCGTGTATCAACAATACTAAAAGCTCGTCTAACGGGTGTGCCTCCGTTATCCCAAATAATTACAAAGTCTGAGTTATCGTCTAAATCAAGATTTACACCGTAAGTACCGCCACCAAGATCTATAACTCCTAGTATTGTACGCGGAGCTACTTCTACACCCAGATTATTCTTGACTGTATAGCCAACTGTAGTCAGCCCCGCTTGGGAGCTGCCCAGAAGCCCAGCCAGAAATACTCTCATTATGTTAGATTCCTTTTCCCATAATAACCTAGAAAAGGTAAATAAGCCTATATAGATAGTATCAGATATCTAGGTAAAAGAGAGGGGGTAGGGTTACCCCTACCCCCTCCGTGTTATCTAGGCTTAGACGTTACCGGTGAAAGGAAGTGACAGGTAGCCGAGCTTCATGCCTGCAACTAGGTCAGCAGCGCGGACCTTGATGGAGGTAGAAGTGGCGTTGTTGTTGCCGATTTCGAAGTAGAAGCCGTCGTTGTTGGGTGAAGCAACGGTGCCGCTGTCGGGAAGCTGGAAGTCGGTGTCGACGAATACGATCAGGTTACCAACACCAACCTTGAAGGAAGGAACGGTGAGGGTTACGAGACCGTCGACTGCACCGCTGATATCGTCGGCGAGGATGGTGTAGCTGTTACGGCCAACCTTCCAATCGTTAACGGCATCAACAGCTGCATCTAAGTCAGCAAGTGCGCCCTGGACATCAGCAGCATCGATTACGGCTAGGTTGGTATCATCGAAGCTGATAGCGGTAGCAGCATGTGCACCTTCAGCATCGGTGATGTGGGCGTAGAGGGCGGCATCTAGGTCAGCAATGGCGTTCTGTACTTCAGAGGCATCAACGTACTGGAGACCAGCATCGTTGAAGCTGATTGCTGTAGCAGCATGGGCGCCTTCGGCATCAGTGATGTGAGCATAAAGAGCAGCGTCGAGGTCAGCAATAGCATTCTGAACTTCATCAGCGTCAACATACTGTAGACCGGCATCAGCAAAGCTGATTGCGGTTGCAGCGTGTGCACCAACAGCCTGATCCTTGTGAGCCTGTAGAGCAACGTCTAGATCAGCGATGGCTTCCTGAACGTCATCAGCATCAGTGTTGTCCAGACCAGCAGCAGCAAAGCTGATGGCGCTAGCATCGTGAGCATCGGTGGCGTTGGTGATGTGGGCATTGAGGGCTGCATCGAGGTCAGCAATTGCTTCCTGAACATCATCAGCGTCGGTGTGAGCGAGACCAGCAGCAATGAAGCTGATTGCAGAGGCGTCGTGAGCGTCAACAGCGTCATCTAAGTGGTCCTGTAGAGCGCTACCGGCTGAACCTAAAGATGCAGCTAGTGCATCTAGAGCATCAGCAACGGTTGTGGGATCTGGATCTTCCCAGTCAGCAGCAACGGCAGGGGTGTAAGCAACGGAACCAGTGATGGTGCCGGAAGCGTTGATGTCAACAACGGCTAGATCGTTAACTTGGAGGTCAACGAGTGCACCCAGGCTGACGCCGTCAGCCTGAACGAAAGAGGCAAGGAACTTGTCGTTGGCTTCATCCCAGACTAGACCAGCGAAGTCACGCTTGGCGCCAGCAGCTGCAACGTTACCACGTTCAATTACGAAACCAGCATAACCGCTGGGTAGAGCAACACCAGCAGCGTTGAGGTCAGCGCGGTTGAGCTGGATTAGCTTGTCAGCGATTTCAACAACGGTGGAGTTAACGGTGGTGGTAGTGCCGTTGACGGTCAGGTCACCGGTGATTACAACGTTGTTTGAGAAGGTACGGTTACCGGCAATGGTAGCCTTGAGGTCTAGACCGTTAGCGCCAACTTCTAGAGCATTAGCAGAAGCTAGCTTGATACCAAGAGCGTTGGTAGCAATTTCTAGACCCTTGTTAGCTGCTAGGTTTAGCTTGAGGTCATTGTTGACGCCGTCGAGAACGATTGCACCACCGGAATTAACAACATCAGCATTGAACAGTGAAGCCTTTACGCTATTAGCGCGTAAAGACTTATAAGCAAACGCCTGATTAAGAGACATTTGTTTATTCTCCTCCCCTTTACGGGATTTAAGCGGGCAAGATTTGAACACCCACCCGGGTGATCGACTCTAATTATTCTAAGTGTACAACTATCATGACATAGAACTTTGCCTAGATCTAAACAAAATTCTACACCATAATTGGTTATCTGGCTTAGTTATCCCGGATCTATCGCGCTAGAAAGAGGAAAAGGTAATGCAAGTATCTCAAAGGTTTCTCCGCCTTCTGTAGGGTCAGTTAGACGGATATGCGTACTGTCTAGTTCAATATAGGATTCACCAAGCACCTGCTTTACCGTGTTACCCCAGAAAATCAAACTGTTTGTACCAGGGGTGTAAGCTACCCCCTGCTCTGACAAATCAATGTCTGTGACCCCTGCAGGCATGCTCTGGACATAAAACCGCTTTGGGGTAGCCGACCGGGTATTGACCAAATCGGTTTCAAGAGTAGTTACCCGTTCCAGGAGCTGTGCGATGACTTCATCGTAATCTGGAATGAACGGAATATTGATACTTGGTGCCATGTATTACGAACCTTATTTCTAACCTGGTTCTGCGTTTGCCTTGCGAGCTGCATGATCTTTCATAACAGTATCGCGCAGCTCAAGCTGGTTTGCAAATACTGGTAATAAATCTAGTTTTGCGTGTTCGCATAGTGCTTTTACTTGTAGCATAAGAGCTTTAATTTGCTCGTTAGAATCAAATCTACTAGCAGTTTCTTCCGATACTTCAGAGTAGGTATTAGTATTAGTAATCCACACAAAATTTTTAGATTTATCTAATTTCTTTAACATCTACTATAATTTCCTCTGGAAATAAATATCCTTTTGCCCAAGGATTTTCTCCATTTAAGCAAAAATTAAATACTGGTTTTAACTCTTCCTGTGTTGGATTACTACCAAGCTCATTATGAAAAATTTGTATGTAATTATAGTCTTTATCTAAACTATTTGTATTTTCTCTTGTAACTATTTTTATACCTGTATCTAGCCATGAAGTAGTACCTACTGGTAAGTATGCTAATAACAAATTTCTAGGGTAGTCGTAGTTAATTCGGTAATCTTTTATTTTATACATTTCACTTACTTTATATACATACAGTGAAATTTCTGTTTCATTCAATAAACCTACTATTATTGCTAAATCTTCCTCACCGTAAGTACTCCTAAAATAGTTATGTTTTAAATTAAGCACTATTTCCTTATTCTCTAAAAGTATATTTAAAACTTCTTTTTTTAAATCTATTTTTGAATGAAAGGGTTTAGTTACCTTAGCGTGGGTTCTAACGTGAGATAAAATCATTACTTTAACTCCAACCAGTTCCACTAGGTGCAACTGCACCAGGCTCAAGCAACCATACACTTATAAAACAAAATGAATTAGGATTAGAACCAGAAGAATTTGTAGTAATTTTATTACCTCTTCTAACACCAACTGTATAGTTAATGGTAACTATACCCCCATCGCCTACAGTATCATTTGTCATTGCTCCGATAACAGTCCATTGGTCACTAACTGAAATTGTCCACTCAACATCAATTAAATTATCACCTGGGGGTGGAGGACCTTTATCAAATCTAGTTGAAAGTACTTTAAAAACAGATAGTCTAGTGTAACCCTGTAGCTGTTCTCCCCAGTATTCAACTGGGTGCGAAGCTGGGTGCGATACTTCCTGGATACTAGGGTAATTATCTCGTTTATACGTTGATAAGCTATCTGCTATATTTGCTCTACTAACTGTTAATCCAGCTGTACCGTCAACCAATCCGTCGGCTAGTGCGGCCCTATCAACATAGGTTCCAAGGTACTTGTCGGTATTTGCAACCCACCTTAAGTAACCACGTTGTGTTGCAGTACCGTCTTGCCAAGACGTTGCATCCCAGTTAGTGCCACCCCCGTTAGGATGGTTGTTAAACGTCCTGATAACCCAGGCCCAATCCCTGGTTCCATTCTGTTTTATATCAGATACAACAAATTCAGGTATTCCTCCAGAGTAGGTAGTATCCCCGATACTACCTCCCTCGTACATACCTGCAGAAATTAGCCATCCATGTGATTGAGGGGCTTTGATGCCTTCACCAATTAGGCGTGGGTTAAATGAATCTCTAGCAAAAGTTCCAGTTAACTCCCCCTCTAAAACCCTAGGTATATACTTACCAGTAGAACCCCCTGAGGGTAGACCAGCGTGGTAGCCATCTAAAGTATCTGCATTAATTCCAGAACCATCGGGTGGAGCAATACCATGATAAGTTTCTCGAGCATGAAGATCATCTAGCTTGTCAGCATTGATACCCTCTTCGGGACCTCCGCCACTAAATCGATAAACACCGTGAGTTTTATCTACTACTAGAGTACTTTGGGCTACATTTGTAACAGTAACAACTAGCACATACAGATTAGCTCTAGGTCCCTTTTGAGCGGTAGTAAGAGTTAGAACTTTATTACTACCGCTATCGGTATCTGTACCACTACCTGTAAAGGCTGCCAGCACACTTTCATTAGCAGTAATTGCAGTTTTAACTGCTGTGCGTACGTCTTCTAATGTTGGGTTTGTTGTACTAATATTTGCCGTAACATTGGTACCAACTTGTGTGCCGTCAGGGCCGTAAAGTTTAAGTGTAACCACATCATTCTGTTTAGGGCTACCGCTAAAAGTAATAGCAGCTGTTGCTGCAATTTCCTGACCACGAGTTAGCAGAGTTGATGCAGTGGCTACATGCCCTAAACTTTTATCAACACCATCGAGTGTATCTGCGTTTAGCCCTGAATATAGTGCAGGTGCCTTTCCCTGATAAGTTTCTCGAGCATGAAGATCATCTAGCTTGTCAGCATTGATACCCTCTTCGGGACCTCCGCCTTTAAATCGATAGATGCCATGAGGAGTTTTATCTACGTAAAGGTTGCTTTGTGCTCCCTTTGTAATACTAACAACTAGCAAATACAGATTAGCTCTAGGTCCCTTTTGAGCGGTAGTAAGAGTTAGAACTTTATTACTACCGCTATCGCTATCTGCACCATTATTTGCAAAGGCTGCCAGCACACTTGCATTAGCACCAATTGCAGTTTTAACTGCTGTGCATACGTCTTCTAATGTTGGGTTTGTTGTACTAATATTTGCTACAACCTCGTTACCGATTTGTGTGCCGTCAGGGCCGTAAAGTTTAAGTTTAACCGTGTCACCTTGTTTAGGGCTACCGCTAAAAGTAATAGCAGCTGTTGCAGCAGTACCATCTGTACTATTGAAGTTTAGTGCACCCTCTACATGCCCTAAACTTTTATCAACACCATCAAGTGTATCTGCATTTAGTCCTGAATAAACTGCAGGGGCCTTTCCCTGGTAGACTTGCTTGGCGTGATAGCCATCAAGCATGTCTGCATTCATGTAACCTGAGGCAGCATCTGTAGGTAGATCTGCAGACGGATCCCCAGCCAAAGTATCAACTACAGAGGCATCATGGCCCTGGCCAATGCCGTGAACGCGCTTTGTAGCTCCACCGCTACGTACTTTCTTCTGTAGGTGGTTAATAAACGATAGTAAATCCATCTACTTATCCGCCTCTGGAGTTTCAGACTCTACAACAGAATTTTCAGATTCCTGGGGTTTTGGGTTACCAGACTTGATGGTTGCCATGTTCTGGCGATGTGCATGCTTGGCACTCATGACCCGAACATCATGATCACGCTGAGCTTTGTCCCGCTCAAGAGCCTGCTTTTCCATCATTTCTCTGCGCTTGAGGGCTAACTCAGCCTTCTTGTCTGCAAGCTGCTTTTCCTTCAGATCGTGGGCAGCACCAGCGTTATAAGCTACCTGCGCCTCTGAACCCTTCGCCTTGACCATGGCAGCCTGAGCCTTGATGCGGTCGTTAACAACCTTGTCAGCGGGCGCAAGAAGAAGCCTGTGGTGGTCTTCTTCAGACAGAGCAGGCTTGATATCCTTGCTAGGAAGACCAAACATCTCACGTACTTCATTGATGTCATCTTCATCAGAACGGCTGAGGTAACCGTTACTTACAAGCTTGTCGAAGATTGTGGCCATAGTCTGAGCAGCTGAAGGATCGTAGGGATCAATTACAAACTCACCCGGACGGGTATCCTTGAAGTTGAGTTGAATCATTCGACCAATAACTTGTTTACAGAATGGCTGAACAATCTCTCGAGCCAAGGCCTTGACCATCAACCTGAATGTATTCCAGTGGGTTTGTCCTGGGTTTGAGAGCCCCGCAGAGCCCTCTTCAAGAAGTAGCTGTGGAATCAACAAGCCCCTGAAAATAGAACGGTTGTAATAGTTGATGGCATCCAAGAACACCGACCCAAAGTTATTGCCAGTGGTCAACGTATCAATCTTGATATCATCCTGCATTGAAGGTCGCTGGAATACAAGAGCCGTACCACGATGCATATTGCTCATGGCTGATTCTGCAGCTTCCCTAATAGTCATGTTACGAGTTTTACCAGTTGCAGGATCACTAATCAAGTCTGGGGTAACGCCTGCAGGAACAACTGCGTAAGCTACTGGCGTACCGTAACGGTCTAGAGCTACGTTGTACATCTCAAGAACGATGTCCTTGAGGAGCCAGTTCTTGTAAACCCTCTGAATAGCACTGGTGCCTGTATAGATACCAGAACGCTTACCGTGAATAGTCAAGCAAATCTTGTTCAGGGGCAAGTTGTTGTAGGTAGCCCCATTAACTCCAATTTGCCACACACCCGTATGAGAAATAGTTGCTGGTGGTTGGTAGTAAGGATTATCCAAAGGGCCCTCTACGAGGCGTCCATGTACGTTAGGAACAATAAGAACAGATGCGGGATGATAGTTGATCAGCTCATCCACCTGAATCTTACCGTCTACAAGCTTCCAGAGAATTTCAGAAACCGAGTATCCAAAGGTCAGGCTTGATTCAACAAGCTCACCGATTGCGTACTCGATAGTGGTTTCCATCTCACCAATAGCCTTACGCACAAACTTTTGAATCTCTGGGTCGGGATGACGGTATTCCTGAAGCGATGCAATAAGTGCAAGCTTCATGAACTCAATTCCCGTCCCAACAGTTTCGTCAGTTTTTGCAGCCCGCTCAAATTCAATTAGCCGGCTGGTGTCTTGCGGTGTAAGGTACTGGGTAAGCATGCCGGGACCGCGAGACAGGGTCGAACCGACCTGTCTCGCAGAACCCCGAGGAAGCCGGTCATGCTCCACAGCTGCTGCGACTTTCTCTGCCTCAGCAACTACGGGGTTGGACCCCGACCGTCTCCGTGTAGCCATTTGTTACCCTTAAGTGTAGGCAGCAGACCTACTTGAACCTACCGTGGAAGTCACCTTGTAAGAATGCTGCATCAGCAGCAGCCTTACGTTCACGCTCAGCAAGCCCCACTAGTGCATCTTCCCAAGCCGCTGCTTCATCATCGGACATGTTATAGAATTCACTAGGTTGAATATTACCATAACGAGCTAGCTGAGCGCCAACGTCAAGGTTTAAGATAGTACGGTACTGCTGCCGAAGGCTTTTTTTGCCTGCTGGTTGATCTGCTGCATGTCGGAGCGATTCAGGAAGTACAGGCTCATGAAGACTGCCTGGTAGAACTGTGATTCCTTGATGGTTAGCTTATCAAACCGCTTGTTCCAAACAAACTGGGTAAGATCTACAGTAAGCTCAGTTTCACCAAACTTAAGTAGGCAAACCATTGCAAGTGCTTCTTCAAGCTTGCCCTGCTTACGAATCATTTCTGACCCCTCAGGACCTGAAAGAAGCTCACGACGATCATGGTTGCGGGGAGCACGGAAGCTAAGCTTGCGACCACTAGGAAGAACAACCTTGGTTGTTCCGTCTTCTTCAAGCTTCTTTGCTAGCTTCTGAGCTTCAGCAAGCTCTTCTTCCCCAAGCATGACAGCGCGTACAAAGGTTTCTTCGTAGAACTGTGCATCCTTATAATCTAGAAGATCCTGTTTACGCTGCCACAGCTCGTTAGTGACATCCCGCTCATCCTTGGTTACCAAACAAGTAAATGCAAGGGCACTATCTAGCTGACCGGTCTTGGCAAGCATGTCACCATCAAAACCTTCAGTAATGTCCCTACGCTCAGATCCCAGGGGCTCACGGTAAGTAACTACCGTACCGCTTGGTAGTGTAAGAGATGTAGTAACAGAAGCTGAAGTCCGTGATGCCTGGGCCTTACCAGACTTTGAAGGACGTTCAGAAACAGAATCATTTTCGGGTGTAAGGTCGCTCACAGGATCCTCCGGTGGTATACGGTCTAAAGCTATAAGGTATTCTATCTAGACCAATAATAAAAGTCTAGCAGAATATAGATATTTTATACCACGTCAATGCTAAACTAATTCTTGGGGGAGAAAAATTTTAAAAAGTACTGATGAACAGGATCGCTCAAAGCAACTATGAGAGTTTGCAGGCTGCACAAGCCAAGCTAACTCTTGCTGAGCTTATCAACAAAAAGATTACAGCACTATTTGTTGGCTTGCAAGATGGCCATATAGACCTAAACGGGGTAGACCCTAAAGAAAGCCCTACAGATTCATATGCGACTTTACTAAAAATAAGGCGCGTTATGCGTCAAACAATGGGTCTAGCTTATCAAGATGACTTTATTCAAGATTTACGAGAACTAGTCAAACCTGAAAATATTAAATTATTTGTTCAAGGTCTGATAACTGAAGGATTTATTTCTGAAAACTCTGATGACATAAACTTTCTTATTAATGAGCTTGAAAGTAAAAATATTGAAGATGTTTTAACTTTTACTCGAGAACAAGCTCGAAACAGCCTATTTGGTACTTTAGCTAAATTCCAGGAAACAGACAGCGATACTCTATACGACGAAATTGGTTTTCATTTTGGTCGCCCTAACATACTGGATGAAAGGGGATTTCTTACCAGTGAGAAAGTAAATCGTTTAGTAAACACCCTAAAACAACACTTAGGTGGTGCAACTGCTAGAGGTTACGGTTTAATAACTGGAGCTACTGTAGGACAAGCAGCACTACTAAACATACTCACAGCTTCAAAGTCTGTTGATGTATCTATGTTCCAGCTAGAACATAGTTTAATCCTGTCTGCCCTTTATTACAAAAAACAACAATTTAGTATGCTGAATCGCATGTCAACAGAACATCGCACAATCAATGTGCTTCTTGCTGCAGCGCATAATCCTAACGGTGGTGAGGGTTATGATCCGTACTTCAACTGGATAAACCAAGCCGGTAAAGCTTTACTAGGTGATAGTGTATCTTTTCATGAAGTAATGGGCAGTTATGCACACGAAAAGTTTATTGCAACGGATTTACCATCTTGGGTTATCCAGTTAAAGTACGGGTCATATGTGGTTGGTAACTCTATAAAAAAATCTACAGTTATGATTGGGTCCTTTAACATGACCAGGGGTGCTCTGGGAAATATTGTTGATAATCACGGAGCCCTTTCTAATGCTAGACCATATAACTTTGAGCTTGGATTCAATATTGGGTATGAGCTAGTTCGTTATGGCGGTATGAAGTTTAGTACATTTGCAAAAATAATTGGAGAAGCCCGCGGATACGTAGATAGAGTAATACAAAATAAATTTCCAAATATAAACAATCATCCTGAACACATACTTAGTGGTCCAGAAACTTATACACGACTACAAAAAGCTCTTGGGCTTGGTAGCTCAAGTCTTGGTAATAAAGTTGATGCATTCTTTATGCTTAACGTTATTACAGATCGAGGGATGCTGGATGTTGATGGTAAGGGTGAAAAAGGTAGAGGTTTATTCCACACTATTCATGACAAACTAAGTGCCAGTAAAGATAGCACCATCACAATATTTGTAACTGAGGGATTTAGAGATATCAGATCTTCTGATATATCAAATGGTGAGGGTGTTGAGCAAAGTAAGGCTATGCAAGCCTTACGTCAACTTGAACATGAATTCGAAGGTAGATTTAAGATTGTTGAAGTACGTCAACATGTACATGCAAAGTCTTTCATGGTGTTTCACGATGGTATAAACAACAACAAAGGTGGTTTTGAATTAATTGCAGGGTCAGCCAACGTTAGTGCTGAATCTTTAGGGGGTAGTACTACAGAACTTGGCCTTTACCTAGGAAGTCAACACTTTGAAGATGACTCGTTTTTAAGGCAACAAGCAGAAAACATTTTAAGTAACCTGTGGATGCATTCACATCGTGCAGGTAAGGGCATAAACCCACTTAAAAACCTAAACATGTCTAGCGCTGATAGAATCATGCTAGAACTTAAAAAACGACTTAACCCATCTCTTTCTCGATTAATTACAGTAAGTGAAAACCGACAAGGCGTAGGAAGCCTTATAAGCCTAAGCATAAGTATTAAAGATCCCAGTACTGGAAAAATATTTGAAGTAAAAGATGCGGTTAAACTAAGCATTCAACAATACAACAGTGATCCAAACAGGCTATTTATTCCTGAATTACAAAAAGTAATCGACCCAGTTATAGGCCAAGATAAAAATTCTACAGTCAAGTACGGAACAGGTACTGAGCGCGGGCATTTGCGTGTTGTTGAGTACACTGCAGGTGAAGTTGTTGCTGCAGCTCTTGAAGAAATTTCAATAGAGCTCGAAAAATCTACACTAAATCTGCTAAGCCGGTATGGAGATAGATTACTACTTACCACCAGTGGTCAAAGTTTCTTTAAACGTCAACTACGTCGTATGGGTAGTGAAATAGGTCTAGAAATTTTACGTCACCAGGAAGGGTTGCCTATTGGGTCTCGTACAAACGAACAAGCTCGACAATTACAAAGACTAATTTTTGGTATTGAGTACAAGGACCGCAACCTTATTGATGCCCTTCAATTAGACCCTTCAATGGCTTTAGACACTGACTCAGCTTTTAGCCTACACCAACTTGCCAGGATGTTTGGCGGAGATGAGACTAACGTTATCCCACTACTTAGCCTAAGAGAAGAAAACCGCCCAATACTTTCACCGATGTCAATAGAGCGTAGTTTTGAAAAGTTTGCAGCTTTACAGGAAGAAATGCTTGGTCTTAACAAAAAGCACGTAGCCGGTAATGCACCCAGTGAAGTTATTAGGGTAAAAGACGGAAAACTAGTTGTAGAGCCACTACTATTCACCCTACTCGCAGAAAGCTTATCTTGGGACAAGCCTGCAAAAATACTACTAGCAGATGCTTTTAATTACCTAACAGCTACAAATTACGATGACTCTACACAAGCTGTAATGTCCTTGATGAACCCTGCAAAATTAGCGCAGTGGGCACAACGTTTACAGAACATGCTTGGTAGTGACGTAGGCTACATGCATGTAAATCCCGGTAGCCCAGCAGAAAAGAACTTCAGACGAGTCGAAATGCCGTTTGGGCCGCCCAGACCAGACGGAAAACCTCGTATGTCTACAGAATTTAGATTCTTGCTTCTCTGGGGGTTAAACGAGCAAACATATGTACAAGCCGATGCATTCCGCGGAGCAAACGTTGGATACAGGACACAAATGTCCTTCCAGGTATATACCAGAGAAGCTTTAAGTGGTGCAGATGAAGTAGCTAGCAGTATGTTTGATGGCCGAGTAAAACTTGGCCCAGACGGTAACTGGATGGTATTTGACAACCGTACAAACAGTTACATAGAAGCAGACCCAAATAAACCTCTGCTAGAAGTTACCCATCAAGAAAGACATATCCACGGACCTGTAGTGATTGTAAATGGTAAGAGAGAGGTCCTAACCATGGCCAATCCTATCTACGGTCAACGCGGAGCCCGTGTAATTATTCACGGTATCGTACAAGAAACTGACGCTGGGGGCAGGCAGGTATTCAAAGCAGACGCTGAAGTTTTACAGCCTGTAAGCAGTTCAATGCGTATGCTATCTCAAACCATGAAAATGGTATTTACAGGCTTGGGTAGCTTTGTAGATGAAACAGGAAAACGTCGAAGCTTCTTTACAGATCTTGTTGAATCAATCAACAAAACATTTTTTAGTGAAAACTACTTTAAAAAACAAAATAGGGAAGCAGCTGATTATTTTGGAAAAGCTTTTAGGGGTTTAGGGCTAGCTAGTGACACAAACCAACAAATCATGGATGCTCAAAAGCTCCACGGTGTTGTGGGTGAGAGCATAATCAAGTCGGGTGTAGCCTTGTTGCACACCGGCTACACCCTACTAGAAGGTTACTACGACGGTGGTGCTTGGTCTGATAGTTTCCTGGAAATGTTTGAAACCAGGAAAGGTAGAGAACGATTTAGCACAATGCTTGAAAGTATCAAGCAAAGTTTAGATAAAAAGGGTTCTGTTAAGACTTCAGATGTACGCAAGCGTTATATGCTTGACAGCATTGAACAACTACTGGGTTCTGATAATAGTCTAGAAACCGGTATCAAAGAAGCTCTAGCTAATGATAATCAAGCTCTCAAAAAAGTTGTAGAGTCGATACGAAAAGGTGAGCTTAAAAACATCAGTGATCCATTTGCAAAGATGGTTATTGCTGCAGCAGCTGCGTATCACATTTATAACGGTATACACCATTCTGAGATGCTTAATGATGCTATGCGCGAAACTACGAAGAGGATGGCAGGTACCTGGGGTGGTGTAGATTCCCGTGTAATATTTGGTGCGGCAATTCCAATTGTTATGAGGGACGACATTAGTGTAGCTCAGTTCCCCATGTCTAATAGGCAGAGTGCAATTTTCCATACAAACTACGTTGGAAACCACTCCCAAATAATGCTTAAAGCTATATCTACAAACCGAGAAACAATTCGTCGTCGAGAAGTAGTATCTGAACTTTTTGCTATTGGGTATTTAGGCGGTACTTCTATTGTTGCTTCTAACTACGCTAAAAAGTCATTACAACATGGAGGTAAATCTGTTGATATAGGTCTACTTCAAAAAGAAAACATACAACTTGCAGGTGTACACTTTGAACCTTTTGCTTATACCTTTACTGGTATGAGTTCTGAGTCTGAAGGAGCGCTATCTAGAATTTCTGAAGTTGTCCGTAGGCTTACATATGAAGATTTAAGTGATAAAGATTTACAAGCAGTACAGGAAGAATTTAAAAAGAGCCTGTCAATAATTAAAAAAGATTACACCACCCACAGTGGAAATACAAATACTCGTACAAGTCCACAAAGAGAAGAAAATCGTATTCAAAGCTTCAAGCTACAGCATAAAGCTCGTTTAGGTGGCGCTGTAATTTATGTACCCGTTCTTAGTTTTGATCGTGAACATAACTCGTTTACCCATGAAATTGCTGATCTCTCTTATGAAAAGATTTCCTTACCCTCGCCAGATGCAGCTGTAAAACTACAAAACTTTGATGACTACGTTGGTGATATTCTCAACCTATCTCACGAAATCCAACGTGAAAACATAGCTATTAGAAACATTATCAAGATGGCAGAAATTTTTGGTGGGCACGTATCTAGTGCAGCCAGAGATCAATATGAACAATTTTTACTAAAAGTAGAAACTTTAAAGGCCAAAATTAGAGAAGCAAGTACTACAGATATTCAAAAAACAATATCTGCACTAAGTGGTGTTCAGGGCTTTGCACAGATTGCTAACACATTTGGTAGCTTTGATGGATTAGTATTTTCAGAAGATAAACAGGGTAGAAAAATAAGCGTAGATAACGTTATAGTCATGGGCGATGAAGTCATGGCTGCTGTAACAAAAGAATCTCTAACAGCGCTAAGAATTGTCAAAAAGTTTGTTAGCCAAGTTGCACTAGGTAAACAATTAAATGTTAGTGCGGATGATCCCACAGGTAATAGTCCAGTACTAAAACTTAAAGGTAAAAAAGTTATTGTACGGCGTGGAAAAGAAATCCGGTACACATTTGAAAGCTTAAACTTTGGGGAAGATTCTTATTTAAGTACAGCTACAGACACCTACGATGGAAACCATTCAGATGTACGCGGAGTATCTGCAGTATTAAAACAAATTGGTGTTGCTTATGATCTTCAACAAAGTGAAAGAACAGGATTTTTGAAATTAATTCAAGAAAAGAAAAAATTACAAAAACTGCGTGTAGAAAACAATAAAGAAAAAAATAGACGTAATAATACTCTAGTAGATAAAATACAAGATCAAGAACAACTTATTGAAAAATTATCTTCAAAACACTTTTACGAATCTGGTCTAAGGGGTGTATTTAGTCTAAAAGTACAACAACACGCTTTAAAAATGCAACTTAATAAAATAGAAAATCAAACTGGTGTAAACGCTATTGAACTACAAGAAGCTCGACTAAAGCATGGCCTTGTTTCTGAACGATTAGAAGTACTAGCTTTTACAAAAGATAACCTTACAACTCTACATAGTAAAATTCGACAAGTAAAAGAAAACCTAAACAATAAATCTATATCTGTTGCAGATAAAAAAGAATACAAAAAAATGCTTGCATTCTTAAAAGGACAGCAGCATAGAATAAACGCTGGATTAGTCTATACATCCACAGAACTAATGTCGCAGGTTTCCTATGAAGATATTGATCATGCATTTATGGCAGCTGGAATTGACTTAGACCATGAAGTAACTCATGCAATTGATAATAAGTCAATGAATAAAACCTTAAGCACAAATGCACTTGTAGAGCTTCTTCAACTTGGTCATGCTGCTAGACAAGCTGGTTTAGCAGTAGCAGGTCTTCGTGCAGGCGGCCCTGTAGGTAACTTTGGACCTGTCGGTTATTTTGCTATGAACGTACGTGACTTTAACGCACACATGCGTAGAATAGATTCAAACTTTAACTTGGACCCTTATATGAACCGTCGAGCCATGTTCTTGCATATTTCAGGTATGGCATTAAACCTTGGTGACTTTGACGGCGATAACATTGTTATCAGTCAAATAAAACGATACACATTTTTAAAATCTCTAGATTCTCTAACGCACGGTGGTATTGGTGCCGTAGACAGTTACCTTGCTGATGGTGTTGAAGGTCTACGTAAAAAGAATGTTTCTGAAAAAACTATTGAAGCCTTGTTCAGGGAAATATCTGGTAACAGGCTTGGTGGTTATGAAAATCTAAGTTTACTCGAAGAAATGCATAAACTAGAGCAGGAAATTTATCGCCGTAATGGAAATTTATTAGTCGAGCAGACAGAACGATACCTTGGGCTTCACAAAGGTGAACTAAGAAACAAAATCCAGACAGAAGAAGCTTTTAAAGATTTATGGCATGACGCTCAAGGTAATTCAACAGCTGAAGAACTTTTGTTATTTAAGTATGCTTCACAACTTAATATGTTTGCAAATGATATGTTTGGTCATGCTGAACAAAAAGCTACTGGTGCCATAAATGCATACTTGAAAAAATCTAATAATTCAGTATATGTAAGTGCTGAAGAAATTGATAGAAGCGCCTTTGAAAAGTTTTTACAAAGTGAAGAGGGACAAGCATTTCACAATGATTTAAAAGGCTGGTATAAAGGTCAAAGCACAGCAATGGTTAACAAGTATTTAGAAAATATACTTGGTACTGAAGTTGATGTTAATACAGTTCTTAAATACGGTGTACAAGTTGCGTTTGCTTCTACAAAGTTAATCGGTAACTGGACAAACATTCAAACAATGCAGCAGTCCATGAACTCCTATAGCCGTTATGAATCTTACAACCACATGCAGAGGATGAAAACAGCAGTTATTGCTGCTGCAGAATCTCGTGGTGATAGTGCTGAGTCAATTGAACAATTTAAAAACAATGTAGAAAAACTTCAGAATGAAAGCCTTGCCCATAATGACGAAATACATCAAAGACTTTCAGGCTACATGTTGAATTTACAGCAAGCAACACGTGACGCGATTAAAGAAAAATCTGCGCTTGCTCTACGCGATACTTCACAAGAATCTGTATTTGAATCCATGGTCAAAGATAATGTACTTATTAAAGCTATTGATAAGAGCTATACCCTTATTTATGGTCGATCAATCTTTGATGTGGACAATAGTTACGATTCAGAAATGAGCCGAGAGAGTGACCTCGCTAAAGTCCTGACAACCCTTAATGTTGATGAAGCTATAAAAATTGGCTTTACCGAGGGTGGTCAGATGCAAGCTGAAATCACCAGTGCTTTATCAAGTCACGAGCATTATATGGCTGTTGTAGAGCATATGATTTTGCCTCACCTTGAAGCTATGGCAAAAATGCAAAAGGACTTTTTAAGTAAAGAAGTTCCAAACCAACTTGCTGTTATGAGCAATGCTGAAAAGCTAAAGTTCTTAATGAGTGATGAGTCTGGGATATCTGCTAGCGGGCGAACCACAGCACTCTTAATGGCTCACTCGATGTGGAGAGATTATGAAAATTACTCCGCTATGAAAACTTATACAAAGTCCCTTATGATGAAAGATGCTTCAAACTTTGAAAATGCTCGTAATAGCTTAGACGACCACTTAAAACTTGTTGTATTTTATGAAGCAACAAAGGGTGGAAAACTTAATGAAGCGGGTATTGATAGATTACTTGGAGACATTGTTTCATCATATGTATCAAGTGACTACGGACTTGACAGATTAGTATCAGACGCAAGAAGCATTGACTCTACTGGGTACTTTGCAGATAGCATGACAACCCTATTAGCGAGCTATATGGGTGGTCAAAACATAGATAGCAGGCTTCAAGCACTACAAAGAAACAATCAAGTTCAGTACCAGATTCTTGCGGAAATGGAATACGAGCTAGCAGACGCTGTACGTGCAAATCCATCTGTTCAAGTTAGCTCACAAGTAGAAACAAAAGAGGCACTTGAACATCTTAAAAAAGCTGCAGCTCCCGCAGATCCTAATAAACCCAGTGCAGATCCATCAAAAGGTCCTTTAGCAACTGCATCACAAGCAGATGGTACACAAACTCCAGAAGAAGTGAAAGATGCTGCCTTACAAGATCCTTCAGTAAATCGTTTAGAAAAACAAATGTCAGAAGTTAAAGATATTGCTCAGCACAGAGCCTTTAAACAAGAATTAGATGTATCCAGAGAAATAAAAGCCTACCGACAGGGTTTTGGTAGTGCACTTGGACACATTGCCCATCAAGGACTTATGGCCCTTATTCCTAGCTTGTCAAAGAGCATGGGAATATTCGGTGCAGGTGCAAGTGTTTTCGGTATGAGCCAGGTAGCCCAAGCTCAACAACTTGTACACGGTACTAGGGAAGGTGAAGATTCAAACACCACAACTGTATTCAACAAGATGAAAGATTACTTGATGACTACAGCACTTATGTGGGAACCTCTTATGTCTTTACGAGCTCTACCTGCAATGGTTAACTCGCAAGAGCAAGCCCTAGCAAGTGCTGCAGGAGTTATTATCCCGCTTGTAGTTGGTACTGCAGCTGCTTCTAAAACACTACAAGCTACAAATGTAGTGGGATTCGGCCCTAGAGCTCCATTAGGTGCTCTAGCCCGTGCAAGCTCTATTTCTTCGCTTATAGGTATGATGGCCGCGGGTCACACAGTCAATAAGTTTATTGAAAATGCTATAAGACTAAGACACCATAACAGAGAATCTGAGTTGTTAATGCACCATCAGATTGCTGAAGACGTTAATCTGGCAAAAGCTATTGAAGCTGATTTCTCAGAACTTCCAGAACTCGTCTCAAATAAACTTGAAGATCCATCAATACGTATGGTTGAGTGGGATGGCACTGTAATTGATACAGACGATACGCTTAAAGCTACAGACTTCAGTGAAGGTCTGTACCTTAATGACGGAACTTCTGTTGCTGGTGACATAGTAACCGCATACGGAGACAATACTCCAGAATCAATGAACATGCCTCAAGACATGAATGAAAGTAGTGCGGATCGTATTGCAAGAGAACAGGGTAATGTAACCTCATACCTTGAACGGTTTAGTAGTTGGTTTAAACGTTAGTCTTCTAGAGAAAATAACAGATAAGTAATCTGATCCTGAATTTCTCGAAGAGCAACCTTGTCAAACTCTGTAAGCTCAGCCTTACGCAACTTCTTCATGCGCTCTAGCAAATGCTTTGGGGAGCCTGAGTACACAGAAACCATGCGTTCAATTACATCACCAATCTTGCGACCTTCATGAATTGAATAGTCTCTAATTGCATCCGCAAATGAAGGTCCTATGCTTGCATTGAACTGGACCTTGTGGGTCTTTGGCCTACCAGGTCTCTTAGGTGGATTACTAGCCATGGGTATCTCCAAACAATAGTAAATATAGTCTAGATTGATCTAGGACTAATTTACATTATATCCAAATAATCGACAATAGTTTAGTCTGAGTGACGATTTTTGGATCTTTTGGACCAGGTATTATTAGTTTTTTCCACGGGTAGTAAGCTACTACATCTTCAGTCCACAAGATTTTTCCAAGTTTATTTTTAAACTGCGCCTGAATAAATAAGTAGTCAACTCCATTACTAAAAAACTTTGGATGATACTTTGTATTAGGCCTAGAAATATCTAGATCGACACAGAGGCTAAATTCTCCGTCAGAAAACCTAGGTGATATTCCCAAGACCTTGATAGGGTACTTCTTACGAAACTGTAAATCATTCATAAATAGGTTCAAAGCTTTAGATTCATTTTCTACAGCTACTTCATGTTCTTGTTTCTTTATATGGGTATAAGCCACATCACCGTAAAACTGTGCAACCTTGATTCCTAGTAAAACCCCGTTCATACCTAAAGCGTGATTTTTATTAGGAGGAAATAGATCGTTTACTAAAGCTTTTTCATTGACAGTACATAACACATGAGCTGTCCAGCTAGATTTATTCTTTACAAGCTTATAAACCCTATAGTTCGTAATATAAGCCGTACTTCTGGTAATAATTGTCTCAGAAATAAGTTGACCATTATAAACAAGAGTCTTGGCATCAACCAAGACTCTTGTTTGCTGTTCAACCCCATTTTTAAGGGCTCCCAGAACCGCTAAATCAGGCGTTTCACCGGACCCAGCGGAAGATATCTCCATTACTGGGAAATCTCGTCCTGAAGCCTATAAAAGGCCTTTTCCGGCATTACCCACTGCACCCAGACAGAATACCTCACACCCTCAGAAGTTTGACGGCTTTCCCAGTAAACATTTTTCTGGCGTAGAGACTTCAAGATAGCTGCGGCACTCCACGTAATCTGCTCGTTAACCTGCTCGACACTGTTCTTGGTGTTTAGCTGCGACTGGGTCTTTACAGTGGTTTGTAGCTGTTCTGCAAGTTGTGCAAGCGCGTAGGCTTTTGCAAGTCGAACTCCCGACTCTGCGGAGAGTGCGCTAGTGGATGTAGTAATAATCGTGATAAATCCTGGGATATCTTCTTGGCTAGATACCCACTCGGGGCGGCTACCGGAATTATCAGTTGCGCGGTCAAGTACTGGTTCCCGATATGCTGCGGCTCTTACAGTTCCGGCACACCCGGACATAAGTGCTGCGGCCAACAACGCATTAAGTATTTTCATGCTTGCAGCTTAATGGAAACCCTATAGATTTGTCTAGGGGGTATTTCATCAAAATTTTTGGTGCGTGTATTTGGGTCCTCTGCCCTAAGTCGATTTTCTATTAAATTCTCAGGTCAGGTCCCTTGTGAAATCGCGGGTAATAATTTCGCCTAGATTATATTTTTGAGAAGTGCTTGAGCGTGGGTGGTGGGCAATGAGTGTGTATTGGTACCCCCCTATGATCAGGGTTGTAACCAAAATGAAAAATTTTAGTGTCCTACACTCTGTGTAGGTTTCTAGAATTTTTCAACCCCTAAAACTTTGTTTTAGGGCCATGTTTGATACTGTAAGTATCTTATATACATGGGAAGACCTTGTAAGTATCTGTATTACGGTATACCAAACTTACGGCCTTTCCACACGAAAAATTTTAGTGTCCTACACTCAAGAGCCTGAGGGCTAGAGTATCCCTTCTTAAAGGGAACCCAAGACACTTAAAGTTTTTCCTAGGTAGTCTCATCAGCTGCTTAGTATGAAGCGTATAAGTGATACTTATACAGAACATTGGAGGAAATCCACATGATCAGTACCATCCTTTTGGGGTCCTTGGGCCTCACGGCCCTCGGCGTGTGGGCTAAGGGGGCCGTCCGTCGCTACGGCGACGCGATGGTCGCCGAAGCCCGCGCCGAGGTCGAGGCCGAGGCTAAGGCCAAGGCGAAGGTCGAAGCCCTCGTGGCCGCTGCCCGCGCCGAGGCCAAGGCGGAGGTCCTGCGCGAGCAGGCCGCTGCCGACGCCGAGGCCAAGGCCGCCGAGGCGGAGGTGAAGCTCCTCCGGGAGCGGATCCTCGCCGAGGTCGAGGACCGAGCCCGCGAGGTCGCCGCCGCCCAGGCCAGGGGCCAGGCCGCCCAGGCCGCCCAGGCGCAGGTCGAGGCCGACAAGGCCAAGGCCCTCGCCGAAGGAGTCCGGGCCCTCGTGGCCAAGGCCCGAGCCGAGGCCAAGGCGGAGGTCCTGCGCGAGCAGGCCGACGCCGAGGCCAAGGCCGAGGCCGCGGCCCAGGCACTGGCCTGCCTCAGGGCTCAGGCCTTGGCCCTGGCCAGCCAGGCCGAGGCCATGGTCGAGGCTGAGGCTGAGGCCAAGGCCAAGGCCAAGGCCAAGGCCGCCAAGGCCCGCGCCCCCAAGGCCCCCAAGAAGGCCCACCCCGCGGGATTCCGCGTGAGGTAAAAGAGTCATGGGGTCGGTAGCGAAAGCTGCCGGCCCCTTGTCTCGGGCATCGTCGTCACTAGCCAGGGAGGGGTCAGGTCCGTAAGGACCTGGCCCCGTCTCTTTCAAATGAAAAATTTTAGTGTCCTACACTCAAGAGCCTCCGGGCTAGAGTATCCCTTCTTAAAGGGAAAAGGACACTTAAAGTTTTTCCTAAGTAGACTCATCAACTACTTAGTATGAAGCGTATAAGTGATACTTATACACGATATTGGAGGAAATCCACATGTTCAACAAGACCGATGTGCTAATCAGCACTCTCGGACACCTGTCCGAAGTGCTCAAGGCCGCGTCCAACCCCGACAACTGGGGTTGGGAGGTGTCCGCCGAGCTCCAGGCCATCGAGGCCGAGGAGTTCGAGGCAACCCTCTGGGCCCGCGATGCTGCTCGCCAGGCCACCTACGGGTGGGACAATGACGGGGTATCCGGACCCCAGTGGGGGCTGCGGAGGCCGTACCCTGCCGACAGGCAGGCGAAGGCCAAGGCGCGGGCCAAGGCCCGGAAGGCCGTCCGTCGGCGGTAAAGAGTCATGGGGTCGGTAGCGAAAGCTGCCGGCCCCTTGTCTCGGGCTCGTTGTTGTAGGGAGGGGTCAGGTCCGCAAGGGCCTGGCCCCGTCTCTTCCAAATGAAAAATTTTAGTGTCCTACACTGTGTAGGTACATAAAGTTTTTCAGTTTATCTCTTGAAAGGAGATAAAAATGGAAGAGAAGGATCCCCCGTTGTGGCAAGACCTACTGCCTCTGCTCCTGGCCATCTTGGCCATGGGCTGGGCGCAGACTATCCTCGAGGGCGTGCGTTAGCACGTCCTCGGGGATAAGGTTTGGGGTCGGCAGCGAAAGCTGCCGGCCCCGCCTCTTTTCTAATGAAAAATTTTAGTGTCCTACACTCAAGATAGCTTTCGAGCTAGAGTAACCCTTCTTAAAGGGATCACAAGACACTTAAAGTTTTTCCTAGGTAGTCTCATCACCTACTTAGTACGAAGCGTATAAGTGATACTTATACACCGCATGTAGGAGAAAAGCACATGTTCATCAACAAGATGGAGGCCGTCCTGGCCAACATCATGGAGTCTTACTCCGTGATGGTGGTCGCTGGCGGCGAAGCCCTTGAGTGGGCCGCTGCCGCCACCGACGTCGAGGCCGAGCGGCTCGAAATGGCCCTCTGGGCCCGCGATGCCGCACGGCGTGACGCGCACGGGTGGGACGGGGACGGCGTTGCCGGACCCCAGTGGGGGCTGCGGAGGCCGTACCCTGCCGACAGGCAGGCGAAGGCCCGGGCGCGGGCCAAGGCCCTCCGGGCCGCCCGGCGTCGGTAAAGGAGTGTTGGGGTCGGCAGCGAAAGCTGCCGGCCCCGCCTCTTTTCTAATGAAAAATTTTAGTGTCCTACACTCTGTGTAGGTACATAAAGTTTTTCAAACTTTTGGGAAGGATCAACCCAATCGCAAACACCCGTGTAGTTGATCACTGCACAAATACGTCCAAAGTAAAGGAGAAACTGATGGACACCTGGCAAATTGACGTTTTGAGGGCTTGGGAAGCCATCCGCCAGGAGCGCAAGGAGGCGCTCCTGGCTGGCCGTAAGGCTGCCAAAAAGGCCCGCAAGGAGGCGGGCCGGGTGAAGGAAGCAGCCCGAAAGGCTTCCCGCGATGCCCGCCGCGATGCCCGCCGCGATAAGCGGGCAAGGCTCATTGTGGAAGCCGAAGGGCTTACCACGAGGGACCTCCTCGGTGCGGCAGAGGCCGAGAAGGCCACGGTCCACTGGGCCCGACGTGCAGTTGAGGGCAACCTCAAGCTGCGTGGTCCCCGGGCATGGGCCCTGAAGGCTGCTCTCGGGCGGCCCATGGCAGCTCGCTCGGATAACGAGCTTGTAGCCTGGACCATCCAGGCGGACAGGGCGGCCAGGACCCAAGGCCGGTGCTGCCGCGTGTCGGACCAGTACTACGACCACGAAGACGTGTTCGCGTGCTGGCACCGAACCGAGAAAGGCCGGCAGGAGCACATCCAGGAGGCCAGACTCCTAGGTGTGCCTCTGGGTGGGGGAATTCTTCCCAGCTGCTCCTGGAGGGCCGAAACCCTTCAGTGGGTGGGCGCGCTTGGTCGCCTGACCAACTGGGGGATCCCAATGAGTGATCTGATAGGTATCGCTCACGGCTTGGTGGTTTACACCAAGTCTGGGGAGGTCGCCCAGGGAATCCGGGAGTGGCTTACCCCAGAGCGGGTCGGTGACCTCCTGCGGGTGGCACGCCGGTTCATGGCCGGGAAGGAACGCTACGGGAGGGTTCCGGTTGGAGGGTTGCCCCCGAGTGTACTTCTCAAGTTGACCAGGGTTGCATCCTGGTTGACGGACGAAGTGCTCAGGGACGAGCACCGGGAGGTCTACATGGCCACCGGGTTCGACAAGGATCTCTTTTGGTCCGAGGTCGCCCGGGTCCACGCCCAGGGTCGGACGAAGACCCTCCGGAGGGCCGCTACCGGCCAACAGGTTCGCTACCTATATCCAGGGGGATACTCAAAGAAGGTCGCTGACCTTCTTAGGGGTGTCTCCCAGGAGGAGCGGTGGCACCTCCTGAGGGAAACCAAGTGGGGGGCCTACCGGGAGGCCCTAAAGGCCATCAAGGCCGAAGCAGAAAGTGAGGAGCTGGCGGAGGGTTTAGCCCTTCGGGCAGTCTCCGTCTTCGGGAATGAGACCTCCCGATGGCTTCGGTTGGCCGGACAAGGCTCACGGGCGCTCCACGACCACACCGAGTGGTTGCCTCTCGTTAGGCCCAGTCGCCTCAAGGGGTTGGCTGCGGTGCTTTTCAAGTACCGCGGGGGCAACCAGCAGGACCTCCGCACCCTGGCTGCCGGGTGGGCGAAGCTGGATGAGGAGGAGAAAGGGCTGCCTTCTCTCAAGCAGCTGGTTCTGGCTGTTAGAGGGAAGGTGTACATGGGCGCAACGGGGGTGTTAAAGCCCTTTGGCACCGAGTGTGCCCGCTGGGGCGCCTCCCAGAGCCAGTTTGAGGACTGGTCCTGGCGCTGGGCAGAGTCCCATAAAATCCCACACGCGTTTCCACATTTGGTGGACAAGGTGTGGGAGCATGAGGGCATGCGTGGGTATTTTATCCCACGGCATGACCCACGAGGGCTCTTTCTCGGGATGCACACCAACTGCTGCCAACACCCCGCAGGGGAGGGAAAAACCTGTGCGTGGCACGGGCAAGAGTCTCCCCACGGGGGATTCTTCGTCTGGGAGAACTCCAAGGGGGTCCAGGCTCAGGCATGGGTCTGGACTACCAAAGGTGGTGACACCTGCTTCGACAACGTCGAGTGCATGTCCTACGACTCCGGTCTAAGGACAAAGGTGGTTACCATCCTCAACTCCG
>Ga0194119_10002201_pt1 | contig 33724 bp, 31 predicted proteins | sample TA2MahC100mmetaG_FD_148620 | JGI IMG/M metagenome (GOLD analysis project Ga0194119, IMG submission 148620) | Freshwater microbial communities from Lake Tanganyika, Tanzania - TA2015018 Mahale Deep Cast 100m | ecosystem: Environmental > Aquatic > Freshwater > Lake | place: Tanzania: Lake...
CCACGCTCGGCACCGTGGTGCTCTCGCTGTTTTCGATCATCGCGCGCTTCGCCGCGAGTCGCACCATTGCGCGACTCAACATGGCGCGCTTCACCGTGCTGATTGCAATCATGCAGGGTGTGTCGCTGGCGATCATCGGCATGATGAACACCTCCGTTGGTTTGCTCATCGGCATCGCACTCTTTGGCTGCACGATCGGCAACATGCTTATGATGCAGAGCCTGCTGATTGCACAACGATTCGGCGTGTTGGATTACCCACGCATCGCCGCCCGCCAAGGACTCATTTCTTTCACCGGCACGGCGGGCGGGCCGCTTTTGCTCGGTGCCCTGCACGACTTTGCCGGTGGATATCGCTCGAGCTATCTCGCTGCGGGTACATGCTCGCTGATCGGAGCGCTGTTGTTCTCGCTGGCCGGCTCAGCCGGCAACAAGTGATCAGAATTTGCTCTGCCGCGGCGCCCACCGACTTCGCAGTCTTGCTACCGTCAGTCAGGCATGACCGAGGCTCTCCACCCAAATGTCGCGCGAGTAATCGAAGCCGGGAAGTCACTGGGCCTCACGATCACCACACGAAGGTTTCCTGAAGGAACCAAAACTGCGCAGGATGCAGCCAATGCCATTGGGGTTGCCGTGGGCCAAATCGTGAAGAGTTTGGTGTTCGGTGTTGACGGCGAAATTGTGATGGCGTACGTGAGTGGCGCGAATCAGATGGATGACAAGAAGCTCGCGGCAGCCGCTGGAGGCGCGAAGTGCTCGCGAGTTGATGCGGACGCGGTTCGCGAAGCGACTGGCTTCCCCATTGGTGGCGTGCCTCCCTTTGGTCACAGCACTCAGTTGCGCGTCTTCGTGGACCCGGACTTGTTGCAGTACGACGAGGTGTGGGCCGCGGCGGGAACGTGGAACGACGTGTTCCCGATCACACCGACTGATCTCGTTCGCGCAAGTGGTGCAGTGGTCACCGACCTGAAGCGTGGCTAGTTCAGTTGCAGAATCGAGTTGATTTCGAATGCAAGGTCGTGGTCGCGTTGCGTCACTACCCCGCCGGCATCGTGTGACCGCAGTGAGATGCGCACCTTGTTCCACGAGTTGCTCCAGTCGGGATGATGGTCGTGTCGCTCGGCGAGCATCGCCACCCGCGTCATAAAGGCGAACGCTTCGGAAAAGTCTTCGAACTTGAACTCGCGACATAGCGCGCCGTCGACGTGGTGCCAACCCTCTGGTGCGCCGCTCATGCGGAGAAGACTACGTGCGGCTTGCGGTGATTGCGAACAACGTACGTGCTAGTTGAGCGGGGCGTGACACGCCACACGGCCCGACCTGCGGCTCGTCAACTCCGGCCGCTCGTTGACGCACTTGTCGGCATGCTCGGGGGAAAGCGTCAAGCGAACATGGCAACGCGTGTGGAAGCGGCAGCCCGTCGGCGGGTTGGCGGGGCTCGGCAATTCGCCCTGCAGGATGATGCGCTTGCGAACACGCTCAACCTTCGGATCAGGGATCGGCACAGCCGACAGCAACGCTTGCGTGTAGGGGTGCTGCGGACTCGCAAATACTTCGTGGACGGGGCCCGACTCGACGATGCCACCCAAGTACATGACGGCGATGTCGTCGGCCACGTGTTGTACCACGGCGAGGTCGTGCGAGACGAACAAGTAGGACAGATTCAGTTTCTCCTGCAATTCGGCGAGCAGGTTCAGCACGCCGGCACGCACGCTCACGTCAAGCGCCGAGACGGGTTCGTCGAGGGCGATCACCTTCGGGTTCAGCGCGAGCGCGCGGGCAATGGCGATGCGCTGGCGCTGCCCACCGGAGAATTCATTCGGGTACCGGCTGGCGTGGTCGCGCTGCAATCCGACGAGTCCGAGCAGTTCCATTACACGCTGGTTTTGTTCGGCCTTCGGCACATCGAAATTGTCGAGCGGCTCGGCGATTGCGTCACCGATCGGCAGGCGTGGGTCGAGCGACGCAAACGGATCCTGAAAGACGATCTGCAGGTCTCTTCGCATCTCGAGGCGCTGCATCTTCGAGAGTTCGGCAACATTGTGACCGAGCACGGCGATGGTGCCGGCTTCGGGCGCGACCATGTTCAGGATCTCGAGCAGCGTGGTGGTCTTGCCGCAACCCGACTCACCGACGAGCGCGAGACTGTGACCCGCTCGCAGCGTGAGGTCGACGCCATCGACGGCAAACACCGAACCCGCACGGCGGCGCAAGACCGAACCCTTCATCAACGGGAACGTCTTCTTCAAACTGCGCACTTCGAGCGCGACGGCTTCGCCCGTCGACTGCGACGCGACGTGACGCGGGCCTTCGACGAACATCTTGCCGCTGGAATGCAGCCCTGCGATCTCCGACTGGCGCAGGCAGGCCGTCATTCGTGTTGAAGAGATAGGCACCAACTCGGGCACGCTCGCATCGCATCGCGGGGCTGCGGCCGGGCAGCGCGGCGCGAAAGCACAGCCGGGGGGCAGCGCGACTGGCGACGGCGGTGCGCCGTCAATCGAAGTGAGTCGGCTCGACTCTGCCCCGTCGATTCGCGGTATTGAGCGCAAGAGACCGATGGTGTACGGCATCGCCGGCGAGGCATACACGTCATCGACGTTGCCGATCTCGACGACCTTGCCGCCGTACATGATTGCCACGCGATCGGCCAAGCCAGCGACGACACCGAGGTCGTGCGTTACCAGCACTACTGCGGCGCCCGTCATGTCGCGGGCGGTCTTCAGTAGTTCGAGAATTTGCGCCTGCACGGTTACGTCGAGCGCGGTCGTCGGCTCGTCGGCGAGGATCACCTTCGGTTGGTTGGCAATCGCGAGCGCGATCATCACGCGCTGGCGCATGCCACCGGAGAATTCGTGCGGGTACGACTGGGCTCGTTCGGCAGGTCGCGGAATGCCGACGATCTCTAGAAGTTCAATTGCTCGCTGTAGCGCCGCCTCTTTGGAGATATCGCTATGAATGTGGAGCGCCTCGGCAATCTGCCGGCCGATCGTGTGCACCGGATTGAGGGCCGACAGCGGATCCTGGAACACCATCGCGATGTCCTTGCCGCGATGCTTCGACATCGCGTTGTCGTCGAGGCTCAGCAGATTGACGCCGTTGAAGTTGATCGAGCCGGTAATCGTGGCACTCTCGGCCAAGAGGCCGATCATCGACAGCGACATCACCGTCTTGCCCGACCCCGACTCACCCACGATGCCCAGCACTTCGCCGGCGCGGATGTCGAGCGACACGTTGCGCACTGCGCGCACGGTGCCCGCTTCGCTGGGGAACGTGACCGACAGGTCACGGATCTCGATCAGGTTCTTGCGTACCCCGGTGATGCTCATCTAGATCTTCTTGCTCCTTGTCGAACCCGGGTCGAATGCATCGCGCAGACCGTCACCGATAAAGCTCACTGCGAGCACCGTCAACACAAGCGAAGTACCGGCGAACATGAACAGCCACGGATACGTAAGCGCGGCACCCGTGCCCTCGGCAATCAATGTTCCGAGCGATACATCTGGTGCCTGCACACCGAAACCGAGGTAAGAAAGACCCGTCTCACCGAGAATCGCACCGCCCACATTGAGCGTCGCAGCAATGATGATGATTGACGCCATGTTCGGCAACAAGTGCCGAGCGATGATGGTGCGCGTCGGCACCCCCATATATCGCGCAGCACGCACGAAGTCGAGTTCTCGCAGACTCATGGCCAAACCACGCACGACTCGAGAGGTGATCATCCAGTCAAAGATGGTGAGACCGACGACGAGCAGCAACCACGACTTACCTTGGTAATAGCGCGACAAGATCACCAGCACGAGCAGCGACGGAATGACGAGCAGCAGGTCGACCACCCACATGATGACGCGATCCGTGCGGCCGCCTAGGTAACCAGCCACTGATCCGATAAACGCTGACATACCAGTAGAGAAGATTGCCACGAGCAAGCCGATGATCAGCGACTTCTGCAGGCCGCGCATCGTTTGGGCGAAAACGTCGACGCCCACCTGCGTTGTGCCGAACCAGTGCTCGCTGGACGGCGCCGAGAGCAGATGGTCGAAGTCGTTGTCGGTATAACTCCACTTGGTGAGGTATGGCCCGACGAACGCGAGCACGAGCATAAACCCCACGATGCATAAGCCGAGTACCGCCAACTTGTTGCGCAAGAACCGTCGACGAATCAACGTGCCACGCGACAACCGAACACCCGAAAGGCCGTCGCTGCCCGCCGTTTCGACGCTGATTGTCGGCGATCGTGGCGGCATCAGCGAGTTCTCACACGCGGATCAAGCACGACGAGGATGATGTCGGCCAAGAAGCCGGACAGCAAGACGAGCACTGCGGTGAATGTGACGACGGCCGATACGGCATTGATGTCGTTCTTGGCGACGGCAGTGACGAACCAATTCCCCATCCCGAATCTTCCATAGATGGTTTCGGTGAACACCGCACCTGCCATCAGCAAGCCGAAGCCGTACGCGAAGAACGTTGCCATCGGAGAGATCGCGACGCGCAAGCCGTGTCGGAAGAGTGACTGTCGCTTCGTGAGCCCCTTCGCGCGCGCAGTGCGCAGATGGTCGCTCGACAACACGTCGAGCATTGAGTTGCGCTGGTAACGCGAGTAGAACGCGATGCTGCCCAAGGCAATCGAGAGTGTTGGGAGGATCAGATGTTGCAGTCGATTCATGAGAAACTCAAAGTCGGTTCCTTCGAAGCCAGCGGAATACTCCCCCTGCGTAAAGAAGACCGTCGTGCCGACCCAGTCGTTGAACTTGATGCCACCAAACTTGAGCAAGATGGCGAGCAGAAAGACCGGTGTCGATAGCAAGAAGTACGACAGCAAGCCGAAACCTCGATCAAAAAGTTTGTACTGCCGCACTGCACTCACCACGCCGATCAGAACCCCGATGGTTGCGCCGACGAGTGCACCAACCACGAGCAATCGCAGACTCACCGTCACGCGGCGCGCGAACTCCTCGTTGATCTCATTGCCATCGAGATCGATGCCGAAGTCCCCGCGCACGAGTTGACCGAGCCAGATGCCGTAGCGCTCAACGAACGGCACCTCGTCATTCACGTTCGAACGGTTAAGCACCTCGTCGATCACGTATTTCGGCGGGGGCTCGAGCACCGCCTCATAGTTGCCGCGCGGGTAGAGCGCGATTGAGGCGATGAGATAGCCGGACGAGGCGGCAATGAACACGAGGAGGATGGTGTTCAGTAGCCGGCGCACGATGTAGCCCAGCATGTGCGTACCCCTCTTTCTTCGTGAACTGCCCGATGGCTGGGCGCTCTCACGATAGTCACGCCCGCGCCACCCATGGCGACGGTCCGCCGCCCAAGTATCCGCGGGAAACCCCCTTTTAGGCCGGGGGGCGTCATCCGTTCAATCGGGAGGTGTCGTAGCAGGCCATTTCCCCATGAGTGAAGCGATTTTCGCCGAGCAGACCCCCCCCGAACGCGGGGTAGACAAACGGTGTCGGAACGCTTAGCCTGTGAACACCAACTCGAGGGGGAAGGCGTGGGCGATGCCCATGGAGTCCACTCGCGTGCCATAACAACACATCCGAGAGGGGATCACGTGACAGTGAAGACCATGAAGAAGACGATTGCCGTCGCGTTTGCGCTGGCACTCGTCGCGCCGTTTGGACTGGCAAGCCAGGCCGGGGCGAAAGATGACAAAGGCCCTCGTCAAATCAACGAGCGGCCCGTCGACAAACTGAAGCAGGGCGGAACCTTCCGCTTCGTGCAGGTGGACATCTGCCCGAACTTCAACACCAGCGCCATTGAGGGCAACCTCCTCAACTGCTCGCAGGTGATGAACACCATGCTTCCTGGCTTTATCTACTTCGACAAGGACGCCAAGATCCAGATCGACACCAACTATGCGACGAGCATCAAGGCTTCGCGTGTCGATGGCAAGCAGACCGTTGTCTACGATCTCAACCCGAAGGCCAAATGGTCAGACGGCAAGAGGGTCGGCTTGAAGGATTTCGTCAGCATGTGGAACGCCCTGAAGGGTGAGGACAAGTCGTACAAGATCGTCTCGTCGGTCGGCTACGAAAAGATTGAGTCCGTCAAGAAGGGTGCGAATGACAACCAGGTCGTCGTCACCTTCAAAGAGACCTACGCCGACTGGCAGCCGCTGTTCAGCGGTCTGAAGCCGGCGTCGCTCACCGCGAGCTCAGCAGCCTTCAACGACCTCTGGAAGAACGGCCCGAACGTGTGGGCTGGTCCTTTCCGTCCGGCGAGGGGATTCCTCGACAAGGTTGGTCGTCTGATCACCGTCGAGCGCAACCCGGATTGGTGGGGCGAGGGCCCGGTGCTCGACAAGGTCGTGTTCAAGGCGCTCCCGCAGGCCGCGCAGATTGCTGCGTTGCTCAACGGCGAGATCGACTACATGGACATCGGCAACGACATCAACGCCCTGAAGCAGGCGCGCGAGAGTGCCAAGATTTCGGTTCGCATGGCCAAGGCCCCGACCCACGAGCACTTCACCTTCGGTCCTCCGACCGCGGTGACGAAGGAAGTGGCGGTGCGCCAGGCAATCATGATGTCGATCGACCGCGCTGCAATCGCGAAGGCGATTCAGGGCGTCATTGATCCGAACGTCAAGCCGAACAACAACCACGTATTCCTCGACGGCACCGCATGCACGCAGGACAACACCGGCAAGCTCGGCAAGCGCGACATCGCTGCTGCACAGGCTCTGTTGGCCGGTGCCGGTTGGGCCAAGGGTGCAGATGGCATCTACGCCAAGGGCGGCAACCGCCTCTCGGTGAAGCTCATCTACCCGAGCAACAACGACAACCGTCGTGACACCGTGCTGTTGGCCTCGGCCCAGGCGAAGGAAGCCGGCATCGAGCTGGTTCCGACCCTGATCCCGACCGCCGACTACTTCGGCAAGTACGTGCTCGCCAAGAACTTTGAGATGTCGCTGTTTGCGTGGGTGGGAGGGAACTTCCCGATCTCCTCGACGAGCAACATTTTCCGACAGGGCGCAGCGCAGAACTTCGGCAACATCGGCTCAGCCGAGATCGATGGCCTGTTCGCCAAAGCGAACAACATCCTCGATCCGAAGAAGCGCTGTGAGTTGGCCAACCAGGCCGACGCAAAGGCCTACGAGTTGGTGCACTCGATCACGCTGTTCCAGCGCAACAACGTTGTGGGCGTTCCGAAGAACGTCGCCAACTTCGGTGCGTTCGGCTTCAGCAGCATCCGATGGAACACGGTTGGATTCACGAAGTAAGTAACGATTCACGTCGTTACGACGGGGCCGGCCCGCAAGGGCCGGCCCTTTCGTTTGTATTCACTCCCCCGCGACACGAGGCGTCACTGCGGCGTGTGCTGCGAAGCGTCTGCGGTTTCGTTACGCGGTGAAGGCGTCGTAGCCGTCGCGCTCGAGCCGATCGGCGAGTTCGGGCCCGCCACTCGCGACGATGCGACCCTTGGCCAGAATGTGCACGAAGTCGGGCTGCAAGTCGGCGAAGATTCGGCTGTAGTGCGTGATGACGAGCACGCCGAGGTTGTCTTCGTTGGTTGCTTCTTCAACTCGCCGAGCGCAATCGCGCAATGCATCGATATCTAGACCTGAGTCCAGTTCATCGAGCACCACGATGCGCGGCTTCAACACCGCGAGCTGCAGCGTCTCGTTTCGTTTCTTCTCTCCGCCTGAGAAGTCGACGTTCACCGAGCGGTGGATGAGCGACTCGTCGAGGCCGATACGAGACGCCTCGTTGCTGATCGCTGCGGTGAGTGCGTTGCGGTGGATCCCCCGCTCAGAGAGCGCCTCGCCGAGCATCTCATCGATACCGACGCCAGGGATCTCGGTCGGATATTGCATCACGAGGTGCACACCGGCGAGGGCGCGCTTCCACGTGGGCATCGCGAGCAGATCAGCGCCATCGAGCGTGATGCTGCCGCTGGTCACGGAATAGCCGGGCTTGCCCATGATCGCCGCTGACAGCGTCGACTTGCCAGCGCCGTTGGGCCCCATCACGGCATGCACTTCTCCCGAACGCACCGTCAGGTTGATGCCGTTCAAGATTTGGGTATCACCGGCCTTGGCGTGCACGTCTTTGATCTCGAGCACGCTCGTGCGGTTGCCGGTGGCTTCGGCTGCAACACGCGATGCGGCGACCATCACCGCCCTGCCTTCTGCGTCGCGACGGAAGCGGGTTGATCGGAGACGAACACCTCACCGTTTCTTACCTCGGCAACGAACACCGGCACTGGCTGCGTGGCCGGCAGCGTGCTGGGCTTGCCCGTCTCGAGACTGAAAGCGCTGCCGTGGCGCACACACTCGAGTTCTTTGGTGTCGCAGTCGACTGCGCCGTCGGAAAGTGGCACGTTGGCGTGGCTGCAATGGTTGCCGATTGCATACACGGCGTCGCCGATGCGCACGACCGCCACGGTGTGTTTGCCGACGTCGAACTTGGCTGCAGCACCATCGACGAGATCAGTAAGGGTGCAGATGCGATGCATGGTCATGCGCGTACCAACTTGGCGCCGACTCTTTGGCGCAGCACATCTGGCTGCGCCGCCGCCGGCAAGCGGTCGATCACGTCGGCGAAGAACCCGAACACGACGAGACGTTCGGCGATCTCGGGTCGGATTCCGCGACTCTCCAAATAGAAGCGTTGCTCGTCGTCGATTGGGCCGACGGTACTGGCGTGACTGCACTTCACGTCGTTGGTCTCGATCTCGAGGTTGGGCACGCTCTCGGCCCACGCACCACTGGAGAGCGTGAGGTTGCGATTGGTCTGAAACGCTTCCGACTTCTCGGCGTTGTCGCGAATCTTGATGAGCCCGGTGTAGACGCTCTTCGCGCGGTCACGCACCGCACCCTTGAACAGCAAGTCACTGTGAGTTCTTGGTGCTGCGTGGTCTTGCAGGGTACGGAAGTCGTGCATCTGGTCGCCGTCGGCAAAGTAGAGCGCCACTTGCTTGGCCGACGCACCCTGACCGACGAGCCGCACGCCTGCGCGCACTCGCGAATAGTCGCCGCCGAGAGCAATGGTGGACGAAGAAATCGTCGAGTCTCGTTCGCCGCTCGCCCGCTGATAACCGATCAACCAAGTGTCGCGCGACAATTCGTTGATCGCCACATATGTGACGCGGGCGGATCGTGCGGCGCGAATCTTCACCATCGGCACGAGCAACGATTGGCAACCATCGGCTGAGGCGAAGCGTTCAACCACTGTGACTTCACTGTTCTCTGCGGCGTCGATCTCGAGCGAAGGACAACTCAGCAACCCCGACTCACGCGCATCGTGGGTGACGACGATCGGAGTCGAGAGGGTCTGGCCACGCTTCGTGGCGACGTGCACGGCGCCATCACCATCACTCGACTGTTCGTGATGCATCGTCTCGAACACGTCGGCAGCCTCGCTTGACACATCAGCAAGTGCCAAGCGTGACTCGCGCGATACGACCGACTCGTCGCCCGACACCGTCGTCAAGAGTCCCCCGACCGAATACGCAGCGAGGTCGAGCTCGCCGATGCGGCTGTATCGCCAGAGCTCTTGCTCCGCGGAGGGCAACAAGATGCTGGCGAGCGCGGGCATTGCGACTACTTCTTGCGCTTCTTCTTGTTCTTGCGACCGAACTTCTTGCCCTTGCTCTTTTCGAGGTCGCTCACCACGTCGGGGGCGATGGCGTTGATGATCGACTCTGCCTCACTCAAGATGGCTGCAGCCGAACCATCGTCGAGGCTCTGCGGGGCCTCGGGCGCTGCGCCGGTCACGAGCGTGCCGTGCGTCCAGCCGACGTCCAGCGCACGGCGATCGAACTTCGGGCAATCAGTCGGACAACGCCAGGGGGCTTCCGGAGCGAGACCGAGTTTGCATCCGCGCACGGTGTCACCGTTGTTATAGGTGCGACTCTCGAAGTGTCGGCAATCGACTCGCATCGACATGGCGGTGACGAGGGTAATTCGCGCGGGCTGCGTTGATCAGCCCACCGAACCTTCCATTTGTAGTTCAATCAGACGACTCCACTCAACGGCATACTCCATCGGCAGCGTGCGCGTGACGGGCTCGATGAACCCGTTCACGACCATGCCCATCGCTTGTTCTTCGGTGAGACCACGGCTCGTCAAGTAGAACAGTTGCTCGTCGGCGATCTTCGACACGGTGGCCTCGTGACCGACTTGCGCGTCGCGCTCGCCGACTTCCATGTACGGCAGCGTGCGGCTCTCGGAATCCTCGTCGAGGATGAGCGCATCGCATTGCACGTGGCTCTTGCAGCCAGTCGCACCTTCTTCGACGCGTACGAGACCGCGGTAGGTGGTGATCCCTCCGTCCTTGCTGATCGACTTCGACACGATCTTCGACGACGTCTCCGGCGCGGCGTGCACCATCTTGGCGCCGGCGTCTTGGTGCTGACCCGGGCCGGCGTACGCCACCGAGAGCACCTCGCCAGTGGCCTTCGGGCCGACGAGGTACACGCTCGGGTACTTCATCGTGAGCTTCGAGCCGATGTTGCCGTCAATCCACTCCATGTGGCCTTCGGCGTCGACGCGGGCGCGCTTGGTGACGAGGTTGTACACGTTCGGCGACCAGTTCTGAATGGTGGTGTAGGTGACGTGTGCGCTCGGCTTCACCACGATCTCGACCACCGCAGAGTGCAACGAATCGTTGGTGTACACCGGCGCCGAGCAGCCCTCGATGTAGTGCACCTTCGAACCTTGGTCGGCGATGATCAGCGTGCGCTCGAACTGTCCGGCGTTCTCCGCATTGATGCGGAAGTACGCCTGCAGCGGCATCTCACACTCGACACCTGGCGGCACATAAATGAACGAGCCGCCCGACCACACTGCAGTGTTGAGCGCGGAGAACTTGTTGTCGCCCGGTGTGATGATCGTGCCGAAGTACTGCTTGACGAGATCGGGATACTCGCGCAGCGCGGTGTCCATGTCGCAGAAGAGAATCCCCTGCTTCTCCAAATCTTCACGATTGCGGTGGAACACCACTTCGCTCTCGTATTGCGCCGTGACGCCGGCGAGATACTTGCGCTCGGCTTCGGGGATCCCGAGTTTCTCATACGTGGCCTTCATCTGCTCGGGCAGGTCGTCCCACTCGCTCACCTGTTCGGTGGCGGGCTTCAAGTAGTAGTAAATGTCTTGGAAGTCGAGGTGCGGCATGTTGACCGCGAACCATTCGGCCATCGGCTTCTTGTCGAACGTCTTCAGCGAGCGCAGACGCAACTTGCGCATCCACTCAGGCTCACCCTTCCACCACGAGATCTGGTCGACGACCCGCTCGTTCAGCCCCTTCTCGGGGGTGAAGGCGTATTCAACGTCGTCACTCCAGCCGAGGGAGTACTTGGAGAGGTCGAGGTCGAAGGTGGTCATCGGGGGAATTTCTCCTATGCAGATAGTAACAATTCGCCCGCCCAGAACCACCTGCGCAGGGGTGTGGCAGAGGGCAAAGCGCACCAGGCGTAGCGTCGTTGAGTCGTATGGAGCGCTTCGGACTCGTCGGATTGCCGAACGCCGGCAAGTCATCCCTCTATAACGCGTTGACCGGCTCGAACGCGCTCGCCGCCCCGTACCCGTTCGCAACGAAAGACCCGAACATTGGCGTGGCGAAAGTGCTCGACCCACGACTCGAAGCGCTAGCCGCGATGTCGGGGAGCAAGAACGTGGTCAACGCGACGATCGAAGTGGTCGACATCGGCGGCTTGGTCGAAGGTGCGAGCGAAGGTGAGGGTCTCGGCAACAAGTTTCTTGCCAACATTCGCGAGGTTGATGCGATCGTGTTCGTGCTGCGTGCGTTCGTCGACGACGACATCCCGGGGCCGAGCGACCCGCTCGAGCACCTGCGCGTGGTCGAACTCGAGTTGGCGCTCGCCGACTTGGAGAGCGTGGAAACCAAGCTCGGCAAGATGCAGAAGGCCGCGCGTATGGACAAGTCGATCGCAGACGAAGTCGCCGCGCTCGAACGTGTGCAGAAGTTGCTCGCCGAGGGTCGGCCGTTGTATCGCGCAGGTATCAGCGAGGCCGACCGCACACTGCTCGCGCCACACTTCCTGCTCACCACCCGTAGGGTGCTCGCCGTGGTGAACGTGGCGGAGGATGCGCTTACCACAATCCCCGCGCAGGTAGCGCGCGTTGCCGCAGAACTCGCCCCACCGGGGTCGGCGAGCGAGCATGAAGTAGAGGTGCTCGGCATGAGCGTGCAAATCGAGGCCGAAGCAGCGCAACTCACCGGGCAAGATCGCATCGAAATGCTCGAAGCACTCGGGCTCGGCGAGGGTGCGCTGCCCCGCCTCGTGCGCTCGGCGTATCACCTGCTCGGCTTGCGCACGTTTTTCACTACTGGGGAAAAAGAGTCGCGCGCGTGGACATTCCACGCCGGCGCCAAGGCACCCGCGTGTGCGGGCAAGATCCACACCGACCTGCAGCGCGGTTTCATTCGCGCCGATGTGATCCACTGCGATGAACTGCTGAAGATCGGCTCGTGGTCGAGAGCCCGCGACGTCGGCAAGGTGCGCGTCGAAGGCAAAGACTACGAAGTTGCCGACGGCGACGTGATGGAGATCCGCTTCAACGTATGACCTCTCGGCAGTAGTGTTGCGTCGTACTTCACAGAGGGGTGTTGGCAAATTCCAACATGAGTGAACTCCGAGGGTCAGACGCCACCGGCGAGCAAATTCTTTCGTTCGCAAAGCAGTTGTTTCCGATGACCCGCAGTATCACCGGGGAGGGCGTCCGCCAGACGCTAAGGATGATTCAGCAAAAAGTGCCTGGTCTCGTGATTCGCGAGGTGCCGAGTGGAACCCAATGCTTTGACTGGACGGTGCCACAGGAGTGGCAGATTACTGAGGCGTACATCGAAGACCCGTCGGGGCAGCGCATTGTCGACTTCAAGAACCACAACTTGCACGTGGTGAGTTACTCGACGCCAGTCGACGAGACGCTCGAACTCGAAGAATTGCAAGAGCACCTGCACTCGCTACCAAATATGCCGACTGCGATCCCCTACGTCACTTCGTACTACGCCGATCGCTGGGGCTTCTGCCTCTCACATGAGCAACGTGCACGACTGAAACCTGGCCGCTACCACGCCGTAATCAGGAGCAAGAAGTTCGACGGTGTGCTCAACTACGCCGAGGTAATCCTCAAAGGAGCGAGCGAACAAGAGGTGTTTCTCTCGACATATGTATGCCACCCATCGATGGCGAACAACGAGATCTCGGGGCTATCGGTGGTCGCATTCATCGCCAAATGGCTTGCATCAATCGACCGTAGGTACACCTACCGAATCATCTTCATTCCGGAGACCATAGGTTCGATCTGTTACCTGAGCCAGAACTTGCCGGCCATGAAGGCCCACACCATTGCGGGCTTCAATGTCTCATGCGTCGGCGATGACCGCACGTACTCGATCATCGAGTCACGCAAAGCAGACACTTTGACAGATCGAATCGCCAAGCATGTGCTAGCGCACATCGGCAAGCCGACCCGAATTCACTCCTACCTTGAGCGCGGTAGTGACGAGCGACAGTACTGCAGCCCGGGCGTCAACCTTCCGGTGGTCGGACTGAGTCGAACACGATTCACTTCGTATCCCGAGTATCACACCTCGCTCGATGACTTCAATGTCGTCACTGCGAGTGGACTGAAGGGTGGCTACGAATTCGTGAAGACTTGCATCGAGGTACTTGAAGGCAACCGCAGGTATATGGCAACGCAGTTGTGCGAGCCGCAGCTTGGACGTCGCGGCTTGTATCCCACGCTGGGCGCTGGCCGAATCGAGGATTCGGTCGAAGACCTGTTGAATGTGCTCTCCTACTCCGACGGTGCGACTGACTTGCTCGAGGTCGCGGAACGCTGTGTGATGCCATTTGGTCGTGCGCGTCACGCTGCACAACTTCTTCTGCGCGAGAGCCTGCTACGCGTCGTCGACCATTGATCGCACGTTAGCGACCAATCGCCGGATAGAACTTGATTTTCACCAGTAAGTGCAGCATGAATGCAATCTCAACATCACTCAAGCGTTTGGTGTATTCGCGAGTCGAGACATTGAAGTACGAGATGTCATGGTCCATCACAGCCGGCCACTCCTTGACAATCTTGATACGACTTGCATCGTTACCCTTCGTGGCGAAACTCCTAAGTTCGCGCTGTAGTGAGTCGAACTTGTCGTCAACCGAGACATCGCGGTATTGGGTGCCTAGCCGATCGGTCATGTCAGTGGCGGGCACACCGGCGTAGATGTGGTTGGGCTTCATGTCGCGCGTGACGACCGAACCGAGCATCGCCATGCTCTTTGAACCTGCGTAAATTGGTGAAACGAGACAGTGCCCAACGAGCCAGACATCGTCGTCAATGCGCATCTCAGTTTGCGAATCCCAATTGCAGCCCTGCAAGGTGTCGCCGAATTTCATGTGCGTCCACAACTGGGAGTGGGCACCTATCCCTACCCCATTGCCGATTGTCGCTCGTTCGGTGGAGTCGACGATGACACCTTGGCCGATCCAGCAGCACATCCCGATTGAGAGCGACGAGTTACCACCAAGTTGCGTATTTTCGCGAATCAGGGCATAGTCACCGATGTGCACCTCGGGCCCCTCAATGGAGACATTGTCGCAAATCTTTACTCCGTCGCCCAACGTGAGCCGATCCACCTCGATATGCACGTTCTTACCGATGCGGATGGCTTTCTTGTCATCGAACGAGTGCGGCATGTGTACCGTTGCCTCAGTGGTGAGTTGTATGGATAGAAGTCGGCAAATCCCGATACAGACACTATTGGTCACTGCTGTGCAGGTTCGACCTTCTCCGCGGCGGTGCTTGACGTGACGAAGAATCGATTTACGAATGCGTGGCTCGTCGCGCAGGGTCGTGTGCTGGCGAGTGCGACCGTGGCGGAGTCGCGCGGTGATCGTCGGCGCGGGCTGATCGGCGAGCGCGACCCCGAGTTCGCACTCGTGCTGCCGCGCTGTCAGTGGGTGCACACCTTCGGCATGCGGTGTGCCCTTGACGTGGCGTACCTCGACGACAAGTCTCAGGTGGTGAAAGTGCAGCGCCTGGCCCCGATGCGACTACCGCTGCCAGTGCGCGACGCGCGCACCGTGGTGGAGGCCAAAGCCGGCTCGTTCGAACGTTGGGGTCTGCGGGTCGGCGACGTGGTGGAAGTGCGACGCACATGAAGCGGGCGGCGCACATGACCGTGAAAATCGAGCGAGCGTGACCGGTCGTCTCGTGCTCGTCGCCACGCCGATCGGCAACTTGGCTGACATCACCGCGCGCGCCGTTGATGAATTGCGCTCTGCCGACGTGATTTGCTGCGAAGACACGCGGCACTCCAGCAAATTGCTGCAGCACGTCGGTGTGAGCGACAAGCCGCTCGTCATCGTGAACGAGCACACCGAACATGATTCACGCGAAAGGCTCGTCTCGATGGTGGCGCAGGGCAAGGTTGTCGCACTCATCACCGACGCTGGCAGCCCGGGCGTCAGCGACCCGGGCGAACGCATCGTGCGCGCGGTGATTGACGCTGGCTTGGTCGTCACCGCGACGCCCGGACCATCGGCAGCGATCATGGCGGTAACGCTGAGCGGGCTTCCTTCCGCACGATTCGTCTTCGAGGGCTTCCTACCACGGTCAGGCGTCGAACGCAAAGAACGTCTCGAGGCGATTGCTGCCGAGCCGCGCACCGCCGTGTTGTATGAAGCTCCCCACCGCTTGCACAAGACGCTCGTCGACCTCGAGTCGATGTGCGGCGCCGACCGCCGCATTGCGATTGCCGCCGAACTCACGAAGGTGCACGAAGAAATCTGGCGCGGCAAGCTGCACGACGCCGTGAAGCGCCATGCCGATGCCGAACCGCGAGGCGAGTTCGTGCTGGTGATCGCGGGGGCGACGCCCGCTGGGCCGCCAAGCGACGAAGAATTGCTTGGCGCCCTACGCGCCGAAATTGCCGCCGGCGTCTCGCGCAAGGATGCCGCGTCGCGAGTGTCGGCTCGCTTCGGTGTGTCGAAGCGACACGTGTACGAGTTGACGCTGACGCTCGGTTAGTGCGAGCGCAAGAACGCGGTTAGCGCGGCAGCAGCGCGAGTTGCCGCGACTGCGCCACCAACTCCCCCGATGCATTCCACATCGTGCCGTCTTCTTCGAACATGCCGGCACGCAGTTGACGAGTGAGAAACTCTGCCGCGACTGGCTGGCCGTTCGGGATGCCGCGCAGGTAGAACGACAGTTGCACGCTCGGCACCCAACCGGGCGGCCCCGCCACATTGAACATCGCGGGTGGTAACGCATCGCAGAACAACGTGAGTGCAAGCGCGTCGACGGGGCGGTCGTCACGAAATGCACACCAGCCGCGCACCAGCGCTTGGCCGTTTGGTGCGCCGCGGGCGAACCCCGTGTCGTCGGGGTGCAACCGTACGTCGACGTTCTTCGTCAGTCCGGGCGGCATGGCACTCGGGCTGGCACTCGTACTCGTCTCGCCGCGCGGAACGGCCGACGCGAAGTCGGGCAGGTTCGGCATCTCCTGCGTGACGTGCCGAGTCGCGCCATTCGGTAACGCGTTGCCACAGGTACCGATTGCCGCCACGACCACGCGCTCGCCGTGTCGCATCGTGGCGTGCGCCGTGGCGAAGGTCTTGCCGGATTTCACCACTCGTGTCTCGATCACGACGTCGGCGTCGTTGACCGGCCCGAGGTAGTGGCACGAGATTGCGACGGGCAACGAACGGTCCGTCGCCTTGCACATCGCTGCAGAAACCAGCGCCAGGAGATACCCGCCGTTGGCGTTGCCCCCGATGTCCCACCCGTCGTGCACTCGCGCCGAAAACGTGCCGTCGTGGTTAGCGTCGACGCGAGTCGCCTCATCGAAACGAAAAGTCATCGCGTTGAGCGTAGGTTGGAATGGTGCCAAAGTTCTCGGCGACGACGCCCATCTATTACGTGACGGCCAGGCCGCACCTCGGGCATGCCTACACCACGATCATTTCCGACGCCGTCAGCCGCTGGCACCGCTTGTGCGGCGACGACGTGCACCTGTTGACCGGCACCGACGAGCACGGGCTGAAGGTGCAGCAGTACGCCGATGCGGCGGGTAAGTCACCGCGCGAATTCGTCGACGCAATCGCGCCGCTGTATGCCGACGCCTGGAGGCACCTCGACGTGAAGTACGACGATTTCATCCGCACCACCGAAGACCGCCACAAGCGCGGCGTGCACAAATTGCTGAAGGCCTGCCACGACGCCGGCGACATCGAACTCGACGTGTACCGCGGTCATTACTGCGTGGCGTGCGAGGCCTACTACATCGAAGATGAACTCGTCGACGGCAACTGCCCGATCCACAAGACGGAGGCCACGTATGTGGAGGAGGAGAACTACTTCTTCCGCCTCTCGCGCTTCCAACAACGGCTACTCGACTGGTACGACCAACATCCCGACGCGATCGTGCCGCAGTTTCGTCGCAACGAGGTGATCGGGTTCATCACGGGTGGCCTGCAGGATTTCTCCGTGAGCCGCAAGACCCTGAAGTGGGGTATCCCCCTGCCGTGGGACGACAAGCACGTCACCTACGTATGGTTCGACGCACTCGCCAACTACGTCACTGCCCACGGTTACGGCAGCGACGACAAGCAGTTTGCGTCGCGCTGGCCCGTCGACTGGCACTTCATCGGCAAGGACATCATCCGATTCCACTGTGTGTATTGGCCCGCGATGCTGATGTCGGCGGGCATCGAGCCGCCGAAGGGTTGGGCGGTCGGCGGTTTCCTGCTGGTCGGCGGCGAAAAGATGTCGAAGACCACCGGCAACGTGGTGAGCCCGCTCGATTTGATCGACGAGTTCGGTGTCGACGGGTTTCGCTACTACGTGCTCGCCGACACGATCTACGGCAACGACGGCGACTTCACGTACGAAGGCCTCGTCGCACGATACAACTCCGACCTGGCGAACAACCTCGGCAACCTTGCCGCGCGCGTCGCCACGGTGGTGGAGAAGAAGTGCGGTGGTCGCGGGCCGGCGCCACGCCAAGACTCACCACTCGCGCAAGTTGCCGCGGAGGCCGTGCGCGACGCCGACGCAGCGTGGCGCGGCGTGCAGCCGAGTCGTGCGCTTGACGCAACGTGGAACCTGATTCGTGCGACCAACGCACACCTCGAGCAACACGAACCATGGAAGATGCAGCCTGGTGCCGATGTCGACGCAGTGATGGGTGATGCGCTCGAGGCGCTGCGCATCGTCGTGATGCTCGCGAACCCGGCGCTGCCGACCACCACGCAGGAAATCTGGCGACGCATCGGGTTGAGCGGTCGCGTCGACGAGCAGCGCATTGGCGTCGATACGCAGTGGGGCCTCTACCCGCGCGGGCTGGTCGTCGACAAGGGCGAGCCACTCTTCCCGCGCAAGAGAGTGGAGGCGACCTGAGCGCTGGTGCCACGGCCACTGACGCGATGAATCGTGGCGAGGTGGTGTCGTGGGTCGACACCCATTGTCACGTCTACGACGACCGTACGCCAGGTGGTGCCGACGGTTCCATTGCCAACGCAAAGGCACACGACGTCACCAAGGTGATCGTCATCGGCACCGACGACACGACTTCGCCGCTGGCACTCGACATCGCGGCGCGGCACGACAACGTGTGGGCGACCGTCGGTTTGCACCCGCACGATGCCAAGCTCGGCTTCGACACCATCACACCGTTCTTGCAACACGTCGCCACACCGTCCTTGCAACACGCCGCCAACGCTGCGGGCAACGGTCGCTGGCTTGATGCGGCAGGTCTTGCGGCCAAGAAGATCGTCGCCATCGGCGAGTGCGGGCTCGACTTTTATTACGACCATTCGGAACGTGACGTGCAGCGCACGGTGTTCGCCCAACACATCGTCCTCGCCAAGCAACTCAACCTGCCGCTGGTCGTTCACTCGCGCAACGCTTGGCCCGACACGTTCGACGTGCTCGACGGCGAAGGTGTGCCCGAGCGGGTGATCTTCCACTGCTTCACTGGCGACGAAGCCCAAGCACGCGAAGCGGTGAAGCGCGGCGGGTGGTTGTCGTTCTCTGGCATCGTCACGTTCAACAAGGCGGATGACATTCGGCGTGCCGCGAAGTTCTGCCCCGCCGAAAAAGTGCTGACGGAAACCGATGCGCCATGGCTCGCGCCCGTGCCCCATCGCGGCAAGGAGAACGAGCCCGCGCTCGTGCGAGTGGTGGGCGAATGTTTGGCGCAGGTGCGCGGCGACGACTTGCCCGAATTCGCCAGAATCACGGTCGCCAACGCACACGAGGCGTTTCCCGGCATCGCTCGGTAGCGTAAAACCTCCGCAAGGAGGCGAGTCCGTGTTCCTCACGCTGCAAGATCGCCGTCGCATCACATTGGTCGGTTTGTTCACGATCGTCGTGGTGCCCGTCGTCATCTTCTTCACGCGCGGCGAACCCCAGGCGCAAGTTGCCGCCGTTGCCGCAGTCGGCGTCGAGGTCGGCGCAGGGGTGACGAGCACGTCCGAGGCGCTGGCGCCCGTGTTTTTGGAAGGGCCGGCCGGCATTGCACCGACCGGCACCGCGATGATCGCGTATCCGAGCGCCGACAACGTCGGGGTGAATGGTCTGGCGACATTCAGCAGTTTCAACGGCGCACCCAACACGGTATGCAACGCACCGATTGCGCCGTACGGTGCCACGCTCGTGGTGAAAAACCTCAACAACGGTCGCTCGGTCGCCTGTTCCAACGTGATGATGCCGACCACGCCCTCGAATGTGAGCGTCGTCTTGCACACTCGCCTGTTCGTCGAGCTCTCCGACTTGGTGAACGCGCCAATTCCGGTCTCGATCAACTGGTGACGCTCACCCGCTCGCAAACTTCCGAACTGCTGGCACGCCACGGCCTGGCGCCACGCCGCAGTTTCGGGCAGAACTTCGTCGTCGAACCAGAAACCGTGCGTCGCATCGCGTTGCTGGCCCGTGTTGGTGCCGGTGATCAGGTGGTGGAGATCGGCGCGGGGCTCGGCGCACTCACGCTGGCACTGGCCGAGACCGGCGCATCGATCACCGCGGTAGAGATCGACCCGGGCCTCGTCGAAGTCTTGCGCGAAAACTTGGCCGGCAAGAGCAACGTGCGGGTTGTGCACGACGATGCCATGCGACTCGATTGGAATGCACTGCTCCACGCTGCGGAGACGTGGATGGTCGTCGCGAATCTCCCCTACAACGTCGCGACCCCGCTCGTTGCCGACTTGCTCGACACGGTGCCGAAAGTGCGACGATTGCTGGTGATGGTGCAGAAGGAAGTTGCCCAGCGTTTCGCCGCGCGCCCGGGTGATGAAGCCTTCGGGGCAGTGAGCGTGAAGGTGGATTACTGGGCGACCGCGCGTGTCGTCGGCGAGGTTTCTGCCGCGGTGTTCTTGCCGCGACCGCGCGTCGCATCGTCGCTCGTTGAAATCACGCGACGCGAGACTCCGGCGGTATCGGCACCATTTGCGCCGATGTTTGGCATCGTGCGACAAGGTTTTGCAACGCGCCGCAAGATGCTGCGTCGCGCTCTCGATGGCATGGTGGTCGGTGCCGACTTTGCGGCTGCAGGCGTCAACCCCGAGGCACGCGCCGAAGAACTGTCGCTCGACGAATGGTCACGCCTGACGCTCGCCGTCTTGGCGCGGGATGCAGGAGCGAACGAATGACGACGAACGTCCGCGCCGCCACCGAGCACGCGCACGCCAAACTCACGTTGTCGTTGCGCATCGTCGGCGTGCGTAGCGACGGGTTCCATCTCATCGACGCCGAAATGGTGAGCCTCGCCCTCGCCGACACGGTGCACATCGACCCGCTCGGTGCGGGCATCACGGTTGACGGCCCGTTTGCAGTCGGAGTGCCCACGACCGACGACAACCTCGTGGCGCGAGCGCTGCGAATTGCAGGGCGCAGCGCGGCAATCCACATCGAGAAGCAGATTCCGAATGGTGGCGGTCTTGGCGGCGGATCGTCAGACGCTGCCGCCGTGCTGCGGTGGGCGGGTTTCACCGATCTCGTTGCGGCGTCACGGCTCGGTGGGGACATTCCCTTTTGTATCGTCGGCGAACGCGCCCGCGTTAGTGGAATCGGTGAAGTGGTCGAGCCGCTTTCCCCAAGTCAACGCGCCGACGAGCCGTTCGATATCACGCTCGTGGTGCCGCCACTGCACGTTTCCACCCCGGCGGTGTACGCGGCGTGGGATGCGCTTGCTGAGTCAGAGCGACGCGGCGAGCTCAACGATCTGGAACCAGCCGCGCTGGCGGTTGAGCCGCAGCTCATGCGCTGGCGCGATCGAATTCGCGAGGCGGCGGGTGTGACGCCGACGTTGGCAGGCAGCGGGGCCACGTGGTTCCTGCGCGGGCGACACCGCATCGCTGATGCGTTGCGTGACGCGACGGTCATCGTGACGTGCAGCCGCTGACTACCGACAATCGTGACACGCAGCCGCCCGAGCGGCTCGACCGCCTTACTTGCTGTTGCGTTGATGGCGAGTGCGACGAAGCATCTTCTTGTGCTTCTTCTTGCGCATCCGCTTACGGCGACGCTTGACGAGTGATCCCATGCGAGCAACGACGCTACCCTGAAAGTTGGTGCAACTTAGCGCCATCTTCTTTCCGGGGTCGTTCAACGGCAGGACAGCGGGTTTTGGTCCCGTTTATAGGGGTTCGAATCCTCTCCCCGGAACCACCCAGGGCGCGCGGCCCGTCGTGCGAGTGGCAGAATCGGCATAGTGCCCATGACCACCGCCGCGATCATCCTGGCCGCCGGGCACGGCACGCGAATGAAGTCGCAGCGACCCAAGCCGCTGCATGTGATGTGTGGTCGACCGATGGTGCTGCACGTCATCCACGCACTAGAAGCCGTCGACCCCGCGCGCACGATGGTGGTGGTCGGTAACGGCGCCGAACGAGTCAGCGACGAGGTTCGTCTCGCCGCGCCCGACTGGGCGCACGTCGACTTTGCGATTCAAGCGCGTCAACGCGGCACGGGCGACGCGGCGATGGCCGGGCTCGCGGCACTCGATAATCGCGACGGTGTCACGCACCGCGACGTCGACGACGAATCCACCGTCATTGTGATGCCGGGTGACACACCGTTGTTGCGCGCGGAAACCATCGCCCAACTCGTGCGCGACCACGAGAAGTCTTCGAACGCCGCCACGCTGCTCACCGCGGAACTCGACGAACCCTACGGGTACGGCCGGGTGTTGCGCAGCAGAGACGGCTCGGTGCTGCGCGTGGTCGAAGAGCGTGACGCCTCCCCCGCTGAGCGCGCCATTGGCGAAGTGAATACCAGCATTTACGCGTTCAAGCGCGGACTGTTCGGCCCTGCACTGCGCCGCATCAAGAACAACAACGCGCAGTCGGAGTACTACCTCACCGATGTGGTAGAAGTGCTCACGTCGGTGGGTCATCGCGTCGGTGCGACCGTCGCCGACGCCGTCGAAGTCACGGGTGTGAACGATCGTTGGCAACTCGCCCTCGCCGAACGCGAACTGCGCGCCCGCACGAATCGGGCGTGGTTGTTGGCGGGTGTCACGATGCTCGACCCGCGCCAGACGTTCATCGACGTGACGGTGCACATCGGTCGCGATGTCACGCTGTTTCCGGGCGTCATCCTGCAAGGCCGCACGACGATTGGCGATGGCTGCGTGATCGGGCCCTCGGCGCGTCTCTCGAACACCGAAGTTGGCGCAAACAGCACGGTGGAGCAAAGCACCGCGAGAGACTCGGTCATCGGTGAGGGATGCGAAATCGGGCCCTATGCGTTCTTGCCGGAAGGAACCAAAGTTGAATCGGGCGCCCACACCGGTGCGTTCTATGATGGCTCGCAATGAACAAGTCGATCGACAAAGTCACCACCAAACGAATGGTGTTGTACAGCGGTCGGGCCCATCCAGAACTTGCCCGCGAGGTAGCGAGCCACCTCAACATCTCACTCGGCGAGGCCGATGTGGTGGAGTTCGCGAACGGTGAGATTCGCCCGCGCTTCGGCGAGAGCATCCGCGGCGGTGACGTGTTCATCATGCAATCGCACTACGGACACAACGGGTACAGCATCAACGATGCAATCATGGAGCAGCTGATCATGATCGACGCCGCGTACCGCGCGTCGGCCAAGCGAGTCACCGCGGTGTGCCCGTTCTATGGCTACGCGCGACAAGACCGCAAGGCGGCGGGGCGCGAACCAATCAGCGCGCGCATGGTGGCCGACATGTTCAAGGCGGCGGGCTCCAAGCGCATGGTGTCGGTCGACTTGCACAGCGGGCAGATTCAGGGTTTCTTCGAAGGCCCGGTCGATCACCTGACGGCGATGCCCGTGTTGGAGAAGTACCTGCGCGAGAACGCGCGCGAGGGTGTGGTCATCGTCTCACCCGATACGGGTCGCGTGAAAGTTGCCGAGCGCTTCGCTCAGCACCTTGCCGACATGAATGCTGAAATGGCCTTCGTCTACAAGAAGCGCGAGCGCAACTCGATGAACATAGCGAGCGCGAAGGAAGTCATCGGCGACGTGGATGGTCGCCTGTGCGTGCTCACCGACGACATGATCGACACTGCCGGCACCATTACATCGGCCGCCGAACTGCTCATGGCCCGCGGCGCAAGAGAGGTATGGGCGATGGCCACGCACGGGGTGCTCTCCGACCCCGCCATTGAACGTCTGCAGAAGTCTGCGATTGGTCGCGTGGTGCTCACCAACACCATCCCGCTGCCGAAAGAAAAGCGCATCGATCGCATCGAGGTGCTGTCGGTGGCCAAGATCATCGCCGACGCCCTGGCCGCGGTGTTCGAAGAGACGAGCGTCAGCGAACTGTTCGGCGGCGAAAACCTCGCCTGACCGAGGGCAGCGCGCAACCGACGCTGGCGCGGCTCGCGCCTGACGGGCGCGAAAACTTCGCCCATAGACTGAAGAAATGCCAACTGCCCTAAAAACACAGGTCGGACGCGCGCTCGGTAGCGCCGCCGCCCGCCGCTTGCTCTCACAGGATCAGATTCCTGCCGTCGTGTACGGCCACGGCATGACGCCGCTCACCGTCACCGTCGATCGCAAAGATCTCCGAGTCGCGCTCTCGGGCCCGGCCGGTCTCAACACCGTGCTCGAACTGCACGTCGGTGGCGACAAGTATCCCGCCATCGTCAAAGAAGTGCAGCGCGACCCGGTGAAGCGCAACGTGCGCCACGTCGACTTCCAGCAAATCAGCATGACCGAGGTCATCACGGTGCATGTGCCACTGCATGTGAAGGGCACCGCGAAGGCCGTGCTCGCCGAGGGCGGTCTCGTTGATCCGGTTGTCAGCTCCGTCGATGTGCGCGCCACCGCGGCGAACATCCCGAATGAAATCGTCGTCGACGTCACCAACATGACGATGGACAGCGTCGTGCGCCTCGGCGATCTGCAGATGCCCGCCGGGGTCACCGTCGTTGGTGACCCGGAGTTCGTCGTCATCACCGTCGTGACCACCAAGGTGGAAGAAGTCGCGCCGGTCGCCGCGGCCGAAGGCGAAGTCGCGGCCGAAGGCGAAGTCGCGGCCGAAGGCGCCGCCGCGGAAGGTGCCGCCGCGGAAGGTGCCGCGCCTGCCGGGGGCGATGCTGCAAAGGCCGCAGGTGGCAAGCCTGCTGCCGGTGGCAAGCCCTCGAAGTAAGCCGCGATGCGGTAAGCCGTCATGGCACTTCTGCGTCGCTCGAAGCGACCGGAGCGTCGTGGCACCCCGTTCTCTGCGCTCATCGTGGGCGTCGGCAACCCTGGTCGCGAATACGAACGCAGTCGGCACAATGTCGGCTTCGAAGTCGTCGACGAGTTGGCGCGCCGCGCCGGTGCGACGCTGAAGGCCTCCCGCGACAAGTGCTTGCTCGCCGAAGTGCACACCGACTTTCTCCATTACCTGCTCGCCAAACCGATGACCTACGTGAACAACTCGGGCCAGGCGGTCGGGCCACTCGCGCGTCGTTTCGACGTCAGCGATTTGGAGCGCATCATCGTGGTGCACGACGAACTCGATCTGCCGCCGGGCGTGGTGCGCGTGAAGGTGGGCGGCGGTCTAGCCGGACACAATGGGCTGCGATCAATTACGCAGCACTTGAAGTCGCAGGAATTCGTGCGCGTGCGAATCGGTGTGGGCAAACCACCGAGCAAAGAACGTGGCGGTGAGCACGTGCTGTCGAAGATGCCGACCACCGAGCGCGCGCAACTCGACGAGGCGGTGATGCGTGCCGCCGATGCGACGGAACTCATCCTGAAGCACGGTGCCGACACCGCAATGCAGCAGACGAACGCCGGCTGAGCGGCGTCCCGATGAAGGCCGTCAGCCCCGAGACGTCGCTTGCGTCGCTTGCCGCACACGCGGCAAGTTTCGGTCGTGAACTTGGTGTCGGGCTCGCGCCGGGTCTGGTCGTTGCGTGGGCCGACCAGATCCGCCCGCTGTTGGTGGCTGCTCTCGCCCGCACGCGACCCAACGACACCATCGTCGTTGCCACGCCAACCGATACGCAGGCCCGCGTGTTGTGCGACGACCTGCGCGCGTACGGTGACGGTGAAATCGCGTTGTTTCCGGCGTGGGAGACGCTGCCATTCGAACGCGTTAGCCCCGCAATCGAAACGATGGGCGAACGGATGCGACTCGTGGCGCGGTTGCGCAACGATCGAACCCCGCTCATCGTCGTGGCGCCGATTCGTGCGCTGTTGCAGCGGCTGAGCCCGGCCAGCCTCACGTTCGAACCCATCGTGATTCGCCGCGGGATGTCGCTCGATGTTGATGCATTGAGCACCACGCTCGTGGCGTGGGGTTATGTGCGCGAACAACTCGCCGAGCATCGCGGCGAATTCGCCCGGCGCGGTTCGATCGTCGACGTGTTCGGTTCGACCGACGACTCCCCCGTGCGCATCGAGTTGTGGGGCGACGATGTCGAGCGAGTTACTTCGTTCTCGGTGAACGACCAACGCAGCACGACCGAACTCGACGAAATCATCATCTATCCGGCACGCGAGTTGTTGATTGACGACATGATCGTCGCTCGGGCAACCGCACTCGCCGCCAGCGAACCGTGGGGACGCGAACACTGGGAGCGCATCACCCGACGCAGCGGTTTCGATGGCATGGAGAACTGGCTGGCGTGGCTGGTCGATGCAGAGAACACGTTGCTCGACGTGTTGCCCGAACGCTCGGCACTCGTGGTGTGCGACCCGGCGTATCTGCGATCGCGCGCGAAAGAACTGGAGAAGGAAGAACGAGAGGTCGCCGAGGCGCTCGCATCGACATGGTCGTTCGATGTGTCAGGCACGATGCCCCGCCTGCACGTGGACGTCGACTCGATGCTGGCGCGTTCATCGACGCCGATCGCATTGTGGGTTGCCGCACCGGGGCTCGGTGACCCGAGTGACGGTGCGCACAACGTGGTGGCCGCACGCTGGGGCTCGCCCGCCACCACCACCGAGGCACTCGCCCAACGACTGCTGGAATACGTGCAGCTCGACTACCGCGCGGTGCTGGCATACGACACGGTCGAATCGGCCACGCGAATACGCAATGATGTGTCGGCGCTCGGCGTGCCGACCGTGTTGCACACGACCGCCACCACACCGGATTTTGCGTCGGGTGCGGTGCACGTGGTGGTGCGCAACCTGCACGAGGGTTTCGCCCTGCCCGATGCGCGGGTGCTCGTTGCAACCGAGGCGGAGATCACCGGTCGCCGCAGCATCAGGCGACGACGCGCCCGGCGCCGCAGCACCGCGATGATGTTCGAAGACCTGAAGGCCGGCGACTTCGTCGTGCACGACGTGCACGGCATCGGCGTGTTCGAAGGCATGGCGCGGCGCAAACTCGACGGCGTCGAACGCGACTTCCTGCAGTTGCGTTATGCCGACGGCAACTTGTTCGTGCTCAGCGACCAGATCGACTTCGTGCGTCAGTACGTGGGTGGCGACGCGCCGACGCTCAACAAGATGGGCGGTGCCGACTTCGCGCGCGTGAAGCAACGCGTGCGTAACGACCTGCGCGTCATCGCCCAAGAACTTGTCGTGTTGTACCAGCGGCGCTTGCACACGCCGGGTCATGCATTCTCACCCGATACCACCTGGCAGGGCGAGATGGAGGCTGCGTTCCCGTATGTGGAAACGCCCGACCAGATGCAGGCGATCCTCGACGTGAAGGCCGACATGGAAAAGCCCGCCCCGATGGATCGCCTCGTCAGTGGCGATGTGGGGTTCGGCAAGACCGAGGTCGCGTTGCGGGCCGTCTTCAAGTGCGTGCAAGAAAGCAAGCAGGCCGCCGTGCTGGTGCCAACGACGCTGCTGGCATCGCAACACATGAACACGTTCAGCGAACGTTTCAAGCCGTACCCGATCAAGGTCGAGATGCTGTCGCGGTTCGTCTCCCCGAGCAGGGCACGGCGCATCCTGAGAGGGCTCGCGAGCGGTGAGGTCGACGTGGTGATCGGCACGCACCGCCTGCTGCAAGAAGGCGTGCGTTTCAAGAATCTGGGCCTCTTGGTGGTCGACGAAGAACAACGCTTCGGTGTGCAACACAAGGAGTCGATCAAGATGTTGCGCACCAATGTGGACGTGCTCACCATGTCGGCCACGCCGATCCCGCGCACGTTGGAGATGAGCCTCGTCGGCATTCGCGACATGTCGCTCTTGAACACCCCGCCTGCCGATCGTCAACCGATTCGCACATATGTGACCGCGTACGACAACCGCGTCGCAGCAGAGGCGATACGTCGCGAACTGCTGCGTGACGGCCAAGTGTTCTGGGTGCACAACCGTGTGGAGACGATCGCAGATCGCGCCGAGGAATTGCGTCGTCTCGTGCCTGAGGCGCGCATCACTTTTGCGCACGGCCAGATGGATGAAACGCTGCTCGAGTGCACGGTGATTGACTTCTGGGACGGCAAGTTCGACGTGCTCGTGTGCACCACGATCATCGAGAGTGGCATCGACATGCCGGCGGTGAACACGCTCGTGGTGGAGGATTCCCAACGGCTCGGGCTCGGTCAGTTGCACCAGTTGCGCGGTCGCGTAGGGCGCGCCGGCCAGCAGGCGTACGCGTTCCTCTTTCATCCGCGCGACCAGGTGCTCACCGAGGTTGCCTACGAGCGCCTGAAGACGATCGGCGAATCAACCGACCTCGGCAGCGGCTACAAGATCGCGCGGCGTGACCTCGAGTTGCGCGGCGCAGGCAGCCTGCTCGGCGAACAGCAGAGCGGTCGCATCGCTGCGGTCGGCTACGACCTCTACTGCCAGATGGTGAGCGAGTCGGTCGCGGAGATGAAGGGCGAGACGCCGGTGTCACCGCTCGAATTGAAGATCGATCTACTCGTCGACGCCTACCTACCGCACGAATACGTCGACAGCGAGGAGTTGCGGCTCGATGCGTACCGCAAGCTGGCGCTCGTCACCGATGACGAAGGGCTCGCCGAGTTGCACGACGAATGGGTCGACCGCTTCGGCCCGCTGCCCGCGGAGGCGAAGGCGCTGTTGCGTATCGGCCAGTTGCGTGTGCAGTGCCACGGCGCACGACTCAGTCGTGTGGTGGTGCAAGATGCCGCGGTGCGACTCTTCCCCGTGCATCTCGACCGGATCGGAGAGCAACGTGTGGAATCGATCGTGTCCGCGAGTTCGTACGACCGTGACACACAGATACTGCGCATCGACGTGCCGCGTGGCGAGGGGGCCGTCGAGTTTCTCATCCGCACGATGCCCGCGATCTTCGTCCCGGGCACCGCACGCAACTACGACGACACCGAGCGCAACTACGACGACACCGAGCGCAACTAGGGTGATGCGGTGCCTCGTCGACTTGCCGCTGTCGTCGCCTTGATCTCGCTACTGGCAGCGTGCGGCGGCACCGACAACGCCGCCACGGTGAATGGCAGCGCGGTGCTCGCCGCCGACCTCGACCAAACCGTGAGTGACTTCGCCGCGGTCGGTGAGACCCAAATCATCGACGGCGTCGCCGACGGGGAGATCGTGCGTGGTTTGCTCACCTCGCTGATTCGCGCCGAGGTGACGAATCAGGTGCTTGCTGACGCCGGCGAGGCGGTCACCGATGCCGATATCAATGCGGCGCGAGCGCAACTTGATTCGCAGAACGTCGAAGGCTTCCCGCAAACCTTGCTCGATCTCGTCGCGCAACTAGACGCCGCGAATGCGGCCCTCGCGCGCGTGCAGGCACCGGCAGCCGATGTGGTTGCCGCTCGATATGCGAGCAATCCGAAGTCGCTCGGCATGTTGTGCGTGCGGCATCTGGTGGTGGAGAAAGAGTCGACCGCGCGTGAGGCGCTCGGCGAACTCGGCGACTCCCCCACTGACGCGAAGGTTGCCGAAGTCGTCGGAAGGTATTCCTTCGAACCGAACGCCAAAGAAACTGGTGGCGCGCTACAGGGCCAGACCGGCGAATGCATCGCAATCAACGAGTATCAGGCCGGCTTCGACCCCGACTTCGTGCGCGGTGCGCTCGCCGCGCGCACGGGCGTGCCCAGCCAGCCAGTGAAGTCGTCGTTCGGATGGCACGTGATCTATGTTCGACCGTTCACCGCAGTTGCCGACAGCGTTTCGCAGGCGCTGAACTCAGCCGCCGGCGAATTTCTCTTGCTTGGTGCGCTGGCCGACGCCGACATCACCGTTGCGTCGCGCTACGGGAAGTGGAACCCGCTCACGGGCCAGGTCGTCGCACCGTAACTCGTCGACGACTCACGAGTGACGCGAGGCTGACATCGTCGTGAACACACCGAGCATGGCGGAATCACACGGCAAGAAGCCAACGGTGGTCGTCGTCGGTCTCGGGCCCGGGCCAAGCGGGCTCGCTACGCAGGAGACATTGGCGGCCATCGAGCGCATCACCACCAGATTCGTGCGCACGATGCGCCACCCGAGCGCGTCGCTGGTGTCGAACGCCGTCGCCTTCGATGATGAATACGAACGTCACGACACGTTCGCCCAGGTGTACGCCGCCATTGCCGCACGCGTGGCCGAGGCCGCACTGCGCGACGGCACCGTGTTGTACGCGGTGCCCGGTTCACCCAGCGTGTTGGAAGACGGCGTGCGTGCACTGCTGGACGATGAACGGTTGCACGTGCAGGTGCTGTCGGCGGTGAGTTTTCTCGACCTCGCGTGGTCGCGCTTGCATATCGACCCGGTGACTGACGGTGTGCGTCTCGTGGACGCTCATCGCTTCGCCGAGGCGGCGACCAATGAACGCGGGCCGTTTCTCGTGGCACAGTGTCATGCCGACTGGGTGCTATCAGACATGAAACTTGCCTACGAGTCGGCACGTGGTGACGAACCCGTCGTGGTGCTGCATCATCTCGGGCTATCCGACGAAAGTGTCGTTCACGCGACATGGAACGACCTCGACCGACTGCAGCGTGAGCACGGTGTGGCCGTCGACCATCTCACTTCGTTGTACGTGCCGCAACTGGCCGAACCTGTCGCCGGCGAAATGGCGAAGTTGCACGGCTTGGCCCGCACACTGCGCGAGCAGTGCCCGTGGGATCAGGAGCAGACGCACGCGTCGCTCGTTCGCTACTTGATCGAGGAAACCTACGAGGTGGTCGACGCCCTCAATGCACTCGACCCGGACGACCCGCGCACCGACGACACGCTCATCGAAGAACTCGGTGATCTCTTGTATCAGGTGGAGTTCCACGCGACGATCGCCGAACAAGAAGGCCGCTTCAGCCTCGCCGATGTTGCTAGAGCGACGCACGACAAGTTGGTGCGTCGACATCCGCACGTCTTCGGCGATGCAGAGGCAACGACGGCGGGCGATGTGGTGCAGACCTGGGATGGGATCAAACTTCGTGAGCGCGCCGCCAAGCAGGGCGCACCCGACACGCACGATACGACCGGCAGCGCACCAGACTTCTTTGCCGGTGTGTCGCGCGCGGCCCCGTCGTTGTCGCTCGCACAAAAATTGCAGAAGCGTGCCGCCGAAGTCGGCTTTGACTGGCCCAACGCCGATGGCGCAACCGAGAAACTCGCCGAAGAACTAGAAGAGTTGCGGGCGGCCGCACGCGACGGCGACCCGCAAGCAGTACGCATGGAGCTCGGCGACGTGCTCTTCAGCGTGGTGAACGTGGCACGCAAACTCGGTCTTGATGCCGAAACGGCGTTGCGTGACGCATCGGACAAGTTCATCGTGCGGTTCAAGAGAGTTCAGCAACTCGCAACCCAACGCGGTATCGACATGACGGCAAGCAATCTCACGCAACTCGACGCACTGTGGGATGAAGCAAAGAAAACTTCGTAGTTGACGCACGACGATAACCGCGTGCGAGTTAGCCTGATTGTCGCATGAAAATCAAGGACGTCGTTGGCCGTGAAGTGCTGGATTCCCGCGGCAACCCCACCGTAGAAGTCGAAGTGCATCTGGAGGGTGGCGCGCGCGGCATGGCAATCGTTCCGTCAGGTGCATCGACCGGCGAACACGAGGCCGTGGAGTTGCGCGACGGCGGCAAGCGGTACGTCGGCAAGGGTGTCACCAAGGCCGTGGCGAACGTGAACGGCGAACTGCGCGCGGCGCTCGTCGGGCACGACTCCGCCGACCAAGCGGGCGCCGACCACGCGATGATCGCTCTCGACGGCACCCACAACAAGGGCCGACTCGGCGCGAACGCACTGCTCGGCGCCAGCCTCGCCCTCGCGCATGCGCATGCACACGCGACGGGCACCCCGCTGTATGCGTCGGTGGGTGGCAGCAATGCGCACGTCTTGCCCGTTCCGATGTTGAACGTGCTCAACGGTGGCGCGCACGCCGACAACAACGTCGACCTGCAGGAATTCATGGTGATGCCGATCGGCGCGCCGTCGTTCAGCGAAGCGCTGCGCTGGGGTGCGGAGACATACCACGCGTTGAAGTCGGTGTTGCGCGAGCGCGGTCTCAGCACGGCGGTAGGCGACGAAGGCGGTTTCGCGCCCGATCTGGCGAGCAACGAGGAAGCCATCGTCGTGTTGCTAGAAGCGGTGGAGAAGGCCGGGTTCGTGGCCGGAAGCGACATCGCGATTGCCCTCGACCCTGCGATGAGCGAGTTGTACAAGAACGGCGTGTACGTGTTGGCGGGAGAAAACAAGACGTTGAGCGCTGCGCAGTTGTGCGAATGGTGGAGCGCGCTCGTCAACCGCTACCCGATCGTGTCGATTGAAGACCCCATGGCGGAGAACGACTGGGATGGTTGGTCGCAACTCACGAAGACCCTCGGCGACAAGGTGCAGCTCGTCGGCGACGATCTCTTCGTCACCAACACGCAGCGACTGCAGCAGGGCATCGACGCCAAGGTCGCCAACAGCGTGTTGGTGAAGGTGAACCAGGTCGGCACGCTCACCGAAACCCTCGATACGGTCGCACTCGCCGGCAAGCACGGCTACACCAGCGTGATGAGCCACCGCAGCGGCGAGACCGAGGACTCCACCGTCGCCGACCTCGCCGTCGCCACCAACTGCGGGCAGATCAAGGCTGGTGCGCCGGCGCGAAGCGACCGCGTCGCCAAATACAACCGGCTGCTGCGGATCGAGGCGGAGTTGGGCGGACGGGCGAAGTTTCTTGGGCGCGCCGCATTGAACCCGCGCTAGCCGGGCGCCGTATCGCAAGGCGGTTGCCACAACGGTGACGGCACGACGACATGGGGTGTCCACCGAGATGCACGGCGCAGCCGTCACAATGGAGGGGTGAATTTTCCGCTCGCACTCGCTGGACGGCTGCGCTCGGTCGCCATGCCAATCGCCGTCTTGGCGGTGCTCGGGTTGACGGTCACATTCATCGTCTCGCCGATTCGCACGTGGATTTCACAGCAAGAACTCTTCGACGCCCGCAGTAGCCAGTACTCCGCCTACGAAGAAGTCAACGACGCGCTGCAAGACGAGATCGACGCGCTGCGCACCGACGCTGGTGTGCGCCAGGCGGTGCGCGACCAACTCGGGTATCTGCTGCCCAACGAACGTCGCGTGCCGCTGCTGGAGATGCCCGGTGCGTCGGTGACGCTGCCGGCCCGGTGGCCGTACACCTTCGTGGCGAGCATCGTTTCACTGCGTGAAACCCAGCGGGCTGGAGTCGAACAGGGCAACCTCGACACGTACGACCCGTCGCGCCCCTAACGCACACCACAACACGTCGTTGCGCCCGTGGACGGCGCGCGGCTGCGACTAACTTGGCGGAATGGCTGGAAGCATCCTCGGTAACCGCGTACTGCGCAAGGAAGACCCCAAATTCCTCACAACTGGGGGCGTCTATGTCGACGACATGCGCGACGAACCCGTACTCGCGGGTGCCGCCCACGTCACCTTCGTTCGGTCGCCGCTGGCCCACGCCAACATCCGTGGCATCGATGTCAGTGCGGCTCTCAGCGCACCCGGTGTCATCGCAGTGCACACCGCCGCAACTCTGCAACTGCAACCCGAGGCGTCGGCATTCAACCCGGGCGTGACTCGCACATTGTTGGCGAGCGACCGCGTGCGCTACGTGGGCGAGCCGGTGGCAGCAGTTATTACCGAGCGCGCCGACCAAGGCGAGGATGCAGCCGACTTGGTGATCGTCGACTACGACCCGCTTGAAGTGCTCATCGATCTCGAGGTGGCGATGAATTCGACCACGTTGCTCTACCCCGCCGCCGGCAGCAACGTCACGATCGACTCGACAATCTGGGGCATGCCCGACGTGAGCGGTGAAGAATTCTTCGCCGACTGCGAAGTCGTCGTGAAGGGTCGCTTCGTCAACCAGCGCCTCGCCCCGTGCCCGCTGGAAGTGCGCGGCTCGGCCGTGGCGTGGGTGGATGGT
>Ga0194119_10002206_pt1 | contig 33675 bp, 35 predicted proteins | sample TA2MahC100mmetaG_FD_148620 | JGI IMG/M metagenome (GOLD analysis project Ga0194119, IMG submission 148620) | Freshwater microbial communities from Lake Tanganyika, Tanzania - TA2015018 Mahale Deep Cast 100m | ecosystem: Environmental > Aquatic > Freshwater > Lake | place: Tanzania: Lake...
CTGTTGGTCCACAAGGTGCCCAAGGTGCCCAAGGAGCTCAAGGTGCTGTTGGTCCACAAGGTGCCCAAGGTTCTCAAGGTTCACAAGGAGCTCAAGGTTCACAAGGTGCTCAAGGTGCCCAAGGAGCTCAAGGTGCTACAGGACCTCAAGGTGCTCAAGGTGCCCAAGGAGCTCAAGGTGCTGTTGGTCCACAAGGTGCCCAAGGTTCTCAAGGTTCACAAGGAGCTCAAGGTTCACAAGGTGCTCAAGGTGCCCAAGGAGCTCAAGGTGCTGTTGGTCCACAAGGTGCCCAAGGTTCTCAAGGTTCACAAGGAGCTCAAGGTTCACAAGGTGCTCAAGGTGGTCAAGGTGCCCAAGGAGCTACAGGTCCAAATGCAGGTATTACCTCTTATACCAATCCAGCTGATAATCGTGTTATAACTTCAGTTAACTCATCTACTATTAATGCAGAGGCTAACTTAACATTTGATGGTACAACATTGTTTGTAAATGGTGCTTTAGGAGTAGGTACAAGTACTCCAACAACTACAGGCTTAATTAGAGCAACTAATGATGTTGTAGCTTTTTTTTCTTCAGATGAAAGATTAAAAGCTAATAAAGTTAAGATAAATAATCCTTTAGATAAATTATCACAAATTAATGGATATGAATTTGATTGGATATCTGTTGAAGGAGTCCATGAAAATGAAGGACATGATGTTGGAATTATAGCTCAGGAAATTGAAAAAGTATTACCTGAAATAGTGACTACAAGAGATAATGGATATAAAGCTGTTAAATATGAAAAATTAGTTGCTTTACTTATTGAGGCTATTAAAGAACAACAAGAACAAATTAATAAACTTAAAAATTTATTAAATAAATAATATAAAATGGCTATCACATATAATTGGAAAATTGATTTATTAGATTGTTATCCAACCTCATCACAAGGTTTAAATTATGTATTTGTCACTCATTGGAGATTAAATGCTAATGAAACTGTAAATAATATAAATTACACAGCTGAAACTAGTGGTAAACAATATATAACATCAAGTACAGGATCATTTATACCTTTTAATGAATTAACATTAAATACTGTATCAGGATGGATTGAAGAATCTATGGGAAGTGAAATGGCTAATAATATAAAAATTGATTTAGCTGAAAAGATTAATAATCAGATTAATCCTCCAACAGTATCATTACAACCACCTTGGTTATAAAATAAAAAATAGTTTATGGCTTTACCAGCATCAGGACAAATATCAATGAATGATATAAGAGTGGAATTGGGAATACCATCCCAGTCTCCATTTGAATTAAACACAGCTATAGGTGAAGGATATGTTTATCTTAATGAATGTAGTACTTCTAAACCAATTGCTGCAAATCCTGATGCTATAAGTGAATGGTATAGCTATAATCATAGTGCTACTTGTACAAACAGAGGTAGTTTTAAATTTAGTACTACTAGTTGTGCTAATGCATGTGCTGGACCTTTTACAACAACAGTTTATTCTTGTGGTTTATCAGTGGGAAATATTCTTAGAACAACATTAATATCTCCAGGTAACTATTGTGGTGGTCCTGTTAGTGATGTTAATGGATTTTATAGTAATGGTACAACATGTTATGCTGTTTCTGGGCAAGCTATCACATCTATATCTAACTGTCCAACACCAACACCTACCCCAACTCCAACACCAACACCTACCCCAACTCCAACATCAACACCTACACCTACACCAAGTAATGTAACTATTACTGTTTATCATAAACGAACTAATAATACTCCAGCAAATGGATATTCAATCCATTATAAAACAGCTGGTGGATCTTGTACTTGGACTCATTTGAATTGTACTGGTAATGATCCTGACTGTAATGCTGATGATAATTGTTCTCAATGTGGTAGTACATTTACAGTAGCTCAAAATACAGATATAGAAATAGCTGTAACTTTATGTCAAGACTTTAACACTGGTTTAACCTTTAATGCCGAAGATAATACAAGTACTTGTCCTTCTAATTCAGGTACTTATTGTGAAGATCTTACTTGTACTTTGACTCCATTTAGTTTTAATTCAGGCACATCAAATAAGAATATAGCTATTACAGTTTTTGTTAATAAATTTGGATATTTACAATGTGTTTAAACATAATAAATATAAAATTAAATTAATTTATGTCAATTAGAGCATCAAGAAAATCAGAGATAAGTCGAACAAAAACATCTCTTAAACTAACTTATACAACTGAAGGAGGTCGAAATATTCCTATAATGCATAAAGCATTTAAAAATTTAGAAATAAAACATGCTAATACTTTAGTATCAGTTGCTTGCTCTTATAGAAATGTTAGTGCTAGTGATTTACGAGTTTTAGATATTGGGTATGGTTTAGGATATAGTTATCAAAGATTTTATGAATTAGGAGTTGGTACATTACATTGTGTTGAAGTAAACCAATCTATATATAATGATTTAGTAAATCATGACTTTAGTGGAGGAGCAGGTGGGGAAATAGCCATACCTTTAACATATGAGAATTATAACTCATCTTGGGAAGATTATGCTGATAATTATGAAATAGGTGAGAGAAATCCAGGATATGATATAATATATTATAGCCCATGTGATGATATTGGTAACATGTATTTATTTAGACAACTTAGAAGAGTATCTAAACAGGGAACTATATTAAGTATTCAAGGTTTATCATTATTTGATAATCAAAGTGAAGCATATCAATCATTTGATCGTGTAACTGAAGAACCAGGAGGAGTAGATCCAGACAGTGATGCTTATGATTCCTCTTTTACAGTTAGTATGTATAATACTTTAAATAATTTAGGATATTTTAAGGTACGTTATCAATATTTAAATTGTAGTGGAGGTAGTGGAGATAGTATAGCATCCCCAATAGCTGTTGAAGAAGGTGGTTTATGTAATAATGGAATATGGCTAAGAGAACAACCACGTTTATCATCTCGTGACTAAAGATAGATAAAATCCAAAAATAAAATTTGGCTACTAGATAAAACTAACATATATTTATATATAAATTAAGTTATGGCTCATGAATCTTCTTGTGAAGATATTATATGGAATATTGATTTTATTAATCAAGTTGGATCTTCTTATAAAATTATAGGATGGATTGCTAGTAAAACATCTAAGATAATTGGTTTACAATTAAATAAACAAAATATATCTTATGATGTTATTGATCGACCTGATGTAAAAAATGTTTATCCATTTCTTCAAACATCACATGTTGGTGTTGAATTTATTATTAATAAAGAAGATATTAAAAAATCACTTCAAATTATTGTTAAAGGAGATGTTATAGCTAAAGTATATAATATTGGTTCACTAGAGCATTGGTTTGTTATAAAATCAGGATTTACAAATGCTTCAAAAAGTTTAATTATTGTAGATAATTTCTATAATGATCCTGATATAATTAGAGATTATGTTATAAAAAAAGTAAAATTTGACTATTCAGAATACCACACAGGTAAAAGAAGTTTAGACCGTTTTATATTAGAAGGTACTAAAGAAAAATTTGAGGAACTTTTAGGTTGTCCAATACTTAATTGGAATCATCCAAATTATGCAAATGGTAAGTTTCAATATTGTACCTCATATGATCATGTTGTGTATCATATTGATACTCAAAACTATGCTGCAATGGTATATCTTACACCAGATGCTCCATTACAAACAGGTACTGCCTCTTACAGAAGTAAGTTAACAGGTGCTACTCGTTTTGATAATGGTGAAACAGGAGAATTATATCAAAAAACATTTAAAGGTGTAAGTAATGAATTAAATTTTTATGATAAAACATCTTGGGAAGAAGTAGATAGAGTAGCAAATGTTTATAATCGTTTAGTTATGTTTGATTCTAAAAGGTTACATTCAGCTACAGAATACTTTGGTGATGCTCTAGAAAATGCTAGATTATTCCACTTATTCTTTTTTGATATTTAATTGATATTTAAAATCTGTTATGACAAATCCAACTATTTGTTTTGCTACTATTTGCAAAAATGAATCTCACATCATTAAAAAAACCTTAGAATCTATATACAAGTATATAAGTTATTGGGTTATATGTGATACTGGCTCTACAGATAATACTAGAGAAATAATTACTGAGTTTTTTAAAGAAAAAAACATACCAGGAGAACTCCACATTGATGAGTTCAAAGATTTTGGTTATAATAAGAGCTTATTAATGAAACGAGCTCAACATAAAGCAGATTACATACTACAAATAGATGCTGATGATCCATTAATTGGTGAGTTTAAATTTACTCAACAAGATATTGGTTATGATGTCTATTTAATCAATGTAAAACGAGGAATAACTAGTTATAAAGCATTAACTTTATTTAATGCTAAACGTTTATGGAAGTTTTGTAGTGTGGCTCACACAGCTATTAAATCTATAGATAGACCTGAATTTACAACAGGGGATTTAACCCATTATGACTTTTATGTCTCATCAGAGGATATAGGAGCTAGAAAAGCAGATCCTGAAAAATATCTTAAAGATGCTAAAAAACTTAAAAAACAGTTTTTTGATACTCTAATTGATGATCCAGATAATTTAAATAATCGCTCTATTTTCTATATAGCTCAAAGCTATATGGATTATGGAATGTTTGAGGAAGCAATTAGATGGTGTAGATTGTATACTAAAATAAGAGGCAATTGGCTTGAAGAACACTTTGAAGCTCAACTAAGAATAGCTAATTGTTATATTAGACTAGATGGTGATTCTAATTTAATAGAACAAGAAATGAAAAAAGCAATTGATATATACCCAGATAGAGCAGAACCATATTTTATTTTAGGTAATTACTTTAATAATAAAAAACAATCAGAAAAAGCATATTATTATCTTAAACAAGCTCAATCTAAAGATGTAGAATTAGCTAAACAAAAATATATACTATTTATAAATGAATTTAACTATGGTAAGTATGTAAATGATGAACTATCAGTAGCTTGTTATTGGACAAATAAATATAAAGAAGGATTAAAATTATTAGAGGAAATTATTGATGATCCTAAGTATAATAGTGATAAAGAACGATTATTAAATAATATTAATTTTTTTAAACAAAAACTTAATGAATGATAAAACTACATTTATTAACTCGTTGTACTAGATTAAGTAATTTAAGAATTATTAGAGACACTGTATTTCCTAGTCCTCTAGATGTAACATGGCATATAATTTTTGACACTAGCATTGTAAAAAGTTTTAATAATGTTTTAATAGATGAGTTAAAACAACTACCAACAAAAATATATTATATAGAAAGTAATGGTACTGATTATTTATATCCTCAATTAAGTGATATTATAAACACTATTGATGAAGGATTTGTAAGTATATTAGATGATGATAACATATTACATTCTGATTTTTATAATAGTATTGAAAAAATAATAAAACAATACCCAGATAAAAAGGCATTTGTTTACAAACAATATATTGGTGGTAAAGATTTCACAGGTTTAAAAGTTAGAGACATAGGTCCTGAGCATATGAAACTACAACATATAGATTCAGCTCAATATATAATTGAGGTTAATTTATATAAAACAAGACAATATGAGGAAGGATATGATGCTGATGGTAGATTTATAGAACCATTTTATAAAGAACATGCTGATAAATTTCATTTTATAGATGAGGTATTATGTTATTATAATCATTTAACATTCTCTAGAAAAGCCAACTTACCAAGAATATTATATATAGGTCCAGGTTTACCAGAGCTTAGATCTAAACAACTTTATAATTATGAAGAAGATAAATTAGATATTTTTTACACTACAAATGATAACAATATTGATTCTATTTTAATAAATTATAATCCAAATGCTATTGTTACTGTAGGTGAAAGTGACTCTGATTTCCCTAACTTATATAGACAACCAGCTGAAGTAAGAAAAAAATGGATTCATGTAAAAGATGTTGATTTAGATTTAGGTACTAAAGCGTATTATTGTGCTATGATTCAAATGTTAGAAGATAATACATCTGAATTAATTTCATTTTTTACCCCAATTTATAAAACTGGAGAAAAATTATATAGAACATATCAATCTTTAGTAGACCAAACTTATATAAATTGGGAATGGGTTTTAATAGATGACTCTACAGATGAATTAACTACAAAAATAGCTGAAGAATTAGCCGCTAAAGATTATAGAATAAAAGTATATAGTTTTAAAGAAAAAAGTAATGGTAATATTGGTGATGTAAAATATAAAGCAGCTATGTTATGTAGAGGTTATTTACTAGCTGAGTTAGATCATGATGATATTTTAACTGAAAGATGTACTGAGTATCTACACATGGCTAGTCAAGCATATCCAGATGCTGGCTTCTTTTTCACAGATTGGGCTGAAGTAAGTGAAACAATGACACCATATACTTATGAAGATGGATTTGGATTAGGATATGGAAAGTATAGAGATGAAAATTATAAAGGACATATAATAAAAGTTTGTGATCAACATAATTTAAATCCAAAAACAATTCGTCATATTGTTGGTACACCAAACCATGTTAGAGCTTGGCGTAAAGATGTTTACTTAAGTTTAGGTGGACATAATAGAAATTTAACAATAGCAGATGATTATGAATTAATGATAAGAACATTTTTAAAAACTAAGTTTTGTAAAATACCAATACTTGGTTATCTTCAATTTATATATCTTCACCAAAATAAAACCGACGAAAATAGTCAGGCTGACTCAAGATCAGATATTCAAAGACGTATTAGAACTATAGCTAATTTCTATAATGAAGCTATTAAAAAAAGATTTGAAGAATTAGGTGTTGAAGACTGGGCTTATTTAACTAATGGATGTGATATACAAGATATACCTAGTAGATATGGTAATCAAGAAAACTATGTAAATTATATATTTAAAATTTAAAACATGTCATTTTTATTTTCAAAAGAACAAAATGATCCTCAAAATTACTATTATTATACAAATGGTTTTAGTGATGAAGAATTAGATAAAGTTTACAAAGATGTAGCTACATTAAACTTTGAACAAGCATCAACTATAGATTCAAAATCAAATGATAAAGAAATTAGATCATCATCTGTTAAATGGATACCAAATAATCAACAATGGAATTGGTTATATTTTAAATTAATGGATATGGCTGTTCAGGCCAACAACTCTTTATGGCATTTTGATTTATACTCAGTACAAGATTTAATTCAGTATACTGAATACTATGCTACAGAAAATGGACATTATACATGGCATCAAGATTTTGGACCAGGTAATCCTTCATTAAGAAAAATATCACTTACTGTTCAATTATCAAGACCTGATGAATATGAAGGTGGTGATTTAGAGTATTGGAAAGGGGGAAATGAAATTATACAAGCACCTAAGAACAAAGGATTAGTATTTATATTTCCTTCATATATGATGCACCGTGTAACACCAGTGACTAAAGGAACACGTCGCTCATTTGTTTTATGGATAGGTGGAGAACATTATAGATAAATTTGGTTGTTTTTTAAATTTTGTATATATTTATATCAAACAAATAAATTATGATAACATTTTTAATTTTAGCTGCTATTGTTTCTGTTGTTGTTGGTTTATGGCTTATTAATAAACAACAAAATAAAGACTTAAAAGAAGTTAATACAGAAATTGATCTATTTATTGATGATTTAGCTCCTGAAGTTACACCAGCACCAATCGCTGAAACTATAGCTAAGAAAAAATCTACTAAGAAAAAACCAGTTGCTACTAAAAAATCAGCTAAAAAAGCAACTAAAAAATAATTATGAGTGTTATTACAAAAAAACTAACCACTGAAGAATTACAGTCTGTTAAAAATATCAGACAAGATTATAGTAATTTAGCTTTAGCTATTGGTGAATTAGAGTTACAAAAATTTAATTTGTTAGAAAATTATCAAAAAGAAATAGCTGAACGTGAAAAACAATTAGCAAAACAGTTACAAGAAAAATATGGTGAAGGTACCATTGATCTTGAGACAGGAGAAGTAAAAGTATAATATGTATTGTTAGGTGTTAGGAGTTAATATAGAAGAAAGCCTCGATAGTAATGTCGGGGCTTCTTCGTTTTATAAATTACTTCATATATTTATCAGTAGACAAAATCTATTTAAAACATGGCGCAAGAAACATTAATTTCTCCAGGTGTATTAACCCGTGAGAATGATTTATCTCAAATAACCCAATTACCAATCACTGTTGGCTTAGCTTTAGTTGGTCCAACTGTTAAAGGTAAACCATACATTCCAACTGTAGTCACTTCATATAGTGATTATATTAATCGATTTGGTGGTTCATTTGTTAGTGGTGGAGCTAATTATGAATTTTTAACTTCAATAGCCGCTTATAATTACTTTCAACAAGGTGGTGAGTCAATTTTGGTAACAAAAGTTGTTAGTGGTTCATTTACTCCATCATCAGCTAGTATTTTCATATCTGGATCAACTTCTACAGCTTCATTTGTTTTAGAAACATTAAATGTTGGTTTATTTACTGACAATAGTGGATCTGTTTTAAGTAATGGTGGTTTAAGTAGTGGATCTTCAGAAAATGTTAGATTTGAAATAACAAATGTTAATCAAACTCAAGGTACATTTACTGTAGTAATTCGTCGTGGTGATGATAATGAACTTAATAAAGTTGTATTAGAAACATTCACTAATGTATCTTTAGATCCAAACCAACCAAACTATATAGCATCAGCAATAGGTGATCAATTAAAAGCATTATCCTATGATTCTGATATGGGTGGATTTTATATTGATATAGATGGTGATTATCCAAATAATAGTCGCTATGTAAGAGTTAAATCTGTAAATTCTCCAACTCCAAATTATTTTGATAATACTGGTAATGTAGCAGTTAATGGTTTACCAGGTGCTTTAATTGGATTAAGCTATTCAGCTTCATTACCATTTGCTGGAACTGGATCTTATGGTGGATCATTTGATGGTGGAGTAGGTGATGATATTCCATTTATTGGAGGTACATTATTTAAAACTATTTCAACTAAAACTCAAGGTATACCAGCCTCCAGCTATTTAACAGCTAGTAATATTTTAGCTAATAAAGATGAATATGATTATGAATTATTAGTAACTCCAGGTTTAATTAAATCTTTACACTCATCAGCTGTAACTAGTTTTATAACTAATGCTGAAAGTAGAGGTGATTATTTTTATATCACTGACTTAAAAGAATATAATAGTACTTTAACAAGTGTTGTAAATTCAGCCGCCACATTAAATACTAACTATGCTGGTGCTTATTGGCCATGGGTTCAAGTAGTGTCTCAAGAAACTGGTAAATTAGTATTTGTTCCTGCTTCAACAATTATGGCTGGTGTTTATGCTTTTAATGATAATGTAAGTGCTGAATGGTTTGCACCTGCTGGTTTAAATAGAGGTGGATTAGGTGGTGTTATTCAAGCTGAAAGAAAGTTATCTCCAACAAATCGTGATAATTTATATGCTGGTAAAGTAAATCCAATTGCTACCTTCCCTAATGTTGGTGTGACTGCATTTGGTCAGAAAACATTACAACAAAAAGCTAGTGCTTTAGATAGAATTAATGTTCGTCGTTTATTAATTGCTCTTAAGAGATTTATTGGTAATGTAGCTAAAACATTAATATTTGAACAAAATACAACTGTGACAAGAAACCGTTTCTTATCTCAAGTTACTCCATACTTAGAAAGTGTACAACAACGTCAAGGTTTATTTGCTTTTAAAGTAGTAATGGATGAAACAAATAACACTCCAGATGTGATTGATCGTAATCAATTAGTAGGACAAATCTTCTTACAACCAACTCGTACAGCTGAATTTATCCTATTAGATTTCAATATCTTACCAACTGGTGTAGAATTTGGTTCATAAGAAACTTAAATTATTAATATTTATATAAAACAACAATACAATGGCAGTATTAGATCCAAATGAAATAATGTTCACCGCATTTGAACCTAAAGTTCAGAATCGCTTTTTAATGTATATTGATGGTGTACCAACTTATTTAGTTAAAAAAGCTTCAACTCCATCATTTAATGCTGGTGAGATTGTGTTAGATCATATCAATGTTTACCGTAAAGTAAAAGGTAAAGTTCGTTGGAATGATATGACAATTGAAATGTATGACCCTGTAACCCCAAGTGGTGCTCAAGCTATAATGGAATGGGCTCGTTTAGCTCATGAATCAGTAACTGGTCGTGATGGTTATTCTGATTTCTATAAGAAAGATTTACGTTTAGACATTTTAGGTCCAGTTGGTGATGTAGTAGGTGAATGGATTATTAAAGGTGCCTATTGTAAAGAAGCTAACTTTGGTGAGTATGATTGGGCTAATGAAACTTATATCAGCATCAGTGTAACTGTAGCTATGGATTATTGCATATTGAACTACTAATTCAGTTCAAAATATTTTAAAGAGCCGTCCATTTGGATGGCTTCTTTTATCTTTGTATATTTATATATATAAAACAATAAAAACGTTATGGAAGAAAAATTTAAGTATCCAACTGAGCAAATTGAATTACCATCTAAAGGTTTACTTTATCCTGAATCATCTCCATTGTCTAAAGGAGTAATTGAAATGAAGTATATGACTGCTAAAGAAGAAGATATTTTAACTAACTCTAACTTTATTAGACAAGGTACAGTTATTGATAAATTATTACAGTCAATGATTATCACACCAATTGATTATAATGATTTATTAAATGGGGATAAAAATGCTATATTAATAGCAGCTCGTATTTTAGGTTATGGTAAAGATTATGAATTTATGTATAATAATCCTAATACAGGTGCTCAAGAAAAAGCAACAATTGATTTAAGTCAGGTTGAATCAAAACCACTAGATGAGTCTTTGTTTACTCGTGGTAAAAATGAATTTGATTTTCAGTTACCGTTTTCTAAAGTAATGGTGACATTTAAGTTATTAACCCATAGTGATGAAAAAAAGATTGATAGAGAAATTGAAGGATTGAAAAAAATTAACCCACAATCAGTAGCCACTATAACAACTCGTTTGAAACATTTAATCACATCTATTAATGGTGACAGAGAAGTAACTACAATACGTAGTTTTGCTGAGAATATGTTAGCTAGAGATGTAAAAGCTTTACGTGATCATATTAATAAAATAACACCAGATGTTGACTTAAAAGTTAATGCTGTTAAAGAAAATGGTGATGTGGTGGAGGGCATCGAATTACCAATTGGTATTAGCTTTTTTTGGCCTGACACCGAGCTATAAAAATATATTATTAGAAGAAATTCACACATTGTGTTATTTTGGCCAAGGTGGATTTACTTATGATGAGGTATATAGTATGCCTATTAGATACAGACATTATCATTTAAAGAAGGTAATTGAGCATTTAGAAAAACAAGCGGAAGTTATGAATAAATCATTCACTAATGATGAAAAATCCAAAACTCCATTAGGTCCTCCATTAAAACCAGATTTTACAACCAAACCAAAAGCGCCCAAAAAATAGGGCGCTTTCATATTTATTCCCGATGTAAACTAGTATAAATGGCTTTAGATCCACAAGCGCAACAAAACGTAAATGACTTTCAGTTATATGTGAAAGATACATTGATGTCCATCAGTGCCAAGTTTTCAGAAACAATGGCTGAAGCTGTTGAAGACGCGTTTGATAATCTTGATAAAAAGGTTATATCATCTGTTGAAAAAGATTTAACTAAAACTTTTAAGAGTTTAGTCAAAGCTTCTGATGATATTTCTCTTAACATGTTTAAATTAAAACAAGGTTTAATTGGATCTAAAGATTTAGCTAAACAACAAGTTGGTATAGAGGAAAAAAGAGCATTATTAGAAGCTAGAATAGCCCATGCTAGAATGATGAGGGCTAAATTTGATGAAAAAGATGTAGCGGCTGCTAGAGAAGCCTTAGACTACCAAGAACAAATATTAGCAGAAGCTATTGCTTATAATGCTACAATTGAAAAAAGACTTGGTATAACAGGTAAATTAGTTGGAGCATTAGGAAAAATACCTGGTATAGGTCAATTCATAAAAGCAGATGAATTAGAAACTAAGTTACGAAGTGCTGCGGCTAATGGCGCTGGTCAGTTTAAAATTATGGGACTGGCGGCTAAAAGTGCTTTTGGTCAGATAACTAAAGGATTAACAGATCCATTATTTTTATTAACAGCTCAAATAGCTCTATTTAAGAAAATTTTTGATCTTAATAAAGACATAAATGAAAGACAAACTGCCCAACAACGAGCTTTAGGAATATCAGCCGATCAATCACAAAGATTAGCTCAAAGTACATTTGAATACGCTAACGCTACTAATGATGTTTTTGTCACTGAAAAACGAATAACAGAAGGTAGAAATAAATTAAATGAATTATTAGGTACTAGTGTAGTATACACTAATCAATCAGTTGAAGGTTTTGAACGTTTAACTCACTATTATGGTGTGAGTGAAGATAGTGCTGCTAAATTAACTGAATTAGCTACTCAACAAGGACAATCAACTAAAGATATTCTTAACTCTACTATTAGAGTAGCTAATGAACAAAAAAGACAGTTTGGTGGCACTATGAGCTACCAAAAAGTATTACAAAAAGTAAGTTCTACTGGTGGTGAAATATTAACCAAATTTAAAGGTAATACTCAGGAATTAGCTAAAGCAGTAATGAACGCTGATAGATTGGGTTTAAATTTAGAACAAGTTAATAAAATAGGTGAATCATTACTTGATTTTGAGTCATCAATTGAAAATGAACTTAAGGCAGAATTATTAACTGGTAAACAAATAAATTTAGAAAGAGCCAGAGCAGCCGCTTTATCAGGTGACTTAGCTAAATTAACAACAGAAATAGCTAACCAAACAGGTGGTATAGCTAATTTTCAAAGAATGAATGTTATACAACAGAAAGCATACGCTGAAGCTTTTGGTATGACAGCTGCTGAGATGGGTGATATGCTTCGTAAAAGAGAATTTGAAAATAAATTAGGAGCAGATGCTAAAAAATCAGCTGAAGAACAACTTAAATTAGCTGAAAAAAGAGGTATTAAAATAGAGGATAGTGTTAGAAAAGAACTTGAAGCTAAATCATTAGCAGATAAACAAAAATATGTTTTTGAAAAATTAGCTGAAGTTTTAGGAAAATTAACATCAGGCCCTATGCAAAAGTTTATGAGCTTACTAAGTAAAGCTTTAGGGTTTGTAGAAAAAATATTTAGTTTTTTCGGAAAAATGACTGGTGGTCCTTTAGGTGATGCTTTAGGAGCCGCTATTATAGGAGCTCCATTATTAATAGGTGGTGTGAGGATGTTAGTAGGATCTTTAAAAACAGCTGTGTTAGGTAAACCATCAGGTAGATTTGGTGATCCAATTCATGTCACTGATGATGGTGGGGCTGGAGGAGGAGGTGGTATCACAGATATGCTTGGTGGTAAGAAAAGTATATTTAGTGGAAGAGGAAAAGGAATGTTAAGGGGAGGATTTGGTAGAGGTAAAAATATGACTTTAGCTAGATCACTTAGAGGAGGAATGAAAGGATTTGGTATAGGAGCAGCCATAGGCATTGGTGCTGATTTAGTGGCTAGCCAAATGGATGAAGGTGCAACTAAAGATACTGTAGAAGGTATTGGTACAACAGCTTCATATGCTGGTACAGGTGCTTTAATAGGTTCAGTTATACCAGGTGTTGGTACAGCTGTAGGAGCTGTTGTAGGTGGTTTAGCAGGAGCTATGACATCATTATTCACAGCTGAAGAAAATAGAATAAAACGACAAGAAGCTAGAGAGAAAACAGAAGAAGATCAAAATAAACGTACAAATGAATTATTAGAGCAATTAGCTATTAGACCAAATGTATTAAATGTTGGTGGTAAAACTATTATGGAATTTAACACAGCAGCTGATCAATATGGTACACGAGGTAGTTCATTTAATTAATCATAACATATTTATAGTAAATATACAATCATGGCATTATTTAGTAAATTAGCAGATAGCACACTTAGCTTAAAAGGACAACCAGGTCCTAACTTTGAAAATGAAGGACAAAAAGTATCTTCAAATATTCAAGCTTTAACTAAAAATAATCAATTAGTATCATCTCAAGATTTAAAATCTGGAAGGATATATGGATCTTCTCCTAATAGAACTAGAATTGCTCCATCTACTTTAGATTTGAGTGGTATCACACCTAAACAATATATTAATATTTTAGGATCATCTAATAATGCTAATACCTCTCAATTTAACTCATCAACAAGTACTGGGCTCACACTTGAAAAAAGATTAGATTTTAGCCAATTAGGTTTACAAGGTAAAATCCAACCATCATTTGAAAATGTAGGACAAATGACTACATCTGATATTCAAGCTAAAACTCAAAATAGTATATTAAACTCATCTCAAGATTTACTAACTGGTAGAAAATATGGTAAAGGTAGATTTACAACTTTTGTACCACCATCAAGATTAGATGCTAGTGGACTACCTGTTGGTAATGTTTATAAAAATAAAGGACCTAAAGAAGGAAGATACTAATGCCATTTATAACATTAGATAATAGTTTTAGCAACCTAGCTCAGTATTATAATAGGCCATTTGCTAATAAACCTGAAATACCTAAAGATTCAAATCAATTTAAATCATTTGATGATGGTCTTATTAGAGGTGGTGTTTTAAATGTTGGGTTAGCATCAATTAAAGATACAGCTCGTATAGGTAATTTTTTAAAATCACCTAAAGGACTTATATGGGTAGCTAAACAAGTTGGTTTACAACGCTCAAATCCTAAATTAGAAACACCTGAAAAATTTATAACATTAAGTAATAATAATACTAGATTATATAATTTAGGTATAAACACATTAGCTCAAGTTCCTTTAAATGCTTTAGGTGGTCATATTATTAGACATGGTATTTTACCTGTTAGTGGTGGAGGTTATTTAAATAATGATTCAAATAATGTTAAAGGATATAGTTATGAAAAAGTAGTTAAAGCAAAAAATTTATCAAGTAAAGTCACAACAAGTTCTATAACAAAAACTAACGATACTCTTTCAAAAGCAACTAACACAGCTTTCTCTCCTTCTCCAATTGGTATAAATAATAGAAATACTGGAAATTTTATCCCATCAAAAGAATCAGGTGAGGTTCTTCAATTTAGTAGTCCTCAAGACGCGGCCGCTGGTAGCGTGTCTAAACTAGCCCAACAGCAAACTCTAGATACTGTTATTATAACTACTTCTTCAAAACCAGCTCAACTAACATATCAAAATTTACCTAATAGATTATTACAACATTTAACTAATATTCAAACTGAAGATAAAAAAATTAAATCATTAATAACTACTCCTATTAAATTATTATCACATAGTGGAGGACCTGATAGTATTTATGGTATAGGTAAAACTATAATTAGTACAAACCCAGAACAACGAACAAATGTCTCTAATTCATCAAATGATCCTAAAAATGAAGTATTAAACAATTTTAAAGTAAAACCATACTCTGAATTAGATAATTTATCTCAAGTACGTAGTTCAACAATTCAAAGACAAAAACAAACATATATTGCTCCTTTTGATCAAGAAAATGTTGAAGATAGAATTGGTGTTTCTAAAGTAGGACAGAATAATATTAATAGAAGTGTAGATGCTATAAATTCTATTAGTATCATGGATGGATCTACTTTTTATAAATATAGTAAATCAGCAACTAATAAAAACTATGGTAATGAATTATATAGTGATATTAACCAATTTGGTAATAGTTCACTTTTTACATATAGTGGAGACACTACAGGAGTAAAAGCAGGAAATTTTGGTAGAGATATAATTAAATTTAGAATTGAGTTTATAAATAATGAAAAAATAAATGAAACTGAAATTTTAGCTTTTAGAGCTTATATTGATGATTTTAATGATGGTATGACAGCTAAATGGAATACCTATAACTATATGGGTCGTGGTGAAGATTTTTATGTGTATAATGGATTCACAAGAGAAATAAGTGTATCATTTACTATGTATGCTCACTCACCTAAAGAAATGAAACCATTGTATCAAAAATTAAATTATTTAATGTCAACATTTGCTCCTGATTATAGTTCAAAACTAAAAATGAGAGGTAATATAGCTAAGTTAACAGTAGGTGATTATTTATATCAACAGCCTGGTATATTCACTGATATTAAACTATCAGGAATATTAGATACACATTGGGAAATAGCATTAAATGATCCAGAAAAGGGATCTGATATGTTCCAATATGAAGTACCTAAACATATTAAAGTATCTTTAACATTTAAACCTATACATAATTTCTTACCACGTAGAGCTTATAGAGATACTTTAGCTAATACACCATTTATTACACCAAATGATAAAGATAATAAATATCTTTCTGGTAATGAAAAAGTAGTTTCACCAAAAACTTTAGAAATTGAAAGTGGTGAAAAAATAGCTTAACTACTTCAAAATATTACTGTTTAATAATAAAAAATATTAAAACTCAATATTTATTATCATGAATAGGTATGATGATAATAATATTATTGAGACTACTCCAACAGTACAATATCCTAAAGTAACTAGATATCGTTCATCAACTCGATATCCTGATATTCCATTATCTGAATTTGATTTATATATTTTAACTATTCGTGGGGATAGATTAGATAATTTAGCTAATCAATTTTATGGTGACCCAACATTATGGTGGGTTCTATCTGTGGCTAATCCTGATTTACCTAATGATTCATTGTATCCAACTCTTGGATATCAATTAAGAATACCATCAAATTTAGAACAAATTTTATTTGATTATCAACAATTAAATAGTTAAAAAGTGTTATGTCAATATTTAAAAGTACTCTTAGTCCAACTACAGCTGCTCAATTAAAAGCTCGTGAGCAAGTAGTGGTAAACAAAACTAGAGATGATTTGTTTTTACGTTTCACCTCTGGCAAAAACTCTTGGGTGAGAATGACCTCATTAGTTAACTCTAATTTTAATTGTAAGAGAGTTAAAGATAAAGATGGTAAGGTTATTTTAGATAATGATAAAAAACCAAAACAAATTTGTGCTTACTATGGTGACCAACTATCTAGAAAATATGTTTTAGAGGGTGGTACTTTATATCAATCAAATGAAAATAGTTTTCTTTTAAGAAGAGGTATAGCTCAACAGGGTGGTGTTTATGGAAGTGATTTAGATAGAGTATCATCAAGTGATAAAGCTAAATCTAGTAGAGATCTTGGTTTAAGACCAATGCCTGGTATTACTAATGTTAGTATTGCTAATAAAAGTGCTTATGGTTCATTAAGAGAAGCTACTATTGAGTATCTTATTTGGGACAGACATCAATTAGAAGAAATGGAGGTTTTATTTATGAGACCTGGCTATTCTGTATTTTTAGAATGGGGATGGTCTCAGTATTTAGATCATGATATTGCTTCTAATATTAATACTGTTCCTGATAATATTACTATTAAAAATTTTGATGCTCTCACTATAAATCCTTTTGCTAATAATCAAACTGAAGATGACTACTATAAAAGTATAGATTCAACAATAGAAAAAACAAAAGGTAATTATGATGCTATGATTGGTTTAATTAAAAACTTTTCATGGCAATTAACAAATGAAGGTGGTTATAGATGTACAACTGTTTTAATATCTAGAGGTGAAGTTTTAGAGACACTAAAAGCTAGTAGTAATCCAAATATTATAATTGGTAGTTTTTCATCTTCTTCTCAAATAAATCCAGGAATAGGTAATAATGAACCTGCTCTTGTTTTAAGTTTATTTGAAAAAATATTTTTAACTATTAAAGGTGGGATTAATTTAAGTGAAGTAGCAAAAGATGGTGGTGAAATTTATCAACAACTAACACCACCTCCTCCAACTGGCTCATCAGATTCTTCAGACTCATCTAATCCTCCTCAACAACAATTAACTCAAGAGCAAATAATATCTTTAAAAAAATCTATTGACACAACATCAAAGGAAATTAAAAAAGGATATGATATAATTATAGAAGGATTAACAGATCCTAATATTAAATATAAATGGGACTATAAATCAGGTATAATAGAATCATCTCTTACTTTTCCAAGTGAGTATGAAAACCTGTTAGGATTAGTAAAAGTAACTGAAGCTTCAACTGAAGGTACTGGTATTGAATATATATCATTTATTAATTTTATAGCTATTCTTAATAGATTTTTCATTCCTAGAGATAAAAACCATAAACCAATACTTCAAATAATACTTCCAGTTGAAACTCCTTGTTTAATGAGTGAGGATAGTGTTAGTATAGATCCATTAACATGTTTGATATGTAACAAATCAGCTACTTTTATCACAGATACAGAAAACGTAACTGATTCTGATAATATAGGATTTAATCCTACTTTAATTGGTAGTCTTGGATATAATATAGATAAAGCACATTATACTTATAATGGATTATACAAACTACCAAATTTTAATGGTAATGAAGATAATGAAAAAAATAAAAATATAGGTTTAATAGGTAATATATATATTTCTATAAGTAAAATTATATCTATTTACAGAGGATTAATGAGTGAAAATGGAGTTGATATAACTGAACTTTTAACAACATTACTAAGTGATATATCCTTTGCTTTAGGTGGTATTAATGACTTTAAATTATATACTGATAGAAACATAGTTCAAATTATTGATGCTAAATACTTAGAAGAAGGAGAAACAATAAAAGACAAATACCAGTTTACTTTATTTGGTTTAGATAGCATATGTAGAAATATTCAGTTAAATTCTCGTGTATTTGCTGAACAATCAACCATGATTGGTGTAGCAGCTGGTTCTAGTGAAAATTTTAATAACTTAGGTGATATTTATTCTTCAACTCAACAATACTTTAATAGGGGATTAAGTGATAGAATTATAAAAGATTTAGATATTAAAAATGAAGTCCCAGGTTTATCACCATTAAAAGATAAAGATGGTAATCCTGTTAATCTATATTACTATCATATATACCAAAATTTAGCTTCATTAAGTAATTATTTAAATAGAAAAGTATTAGGTCTATATTCAAAAAAATATATTATTGATAATAATCAGTATATATCTGATATGACAGGAAACGGACTTAGAGAAACTCAAATACCACAAGAAGAAGAAGTTGCAAATGCTAGTAGTTTATTGAAAAGTTTTCATTATCAACTTAATGGTGGAGATATTGATTATAAATCATTAATTCCTTTTGAACTTGAAATAACAATAGATGGTATGGGTGGATTTATTGTTGGACAAATATTTACTATTAACAAAAGATTCCCCTCTATTATACCAAAATCATATTTTAATAATAATTTAGGATTTATTATTCTTGGTATATCACATTCACTTCAAAATAATGATTGGACAACAACATTAAGAACTCAAATCTGCATATTAGATAATCCTGATGATAAAAAATCTGACCATTATCCTCTACCTGTTGATAAAACTAAATTAAAAAGTATAATTAAACAAGTTCGTAAATCAGTTATAACAACATCTTATCTAATATCAGCTATGGCTGATTATATGGTTTATCTAACATTAAAACTAACAGTAGCTGATAATCCAGTTACTCCTGATTATAGATATCCAGCAGCTAAACAGCCTTTTTTAGCAGGAAACACTTTTGTTGATAATCCTAAAACAAATTATAAATATCAATTTGACTATTTAGACTGGGACAAAGGTGGAGGGGTTAATAAACAAGCTTTAGTTTATGGAATTTTATCTGGCATAGCATACAATCCACAATTAACTAAAGATTATTCAAATAATCTTTGGGGTGGTGTGAAAAATTTTAGCGCAACTCAAGAAAATAAGAATAATTATTTATATATGTGGTGGAATGACAATAAAGATAAAGGTTATACATCATTTCCTTCTGGATCATTTAAAGAATTACTTACTACACCAACTATTGATGGAGCTAGTACTATTGATTTTAGTCCATTAGTAAATACTTTTAAACAATATCTATTCCCAAATTATCAAAATTATGACACAGACAAATCTAGATTTACAGATAATCTTAATAATCAACTAAAAGAATCTATATTCTTTTATAAAATTTTAGGTAATGATCCTAAAAAAACATTAGAATCTGAATTTACAGCTAATTATAATTTTGGAGGTGATAGCGACACTGACTCTGCTGTTAATTTAAATGCTTTATTTAATACTTATTATATTAATGTTTATCAAGCTATTAGTAATGGAGATGAATTAGGACAACTTATACGCCCTGATAATATAATTTCATCAGAAACAGATCTTAAAGCAACATCACAATCTAAAGGACGTTATACACTTTATAGAGCAAAGTAATTAAAAATATGTACATACCTTTATCAAATATTGTTGAAACTGGATATACTCAAGGATATAGATTCACTAATAAAATAGGTGAAAACTATATAGGATTTTATTTTAAAGATAATAAAGGTAAATTTTATTCTGGAAAAAGTTACACATCTAATACTATACAATTAATAGATACAATTCCTCCTATTTCTCTTGATTTAAATTCATTAACAAAAAATACTACTTTTAATTTACGTTATACTAAAATATATGATGGTAATTTAGATACACCATTATTAAAAACAGAATATATTGAACCTAGTGAGGATGATTATATTAATGGGGTATTTATTCGTTGTATAGCCCAATTAATACCTAGTATATACCCAGAAAAAAATATAGTTGAAATTACCACATCTACTTTTTATCAAATAAAAGATAATCCTAATATAATTAAATCATATAGATTAGCTACATTTGGTTGGAAATTAAATGGACCTATAGATGATGTTTATAAAAATAATATTAGAGTTAGAGATGGTGCTGTTAGTACTAATTTAAGATCATTAGCTGATGTTGAGAAAAAAATAAAAGGTATTTCTTTATATTTAGATAATCCTTTACAGTTTGTTAATGTTGCTATAAGAGACGATAATAGATTTAATTCATAAAACAGTTTGCCTACCTAAAATTTCTACTATATATTTAACCTAATAATAAAGGTTATGTATTACATAGTAGAGACTAAAGAACAACTAAAATATCTATTTGACAAATCAGAAATAGCCACTTGTTTTGTTAATATCATCACAACAAATGATAATCGCCATCCATCATTAACTAAACCATGTTTAGTATATTATAATGATGGAGAAAAAGGTTATATATTACCTATAAACCATAGTGAAGCATTTAAATTAGATTGGGAAACAGTTAAACAATTTATATGTAGTTTTCAAACTGTATGTGTTTTAGATAAAAAATTTCATTTATATTTTCTACCAGGTGATAATTTAGTTGACTTAAATTTTGACGTATATGTTGATGAGTCAGAATTTGACACTAAAGTACATATTAATTTTAATTGTGAAAAATATTATATAAATGAGCTAAATTCAATTATACCTATCTCAAAACATTATGAAAAATGGGAAAATATATATTATCGATTAACAGATAAAGGTTTATTATCAAAATGGTGTGGTACAAATAAATTTTTAAATGATATATACACTAATGTGTTTTATCAAATAGAAAAAAATGGTATAGGTATTGATCCACATAAGTTTAATAAACATTTTGAAACTACTTGGAAAGATAATTCAATTTACGGGAATACAGTTTTTACACAATATAATTTATACAATACAACTACTCGCCCGTCAAACGCATTTAATGGCGTTAATTTCGCTGCTTTACCTAAGGACAGCGCACGTGAGTCATTTGAACCAAATAATTATATATTTGTTGAATTTGATTATAGTGCTTACCATCCACGCATCATCGCTAAAATGATTGATTATAAATTTGAAGGTGAACCATATGATGAAATACCTAAAGAAATTATGTTTCAAAACTTATATGGTGGTATTAGGGATGAATACGCGTGGTTTCCATTTTTTGCAGTTTTAAAAGAATGGTTAGATAATAAATGGAAAGAATTTAAATCAACCCAACTTAACAGTCTAATGTTACCTTCAGGTATAGCTATACCTCAAACAAAAATAGAAAACCCAACACCAAACAAAATATTAAGCTATCTAATCCAGTCTTATGAAACATATTATAATACACTAACATTACAGCGTGTATTAAAAATGTTATATGGTAGAAAAACTAAAATAGTATTATACACATATGACTCAATACTGCTGGATGTAGCTAAAGAAGATATTAAATTATTATCAAAAATTAAACAAGAACTTGAAGCTGATGGATTCCCAACACGTATGAGTATTGGTGAGAATTATGGTGCTTTAATAAAAAAATAACATATTTATGACATGGAATTTAACAATAGAGGAATTGGCTAATAAGTTATTTGCAACCTTTTCAAAGAAGGAAGACATAGAAAAAACAATTGAGGTTATCACAACCCGCTATTCTATCTTATTCAATAAAATTTTTATTTTAGAGTCTAAGGATAGTGATGAATTTATCTGTACATATAATATTGATCCAGGTAATTTAAGTACAACCACTGTATTACCTAATACTATATTATTACACCGTAAGAAAGAATCAAACACATTATATACTATTAATGCTTTGAACACTTTAATTAAAACATTGAATAATGGTTATGCTGATCCTAATTATAAAGTTGAATGGACTGATTATAAGAACACTATCTTATTAACTAATGGTCCTGATCTTCGTAAATTGGAAACAACCATTTATAAGATTATTAATCTCTAAGTTTGGCCTTTGGCTTAACTTATCTTATATTTAATTCTAAAATAATAAACAGTTATGGATTTATCACAAATTAAAAGTCGTTTACAGACTTTGCAAAACAAAAGTAAAGGCAGTGGTAACAAAGAAGACCGTGCCAAAAATTTCTGGATTCCACCAATTGGAAAATCAGTAATTCGTATTGTTCCATCTAAACTCAACAAGGCAAATCCATTCAAAGAAGTAATGTTTCATTATGGTGTTGGAAATAGAGCCATGTTAGCATTAACTAACTTTGGAGAGAAAGATCCAATTGTTGAATTTGCTCAACAACTTCGTAAAACTAGTGACAAAGAAAATTGGTCATTAGCTAAGAAGATTGAACCTAAAATGAGGGTATTTGTACCTGTTATTGTCCGTGGTGAAGAAGAAAAAGGTGTTCGCATGTGGCAATTTGGTAAAGAAATGTACCTTGAATTATTAGGTATTGCTGAAGATGAGGATATTGGAGATTATACTGATATTCTGGAAGGTAGAGATTTAACAGTTGATACAGTTGGTCCTGAAGTTACAGGTACTAAATTCAACAAATCATCTATTCGTATTAAACCAAAAACTAGTTCATTAACTGATGATAATGAAGTTATTAAGAAATGGATTAGTGAACAGCCTGATGTTTTATCACTCTATAAAAAATATGAGTTTGATGAAATGAAGACTATGTTAGTGGAATGGTTAGAGCCATCTGAGAGTGGTAGTGAAGAAACAACTGAAGAAGTTGTTGAAACACCAGTACAAGAAGCTCCTAAGACTAACTATACTCTTAATACTAAGAAAAAAGGGTTTAATGAAGATGAATTTGATGAACTATTTAACAAGTAATTAATATGGCTAAGTCCACTAAAAGTGTAAATGCAAGTGTATCACAAGCAATTAAAGGTACATTTGATCTTGATAAGTTTAAGAAAACTAAAAAGTTAGATCAATCATCTAACTTTAAAACCCAAAAGTGGATTCCATTTTCACCAACTGTACAAGATGCTTTATCTATACCAGGTGTACCTATGGGGCACATTACTATAGCTAGAGGTGGTTCAGATACAGGTAAAACAACATTAATGATTGAAACAGCAGTGAATGCTCAGAAAATGGGCATTCTACCTGTTTTCATTATTACTGAAATGAAATGGGATTTTGCTCATGCTCAGAAAATGGGATTTCAATGTGAAGCTGAAGCTGATAAAGACACAGGTGAAATAGTAAATTATAAAGGTTTTTTCTTATACATTGATAGGTCAATTCTTAATTCAATTGAAGATGTATCAGCTTTTATGGCTGATATTTTAGATGAGCAAAAGAAAGGTAATTTACCTCATGATTTATTATTTCTATGGGATTCAGTAGGTTCTATACCATGTGACATGAGTATTGAACAAGGTAAAAATAATCCAATGTGGAATGCCGGAGCAATGGCTACACAATTTGGTAATTTTATTAATCAGAAAATTCCATTATCACGTAAAGAATCATATCAATTTACTAATACATTCTTTGTGATTAACAAAACAGGTGTTCAACCAGCTTTAACTCCTATGAGTCAACCTCGTATGACTAATAAAGGTGGTAATACAATGTATTGGGATGCTTCAATTGTAATTACATTTGGTAATGTTACAAATAGTGGTACAAGTAAGATTCATGCTCAACATAAAGGTAAAAAAGTAGAATTTGCTAAACGTACTAAAATCGCTATCGATAAAATACATGCTGATTGTGGAATTGCAACCACATCAACAGTAATTGTTACACCTCATGGATTCATTCCAGATGATAAAGATAATGAGAAAGCTTATAAAGCAGCTCATGCTCATGAATGGTTTGGTGAGGGAGTAAAAATTGATGAGATAAAAGTTACTGAGGATAATAGTGAATGGGAAGAAAGTAGTAAAATATCTCCAATGATTGAAATCGATAATGATGATGAACAAGACGTTTAAAGATATACTATCTAATATTAAGAATACTAAGCAAGAAGCCTTGTATTTAAATAGTAAAGTACTCTTAATAGACTCAATGAATACATTTCTAAGAAGTTTTGCCATGATTAACCATATGAATCCAAGTGGAGCCCACATTGGTGGGCTCACTGGGTTCTTAAAATCAATTGGCTTTGCTATTCGTCATATTAAACCTACTAGAGTTATTTTAATATTTGATGGTAATGGTAGTACTACTAATAAAAAGAATTTATATTCAGAATATAAAGCACATAGAAAACTACAACGTATAACTAATTGGGATGGATTTGATGGTAAAGAAGATGAATCTGCTTCTATTGAGAACCAAATGTTACGTTTAGTAGAGTATTTAAAGTGTCTACCTATTGACTTATTATCTATTGATAAAATAGAAGCTGATGATGTTATAGGTTATATAACAAATAAATTAGATAGTGAAGTATATATAATGTCAGCTGACCAAGATTTTTTACAATTAGTAAATAATAGAGTAACAGTGTATTCACCTATTAAAAAGAAATTTTATACACCTAAATTAGTAAAGGAAGATTATGGTTTATATCCTCAAAACTTTATTAATAAAAAAATATTAATGGGTGATAATTCAGATAATATACCTGGTGTTAAAGGATTAGGACCTAAAAAATTATTTAAATTATTTCCAGAATTAGAAACTAATATAGATATCACTTTAGAAAGTTTATTAGCTAAGTCTGAGGAACTAATTAATGAACATGGCTTATATGGTAATATAGTTAACTTTAAAAAACAGTTACTTATTAATCAGCAACTAATGGATTTGTCCAATCCAGATTTACCAGAAGACAGTTTAGAAGAAATAGAACAAGTATTAACAAATGAACCTAATAGATTAGATAAATTACATTTCATAAAGCTTTATAATGAGGATAGATTAGGTAATTCAATTCCTAATGTAGAGATTTGGCTTAATGAAATTTTTTCTTATCTTCAAGTTTATAAATTAAAATAGTTATGGTTGCTTTTAGCAAATTAAATCAATATGGTTTGAATTTTCAAACCAAGGTAATTAGTTCACTTTTAAAGAATAAAAAATTTCTACTTAACATTCGTGATGTAGCAACACCAGATTATTTTGATAATCAAGCACATCAATGGTTAGTAGAAACAATTATTAAATATTTTGATAAGTATCATGCTACACCTACACTTGATACATTACATATTGAAGTAAAGAAAATTGAAAATGAAGTATTAAAAACATCAGTAGTAGAACAATTAAAAGAAGCTTATAAATCATCTAATGAAGACCAAGAATATGTAGAACAAGAATTTAGTAATTTTTGTAAAAATCAACAGTTAAAAAAAGCATTATTAACATCAGTAGATTTATTACAATCAGGAATGTATGATGATATTAGAGTACTTGTTGATTCAGCTTTAAAAGCTGGTATGGATAAGAATTTAGGTCATGAATATGAAAAAGATGTTGAAGATAGATATCGTGAAGAATACAGAAATCCAGTAGCCACACCTTGGCCTGGTATTAATCAATTACTACAAGGTGGATTAGGTGGAGGTGATTTTGGACTAATATTTGGAGGTCCTGGTGGTGGTAAGAGTTGGTCATTAATTGCTCTAGGAGCAGCAGCTGTACAAGCTGGATTTAATGTTAATCATTACACATTAGAATTAAGTGAAGCTTATATTGGTAAAAGATATGATGCTTGTTTTACTAATATATCTGTGAATAATATTCAAAACCACAGAACAAATGTTGAAAAAACTGTCTCTAATTTACCTGGTAAATTGGTTATTAAAGAATATTCAACAGGTAAAGCGACTATAAGTACTATTGAAGCACATATACAAAAATGTAGAGACTTAGATCAAATGCCTGATTTAGTACTTATTGACTATGTTGATTTATTACGTGCTAATCGCTCAAGTAAAGAACGTAAGGAAGAAATTGATGATGTATATACAGCTACTAAAGGTTTAGCACGTGAATTAAATGTTCCAATTTGGTCAGTGAGTCAGGTTAATAGAGCTGGAGCTAATGATGATATTATTGAAGGTGATAAAGCAGCGGGATCATATAATAAAATGATGATTACTGATTTTGCTATGTCACTATCACGTCGACGTCAAGATAAAGCTAGCGGTACTGGTAGATTTCACATAATGAAAAATAGATATGGTATGGATGGTGTCACTTACTCAGCTGTTATAGACACATCAACAGGCCATATACAAATTGATACTAATGAATTAGATGAAGAAATACTTGAAAGAGAACGTCCAGTTAAATTAAATGAAAATTTTGACTCTGTAGATAGGGATATACTTAAAAAGAAATTTTTTGAACTTAATAATAACAGCTAATTTAATTATATTTATACCTATATGAGTAAAGTTGTATTAGTATCATGTTCTGCAGGTAAAGCCAGTGAAGCAGCACCAGCTGAAGAGTTGTATAATTCTGATTTATTTAAGAAACAACTTGAATATGCTAAAAAACTTACTAATCCAAATGATATATATATTATCTCTGCTAAGTATCATTTAATACCATTACGCTCTAAAATTGAACCATATAATATGACATTGAAAGATATGTCAGCTGATGAGCGTCAAAATTGGTCTGACACTGTATTAGGTCAATTAAAAGAAAAAGGTTATAATCTTGATAAAGATAAGTTTGTTATCTTAGCAGGAAATTCATATCGTCAATATTTAGAACCCCATATGAAGAATGTTGAAGTTCCATTCAATGGTCTTCGTATAGGACAACAAAAGAAAGCGTTGTTACAAAAACTTAAAGAAACTATCATTAAGTTAACAACATCAATAATTAAGGAAGTAAAAAAACTCTATAAAAATGGAATACTCTAAAGCCAAAATTGAAGAATTAATGGATCAATATCTTCAAGATAATGAAGATTTTGGTGATTATAATGAATCAGAATTAATTAGTGAAGTTTTTATTGGCTTTAAACCATTGTTATTAGAGGGAACTAGCGACAGGATTTCAGAATCACTTCTTCAAGAACATGCTTTATCACTTAAAGGTGTGCCTAAAGATATTTTTGAAGATTTTGTTTTATATCTCCAGATGACTGAATTAGACAGTCGCTTACTTTAAATTTAGAAACATAAAAAAAGAAAGGCTGTTGAGAAATGGCATGACATTGTACACTTAACTATTAAATAATATATCAAAATGGACGTAACACAAGAAATTCTATCTGACATTACCACGTACATGAAGTACGCCAAATTCAGATCTGAATTAAACAGAAGAGAAACATGGGATGAATTAGTAGACAGAAATAAAGAAATGCATATTAAAAAATTTCCAAAATTAAAAAATGAAATTAAAGAAGCTTATAAATTTGTTTATGATAAAAAAGTACTTCCGTCGATGCGCTCTATGCAATTTGCAGGTAAGCCCGTTGACATTAATAATGCTCGTATATTTAATTGCTCTTATTTGCCTATTGATGATGTAGCTTCATTTAGTGAAATAATGTTTCTTCTTCTCTCTGGTTGTGGTGTTGGTTACTCTGTTCAAACACATCATATTGAGGAATTACCTGAGATAAGAAAACCACTTAAATCAAAGCGTTATTTAGTAGGTGATAGTATTGAGGGATGGGCAGATGCTGTTAAAGTATTAGTTAAAGCATATTTAAAAGGTGGTCCTCTTCCATTATTTGATTTTAGAGATATTCGCCCTAAAGGTGCCCAATTAATCACAGTAGGTGGTAAAGCACCTGGCCCTGAACCACTTAAAATTGCCTTAGTACATGTTCAATCTGTTTTAGATAGTAAAAAAGATGGTGAAAAATTAACATCATTAGAATGTCATGATATTATTTGCCATTTGGCTGATGCTGTATTATCAGGTGGTATTCGTCGTGCTGCTCTTATCGCATTATTCAATTTGAATGATGATGATATGTTAACATGTAAATTTGGAAATTGGTGGGAAAATAATCCACAACGTGGAAGAGCTAATAACACAGCGGTATTAATTAGATCTAAAATTGAAAAAGAGGTATTTCTTGAATTATGGAAGAAAATTGAATTAAGTAATTCAGGTGAACCAGGATTTATATTTTCAAATGATAAAGATGCTGGTACTAACCCATGTGCTGAAATTAATTTAAGACCAAATCAATTTTGTAATTTATGTGAGGTTAATGCCTCAACTATTGAATCACAAGAGGATTTGAATGATAGAGTTAAAGCAGCAGCATTCATTGGTACATTACAAGCATCATATACTGATTTTCATTATCTAAGAGATGTATGGAAAAAAACAACTGAAAAAGAAGCATTATTAGGCATTGGAATGACTGGTATTGCCTCAGGTGAGGTATTAAAATATAGTTTAAAAGAAGCAGCTAAAATTGCTGTTGAAGAAAATGCTCGTGTAGCTGAAATAATTAATATTAATAAATCAGCTCGTGTAACATGTGTTAAACCATCGGGCACTACATCATTAGTATTAGGCACCTCAAGTGGTATTCATGCTTGGCATGATGATTTCTATTTAAGAAGGATTCGTGTTGGTAAAAATGAAGCATTATATACCCATTTATCAATTCATCATCCTGAATTATTAGAGGATGATTTCTTTAAACCAAACATTCAAGCCATTGTAACTATTCCTCAACGTGCTCCTCAAGGATCAATTGTACGTCCTAAAGAAACAGCTATTGAATTACTTGAACGTATTAAAAAGTTTAATAAAGAATGGATCAAACCAGGACATAGAAAAGGAAATAATATGCATAATGTATCAGCTACAGTAAACATTAAACAAGATGAATGGCCAACTGTAGGTGAGTGGTTATGGGATAATAAGGAATATTTTACAGCATTATCATTTCTACCTGAAGATTTAGGTACATATACTCAGGCTCCATTTGAGACCATTACAGAAGAACAATTCAATGAGAGGGTAGGTCATCTACATTCATTAGATTTATCTAAAGTAATTGAATTTAGTGATGAAACAAACTTACAAGACCAAGCAGCATGTGCCTCAGGAGCCTGTGAAGTTGTATAAAGAAAATATACATTACTGTATGGAAGGAGAATGTGTAGAACAAATATTTGTTGACCAAGGCAAAATAAATATATTTAATAATAAAGGTTATGATAAAACATACAAAAGAAACAATAAATAAAGAGATAGGTAAACTACAACCACTCAAATATAACCAGTTTTTTTGGTGGAGAAAATTTAAAGATAAGTCTCCATTATCAAATAAAGATGCTGTACATGCTAGAATTGATAATGGAGATTTTGATTTTTCATCTTATTATTGGCAAGCACAATATGCTATACTTGAGATGGAAGAAAAAACAGAACATATACTTAATCCATCTGTTCGTCATGAGGCTCAAACATTATATAGAGAACGTTATAGACGTTTAATGAAGGATTTTGAAAAAGATGAGCCACAACGTTTAGAAGCATATAAAAAAGCTATGATTAGTTTATTTGAAATTGAGGATAATGATTTAGATAATAAAATGGAAAATTTTGAAGGTACACTAAGAGAGCTTTATGACCTAATAAAAACTACTTATAATTTTAGAGCTAAACAAAAACGCAGAGGTAGACCTAAAAAATATATTATATGAGTAAATTTCAATCAACAAAATTATTTGATGGATATAGTTGTGTATTCCGTCAATGGAAAGCAGAAGGAACACATTGCCGTTTCCTTCATGGCTATGGAGTATCATTTAGAGTATGGTTTGAGGGTGAATTAGATGAACGTAATTGGGTTTGGGATTTTGGAGGTATGAAACGTGCTAAAGGCACTATTGATGGTATGAATCCTAAAGAATGGATGGATTATACATTTGATCACACTACAATTATTGCTATAGATGATCCATTTATTAATGCATTTAAACAAATGGAGACAGCAGGTGTAGCACAAATTAGAATATTACCAGCAGTTGGAGCAGAACAATTTGCAAAATATATTTTTGAGAAATTAAATACATTTATTCAAGAGGAAACAAATAATAGAGTTAAAATAGTGAGAGTAGAGTTTATGGAAAATAATAAAAACTCAGCCATATATGAAGAATAAAAAAAGCACATGGTATGGATATGATGTAAATGATATTAATAAAGCTAATGCTCCTATATTTAGAAAAATAGAAAAATGGGAGCATAAATATGCTAATGCTTCTAGTTGGTTAGGTAAATGGTATTGTCAAATACAGATTGATAAATGGAAGAAAAAATTACATCAGTATAAATAAATAATATGAAAATAAGTCATGAGTTACCTATTAATTTAATGCATCACAGTTATGATTGGAATGATTATGATTATTGTCTTCCTCATTTAGTAGATAAATATGAACAATATCGCTTATTCTTTCAAAAAGCTAGATTAAATCAAAGATTCATTATTATGGATAATGGATTATTTGAAGGTGTGACTCACACAACTGAAGATTTACTTGGTAAAATTTATTTAGTTAAACCTAATATTTTTATAGTGCCTGATGAATGGAATGATTCAATTGTCACTTTAAGAAATGCTAAACATTGGGTGCTTAATTATAAAAATAGAGTACCTGAAGATACTCAGTTTATGGCTGTATGTCAAGGTAAAACTATAAAAGAATTAGTTTTAACATATCAAATGTTAATTGACTTAGGTTACAAACATATAGCATTTAATCATTCAAGTATTGCTTATACTGAATTTTATCCTCAACATAAACCACTAAATGCCCAAATGTTAGGTAGAATTGAATTAATTAGAACATTACTTGAAAAAGATATTGTTAGAAAAGGTTTATATCATCATTTACTTGGATGCTCATTACCTCAGGAGGTGATGGCTTATACTAAGTTTGATTGGATTAAATCAGTTGATACATCAAATCCAATTATTGTAGGATCTGAAGGTGTTAGGTATGGAGATAATGGGATTGATTATAAACCAAAAACTAAGATTGAAGAATTATTTGAGATAGATTTGACTGAGCGAATAGATGATATTATCTTTAATGTTGAAAAATTTAAACAATATACAAAATGAAACAAGCAGTACTATCACTAAGTGGAGGAATGGATAGCTCCACCTTGCTGCTTCATCTACTTGCCAATGGCTATGAAGTAACAGCTCTATCCTTTGATTATGGACAGAAACACCGTGTTGAGCTTGAACGTGCTCAAGAATTAGTTAAGTATGTTAGTGATCAAAACTGTGGGTGTGGTGGCAAACCAATTTATGGAAAGATAACACATCAAACTATTAAATTAAAAGGATTACAAGAACTACTTAATTCAGCATTAGTTGAAGGTGGACAAGATGTTCCTGAAGGACATTATGAACAAGATAATATGAAAGAAACAGTTGTTCCTAATCGTAATAAAATATTTGCATCATTAATCCAAGCAGTAGCATTATCAATTGCTACTAAACATAATACTGAATGTGCCATTGCAATGGGTATTCATGCTGGTGATCATGCTATTTATCCTGATTGTAGACAAGAATTCCGTGATGCTGATTTTGAAGCATTTAAAATTGGTAATTGGAATAGTGAATTAATATCACATTATACTCCTTATCTTCATACTAATAAATTTGGTATTTTACAAGATGGAGAAGTATGTTGTGAAAAATTAGGTTTAGACTTTGATGAAGTATATAAGCGCACAAACACAAGTTATAAACCAATTAAACATTATTATAGACCAGAAACATATGCTTTTAAATGGTATTCTGATTATAAATCAGCAGCATCAGTAGAGCGAATTGAAGCGTTTATTAAATTAGGACGTCCTGATCCAGTAGAATATGCTGATGAAACAGGTCCTGTAGAATGGGAAGTAGCTAAAACACATGTTGAAAAAGTATTATCTGAACATAAAGTAACAAATATATGATGCATTTTTTAGAACATATGTTAGGGTTATGTGGTGAAAAACATCCTAGTATTATATTTTTCTTTACTGAATGGCAAAACATAATTCCTATATTCAATTATATTAAAATATATTTTAAATGAGTAAAATAGACCCACATAAACTATTAATATCTAGTGACTTTTATTCTATCCAAGGTGAGGGTATATCTTCTGGAGTACCATCATACTTCGTTAGATTAGGTATTTGTAATCTAACTTGTGGTATGAGTAGAGCATTTGCTAATAAATTAGCTAAAGAACAGAAACTAGAAGACGGAGAAATATTTGTTGGTGATTTACACGCCGAAGGTAAAGCAACATGGACTTGTGATTCTACAAGTCAGTGGTTATGGAGAGGTGTAGATCAAGATTTTCAATATTTGATTGATCGTTGGAAAGAACAAGGTATCTATGATGATATCAAGAATGGTAATATCCATATTATTTGGACTGGTGGTGAACCTACAATTAAAGGACATCAAGAAGCTATCACTAACTTCTTTAAGTATTGGAGTACTATAGAAAACTTTGAAAACTATAAAGTCTTTAATGAAATTGAAACAAATGGCACTGTAGTTATTGAAGAAGATCTCTTTAATATTTTAGATCAAATTAACTGCTCACCTAAACTAGCCAATTCAGGTATGACTAAAAAGCAACGTTTTGTTGAATCTGCTCTTAAACGTATTATGGAACATAATAATTACCAATTTAAATTTGTTATTAGTACTGAAGATGATGTTATAGAAATATTTGAAGATTTTGTTAAACCATTAGATATACCACTTAAAAATGTAGTGTGTATGCCTGGTTTAGATGATGTTAAGGATTTTGAAGAGCGTACTCAATTCTGTTTAGAGATGGCTAAGAAATATCGTTTCCGTGGTTTAACTAGATTGCAT
>Ga0194119_10002212_pt1 | contig 33636 bp, 35 predicted proteins | sample TA2MahC100mmetaG_FD_148620 | JGI IMG/M metagenome (GOLD analysis project Ga0194119, IMG submission 148620) | Freshwater microbial communities from Lake Tanganyika, Tanzania - TA2015018 Mahale Deep Cast 100m | ecosystem: Environmental > Aquatic > Freshwater > Lake | place: Tanzania: Lake...
TCATCGATGTACTCACGCAACGGTGGTCCCTTCGACGAGACCGCCCATCGAACTCGCCACCGCGACTGCGCGCAAGACCGCTGCCGCCTTGGCCGCGCACTCGGCGTGCTCGGACTCAGGGCTTGAGTCGACGACGATCCCCGCACCTGCCTGCACGTATGCCGTCGCCTCCTTGATCACCGCCGTGCGGATAGCGATGGCCATGTCGAGGTCACCGGCGAAGTCGATGTATCCAACGACGCCCCCGTAGAGCCCGCGCCGCGCCGGTTCGAGTTCATCGATGATCTGCATCGCGCGCGGCTTCGGTGCGCCCGACAGCGTGCCAGCGGGGAAGCAGGCCACGAGGGCGTCGTAAGCAGTCGTTCGTGGAGCCAGCCGTCCAACGACGGTCGAGACCAGATGGCTGACGTGGGAGTAGCGCTCGACCTGCATGAAGTCCACGACCTCCACGGATCCAGGCACGCATACTCGACCCAGGTCATTGCGGCCGAGATCGACGAGCATGAGGTGCTCGGCACGCTCCTTGTCGTCAGCCAGCAGGCCTTCGATCAGGGCGGCGTCCTCCTCCGGCGTCGATCCGCGCGGACGCGTGCCCGCAATGGGGTGGACTCGGCAGCGACCATCGTTGACCGTGACGAGGGCTTCGGGCGACGAACCCACGATGTCGAAGGCGACACCCGACCCATCGGCTTCAGGCATGCGCAGCAGGTACATGTAGGGACTCGGATTGGTCACCCGCAGGACCCTGTAGACGTCGAGGGACGAGGCATCGCACCGAGCGTCGAAGCGCTGCGACAGCACAACCTGGAACGCATCGCCGGACCGGATGTGCTCCTTGGCGCGTTCGACCGACGCCAGGTAGTCCTCGACCGACGTGCGCGGCGCAACCTCGCCGCTAGCGTCCGGATCGAAGGTGGCGACCGTCGAGGGTGCGGGAGCTGTCAGGTCTGTCGCCATGGCGTCGATGCGTTCCATCGCGTCATGCCAGGCCTCATCGACGCGGTCATCGCTGGCATCAAGGTTGATCGCGTTGGCGATCAGCAGGACGGTGCCGTCGGCATGATCGAGAACGGCGAGGTCGGTGGCCAGTAGGAATCCGATCTCCGGGATGCCCACCTCGTCCGCCTGGTTGTCGGGCAAACGCTCCCACCGACGAACGGCGTCATAGGACACGTAGCCCACCATTCCTCCGGTCAGCGGCGGCAGTCCCTGGGGCGGATCCGTCTGGAGCAGGTCGACCGTGTCGCGCAGTGCCGCCAGCGGATCTCCCCCCCTCGGTACGTCGATGGGCGGGTGGCCGGTCCACACGGCAGCGCCTAGGTGCTCGGTGAGCATGGCCTGGCTGCGCACACCGACGAAGCTGTATCGCGAGTAGGCGCGCCCGTGCTCAGCCGACTCGAGGAGGAATGTGCCGGGCCGCTCGCCCGCGAGCTTGCGGTAGAGCCCCACGGGCGTCTCCCCGTCAGCCAGCAGACGGCGTACGACGGGAATCACGCGGCGCCCGGGTGCGAGTTCGCGGAAGCGGGCGAGGTCAGGCGCCGTGCCCCCGGGTGCGGGGAGCGGGAACCCCCACGCGACCCTCTCGCTCACGTCGACTGATCCGGGATCGTCTCGGTGAAGCAGGTGCGCTGCCCGGTGTGGCAGGCGACCCCCTCCTGCTCGACGATCAGCAGCAGCGCATCGCCGTCGCAATCGATGCGAACGTCGCGCACCCATTGGGGATTGCCGGATGTCTCGCCCTTGACCCAGTACTCCTGGCGGCTGCGCGACCAGTACGTCGCCCGGCCCGTCTCGCGCGTGCGGCGAAGCGCCTCCGCGTCCATCCAGGCGAGCATGAGCACCTCGCCGGTATCCCACTGCTGGACGACGACGGGGACGAGCCCGCGATCGTCGAAGCGCACCTCGGTCACGCCGCCATTGTCCGCTACGGGGATGCTCACGCGGTCAGCGGGCGCACCGGGAGTCCCGCGGCCGCAAGGGCATCCTTCACCTCGGCGATAGTGACGTCGCCGAAGTGGAAGATGCTCGCCGCGAGCACAGCGTCGGCCCCCGCGTCGACGGCCGGGACCGCGTGCTCAGGACGTCCGGCACCGCCACTAGCGATGATCGGCACGTCCACGCACCCGCGCACCGCGCGAATGAGGTCGAGATCGAAACCGTCCCGGGTGCCGTCGGCGTCCATGGAGTTGAGCAGGATCTCTCCCACTCCGCGGGCCACGGCTTCCCGGACCCACGCGAGCGTGTCACGCCCCGTGGACTCGCGGCCACCGTGCGTCGTGACCTCGAAACCCGAAGCCATGCCCTGTGCACGGCGCGTGTCAACGGACAAAACGACGCACTGCGACCCGAACTGCCGAGCGGCGGCGTCGATGAGGTCTGGGCCCGTCACCGCAGCGGTGCTCAGGCTGACCTTGTCGGCACCGGCGCGCAACAGTCGGTCGAAGTCGTCCACCGAGCGCACTCCCCCGCCGACGGTGAGCGGAATGAAGACCTGGTCGGCAGTGCGACGCACCATGTCGTACGTCGTCTCGCGCTTGCCCGACGAGGCCGTGATGTCGAGGAACACGAGCTCGTCGGCCCCCGCCGCGTCGTAGCGGTGTGCGAGCTCGACGGGATCGCCGGCATCACGCAGGTCGGCGAAGTTGACTCCCTTGACGACGCGACCGGCGTCTACGTCGAGGCAGGGGATGACGCGGACAGCAAGGCTCACGGCTGCGGCGGACCCCAGGTCCACAGGTCGATCCGGGGCTCGATAGCCGCGACCAACTCGGGGAACGTGAAAGCGCCGTCATAGAGCGCGCGCCCGATCACGGCACCGACGATCCCCTGCGGGATCATCTCCACGAGCTTGTGGACGTCCTCCAACGTGGCAATGCCACCCGAAGCGATCACCGGCGTGGCCGTGTGCTTGGCGATGCGATGGAGCAGGTGGAAGTGCGGTCCGTGCAGCGTGCCGTCGCGCTCGACGTCCGTCACGATGTAGTGGCGACATCCGGCTGCGTCCAGCCGATCGATGGCCTCGAAGACATCGCCGCCCTCCTGGGTCCAACCCCGCGCCGCCAGGGTCGTGCCCCGCACGTCGAGTGACACCGCGATGCGCTCTCCGTGCTCGGCGATAACACCGGCGACCCAGGCGGGCGACTCCATCGCGGCCGTGCCGATGACGACGCGCTGCGCTCCCGGCGAGAGCGCTGCGGCGAGTGACTCGTCGTCGCGGATCCCTCCCGCGACCTCGACATGGCAGCGGTCCTTCACCTCACGCACGATCGCGGCCACCTCGTCGGCGTTCGTGCCGCGGCCGAAGGCTCGGTCGAGGTCGACGACGTGCAGCCAGTACGCGCCCTGCTCCACCCACTGGCGCGCGGCAGCGACCGGATCGCCGTAGGAGGTCTCCGTGCCCGCCGCACCCTGGACGAGACGCACGGCGGTGCCATCGGCGATGTCGACGGCAGGAAGGAGTTCGAAGCGGGTCCCGGTAAGCATTACGCCACCCTACGCCGTGTCGGTGAGGTGATCGGCCAGGGAAGCCAGTGCGCTCGGCGAGATCACGACCACGCCGCTCTCGGCCAGCCGCGCCGAGTGCGCCGCATTGCCCGTGACCACGGCATCGCCCTCCCGCACGCGGCCGTCGATCCAACGATCGGTCTCCTCGGTGGTCACCACGACCGAGAGGCCCGATGCAGGGTCCGTATCGAGGTCACCGGGCGATACAACGCCGGCCTGGACAACGGCGTAAACGCGGCGCCGTCCATCGGACGATTCCCCGGGCACGAGATCGAATTCTGAGGTCAAGCCCTCCAGGAACTCCTGTGTCGCCAAGGCCCGCGAGCGCCACCAGTAGCGGGGCACGCGACCCACGACCTCCTCGACGTTGATGAAGACCCGTGACTCGACGTCCTCCACCTCGTCGGACCCGTCTGGCAGCAGACCTGCCTCCCGGAGCGCATCGCGCACGTGCTGGCGGTAGCGCTCCTCATCTCGCTCGCGGTTGCCCTGGCCTCCCTGCCGGACCACCCAGGCGGTCACCGCGGAGAGCATGACGGCAGAGAAGAGAACGCCCGCGAAGATGATCACGACGCCGAAGAATCCGCCGATTTGCGTCACCGGTCTCTCCTGGACGAGCGAGCCGAACCGGAAGAGCTGGCCCATGGCCCACACCAGGGCTGTGCCGCCGTCCCTAATGGAGGCGTTGGGTTCCTCGGCCTCCACCTCGGCCATCGCGAGCGAGGCCAGGACGCAGATGCCGGTGATCGCCAGGGCGGCGTACCACCCGGGACTGGAGCGCACGACGCCCCGCAACTCGATGAGGTAGAACGCGATGAAGCAGCAGACGGCCGCATCGCCGGAGAACACGCCGAGCCAGCCGAAGCGCGCGACGAGGATGCTCACGAGGAGCAGGATCGAGGGCACGGCCTCGCGCCAGGCCGGCCAACGGAAGCCACCGCGCACAAGCAACACCAGGGTCACGGCGAGGAGGGCGATCCAGACCACTCCGCCGAGAACGTCGACCGGCACGCCAGACAGGTCGAGAATATGCGCGAGAAGGGTGACCACGCCCAACGCCGTGCCGAGGGCGAGGCGGACGGCGCTGCGCAGACGGGAGCCCGCCCATGCGTGGCTGACATACACGCGGCCCACCTGCCCGGACGTGACCTGCATGGGGCGAGGGTAGGGGATCTGGCTCCCCCTAGACGCGACCGAAGCTGAGGACCCAGACGACCGGGGCGGCCAGCAGCGTGAGCACGAGCACCACGAGCCGACCGGTCCAGGACGGCACGAAAGGCCAGACGAGCACCTGGATCGCGATGACGCCGAGCACGAACGCGAAGAGGCGGCGCCGACGACGCCGCGCGAGCACGCCCGGTGCCACCTTGGGCCGGTCGGGCAGCGCCGAGGTGACCGAGGAGCGCACCCGCTCGACTCGCTCCCGGCGCACACGACGACGGGCCCGCACCTCGCGCTCGCGGGCTTGGGCGGCCTCCCTCTCGGCGCGCCTGCGCGCACGTTCTCTTGCCATGCCTAGGCCAGGGTCTCGATCCAGTTGCGCAGCACGCGCGCACCCCCATCACCGGACTTCTCCGGATGGAACTGCGTCGCCCACAGGGGACCGTTTTCGACCGCCGAGACAAAGGGAGTGCCGTAGTCGGTCCACGTGACGAGAGGAGGCAACATGAGATCGGAGGCGGGAAGCGTCCAGTCGAGGACCCCGTAGGAATGGACGAAGTAGAAGTAGTCGTCACGCACGCCCTCGAACATCCGAGACTGCGCGGGTGCCTGGACCGTGTTCCATCCCATATGCGGCAGGACGTCCGCGTGCAGACGCTCCACGACCCCCGGCCACTGCGCCAGTCCCGCCGTCTCGACTCCGTGCTCCACGCCGGCGTCGAAGAGCACCTGCATGCCCACGCAGATGCCCAGCACGGGTCGGCCACCTGCGAGCCGCCGGCCGATGAGTTTGGGGCCGTTCACCGCGGTCAACCCAGCCATGCACGCGGCGAAGGCCCCCACGCCCGGCACCACGAGCCCGTCGGCTGCCAAGACGGCGTCGGGGTCCGACGTCACCTCGACGGTGGCGCCGGCACGTTCGAGGGCGCGCTGAGCGGAGCGGAGGTTGCCTGAGCCGTAGTCGAGGACGACGACCGCCGGAGCCACCATCAGATCGGGTCCCACGCCCACAGGAAGGCCGCCGCGATCGACATCACGCCAAGGACGCCGAGGACGAGCGCGGCATTACGGCGTCCCTGCCGCCAAAACGAGACGACCCCGCCGATGAGGAAGCCCGCCAGCGCAAGAAGTAGAACGACGGTCCACGACACGACTAGGGCTCCACCGACTCCCAAGCCGACAGGGTTCCCTTGGTGGAGGGAATCCCCTTGACACGCGGATCGAGGGCGACGGCGTCGCGGAGCGCCCGGGCGAAGGCCTTGAACTGAGCTTCGACCACATGGTGCGCATTGCGTCCGTTGAGCACCCGCACGTGAAGGGTGACCTGCCCGGTCGCGACGAACGACTCGAAGATATGGCGCGTCAAGGTCGTGTCATAGGTCCCGATGAGCTCCACGATCTGGGGCTCTTCGTGGACCAGATAGGGACGCCCTGACAGGTCGACGGCCACCTGGCACAGCGACTCGTCGAGGGGCACAAGGGCGTCGCCGTAGCGGCGCACGCCGGCGGCATCGCCGAGCGCCTCGCGAAAGGCCGAGCCGAGAGCCAGTGACGTGTCCTCGACGGTGTGGTGGGCATCCACCTCGAGGTCGCCTTCGGTGCGCACGGTGAGGTCGAAGCCACCGTGCTTGCCGAGCTGGGCGAGCATGTGGTCGAAGAAGGGGACACCCGTCGACACGTCAGCGTTGCCCGTGCCGTCGAGATCGATCTCGACGAACACGCTGCTCTCCTTGGTCTTCCGCTCGACGCGGCCCGTGCGGCCCATGGGGTTCCTTCCGCTCACTCCGAAGGGGCCATCATGCCGTCTTCGGTGATGACCGCCTCTAGCGCCGCCCGGAATGCGGCATTGTCGGCGGGGGTGCCGACGGTGACGCGCAGCCATTCCTCGGGGCCGACCTCTCGAACGAGGACGCCTCGATCCAGCAGGGCCTGCCAGGCGCGATGCTGGTCGGCGAACACGCCGAAGAGAATGAAGTTGGCATCCGAGTCGACGGCCCGGACTCCCCTGTCTCGCAGCCACGACAGGAGGTCATCGCGCTCACGTCGCAGCGTGTCCACCTGCCCCTGGAGCTCGTCCGCGTGGTCGAGCGCGGTCGACGCGACCGCCTGCGTGATCGCGGAGAGGTGATAGGGCAGGCGTACGACGCGAAGCGCATCGATGACCTCCGGGCAGGCAATGGCGTAGCCGAGCCGAGCGCCGGCAAGAGCGAAGGCCTTGCTCATCGTGCGCGTCACGATGAGGTTGGGATTGCCAGGCAGGAGCGACAGGGCACTGGGGACCCCGGGTCGCCGGAACTCCGCATATGCCTCGTCGACGACGACGACACCGGTAGCGGTCGCGCAGGCTGCTGCTACGACCTCAAGCGGCAGTGCCGTGCCCGTGGGGTTGTTGGGCGAGGTCAGCACGACGATAGACGGCGAGCCGCCCAGCATGGCGGCTACCACCGTCGTCGCATCGAGGCTGAAGTCGGGGTCGCGCCGCACGGTGACGTAGCGGGTGAAGGTGTCGCGCGCGTACTGCTCATACATGGAATACGTCGGGGAGAAGGCCAGCGCCGTGCGAGTGGGTCCGCCGAAAGCCGAAAAGATGTGGTGCATCACCTCATTCGACCCGTTGGCTGCCCAGATCTGCTCTGCCTGCAGCGTGACGCCCGACTCACGGCCGAGGTAGGCGGCCAGGCGCTGGCGTAGAACGCGCGCATCGCGATCGGGATAGCGGTTGAGGTCGGCGGCTGCCGCGGCAGCCGCCGCGCCGATCGCGGTCGCTAGCGCCGGAGACGGAGGAAAGGGGTTTTCATTGGTGTTGAGTCGCACGGGCACATCCAGTTGCGGTGCGCCGTAGGGCGCGGCCCCGCGCAGGTCGTCGCGGATCGGGGGCTGATAGGGCATGGTCAGTCCTGGAGCCTGATGGTGATGGCGGCCGCATGACCCGGCAAGTCTTCGGCCAGTGCGAGTGCGACCACGTGGTCGGCGACACCCTCGAGGGCAGTGCGGTCGTAGTCGACCACGTGGATGCCCCTCAGGAAGGTCTGGACCGACAGGCCCGAGCAGTGGGCAGCCGTCCCACCGGTCGGCAGCACGTGATTGGAGCCGGCGCAGTAGTCGCCGAGAGACACTGGTGCGTGGCCGCCGACGAAGATCGCCCCGGCATTGCGCACCCGCATGGCGACGGCACGCGCATCGCGAGTGTGAATCTCGAGGTGTTCGGCTGCATAGGCATCGACCACGCGTAGGCCCTGCTCGATCTCGTCGACGAGCACGATGCCGCTCTGCGAGCCCGACAGCGCTTCCGATATGCGCTCGACATGCTTGGTGCGAGACAACTGCGACTGGACCTCTGCCTCCACCGCATCGGCAAGTTGGGGTGACGTCGTGACCAGCACCGCGGCCGCGATCGTGTCGTGCTCGGCCTGGCTGATCAGATCCGCCGCGACATGGGCGGGATCGGCGGTGTCGTCAGCCAGCACGGCCACCTCGGTCGGGCCTGCCTCCGAATCGATGCCGACGCGACCCTTCAGCAGCCGCTTGGCCGCCGTGACGTAGATGTTGCCCGGGCCCGTGACCATGTCGACGGGCTCGCAGCGTTGGCCGTCCGGCAGGTCGACACCGAACGCCAGCATGGCGACGGCCTGCGCTCCGCCGGCGGCATAGACCTCGTCGATGCCGAGAAGGCCGCACGCGGCCAGGATCGTCGGGTGCGGGAGTCCGCCGTGGTCGCGCTGGGCCGGAGACACCACGCACAGCGAGGCCACCTCGGCAATCTGTGCCGGCACGACGTTCATCACCACACTGCTGGGATAGACCGCGCGACCCCCTGGGACGTAGAGGCCCACGCGGGCAACCGGCACCCAGTGCTCGGTGACGGACCCGCCTGGCACCACGACCGTGGTGACATCGACACGGCGCTGGTCGGCGTGCACGAGCCGGGCACGGCGAATGGCCTCGTCGAGGCCGGCCCGCACGGCCGGGTCCAGGCCCGCCACCGCATCGGCTATGGCGCTTGCGGGGACCCTCAGCGACGCGGGGCGTACGCCGTCGATGCGCTCGGTCCAGTCGAGGACCGCTTGCGCCCCCCGCTCGCGGACGTCGTCGACGATAGGGGCCACCGTGGCGGCGGCCTGCTCGACGTCGACCGCCGCGCGCGGGAGCACCTCGCGGGGATCCATATGGGAGCCGCGTAGGTCGATGCGCCGGATCATGAGGGAGATTGTAGGTCTAGCCTGCGATTGTGAGCGCTGGGCAACTCCTCCCCCTCTTCCCACTAGCCACCGTGCTCGTGCCCGGCCTAGTGCTGCCGCTGCACATCTTCGAGCCGCGCTACCGCCAACTCGTCGCCGACCTGCAGGCTTTGCCGGAGGCCGACCGCGAGTTCGTCGTCGTCGCGATCCGAGACGGCCGCGAGGTCGGGGCCGATGGCGCCCGTGCCCTGTTCGACGTCGGCACGGTCACATCGGTGCGCGAGATATCACCCCTCGACGACGGGCGATTCGACATCGTGACCGTGGGGACACGTCGAGTACGCATCGGCGAGCTTGACACGTCGCTGCCCTATCTCCAGGCCACCGTGACGGATCTGCCCGAGGAGTCCGGGGGCGACACCGAACCCCTCGCCGCGGCCGTGGCCGAGCAGTTCGTCAAGTACCGGTCGATGTTCACCGATGACGACGGGAGCAGCCTGCCCGACGACCCGCGAGTGCTGTCCTACCTCGTCGCTGCCGCGGTCGTGATCGACCTGCCCCAGCGGCAGGACCTCCTTGCCGCCTTTACCGACGCCGACCGACTGCGCGCAGAACTCGCGTTCCTGAGGCGGGAGACATCTCTTATCGCGGCACTCCCATCGCTGCCTGCCGTCGACCTCGTCCGCGACGAGCCTTCGCCCAACTAGCCGTGGCCAAGCGCTCGCCTGCGGGCACCCGTGCTCTCCTCGCCCTTCAGCGCGAGGGAATCGCGCACGTCGTGCACGCCTATGAGCACGATCCCGCCGTCGTGAACTTCGGCATGCAGGCAGCGCAGGCACTCGGCGTCACGCCCTCGCACGTGTTCAAGACCCTGCTTGCCGATGTTGACGGCACTCCCGTCGTGGCGGTGGTGCCCGTTGAGGGAACCCTCGACCTAAAGTCGCTAGCTTGCGCCAGAGGCGGCAAGAGGGCACGGATGCTCGAGCCGTCAGCCGCCGAGCGGCTCACGGGCTACGTGGTCGGGGGCATCTCGCCCGTCGGCCAGCGCTCACCACTGCCTACGGTCATCGACTCGTCGGCCATGCATTGCACGTCGATCTACGTATCGGCCGGTCGACGTGGCCTCGACGTCGAGATCGCGCCCGCAGATCTCATCCGGCTGACGTCAGCGATCCTCGCTCCCATTGCCGCCGCCTAGAGCGGTCGGCCAGCCAGTCCCCTACCGCGACAAAGAACACGACCAGCGCGCTCGCCGCTGGCCAGAGCACCAGCACGCCGGGCATGCGCAGTCGCAGCGGTGCGGTCACCGCGTCGCCCACGTCGGAGGCAAGGACAACCTCGTTGAGGTCGAAGCTCCCCAGGTGGGTGCCAACGAACCACAGTGCAGCGGTGCCGAGCGCACCGAGCGGCACGACGACGATCGCAGACCACCGCATGGCTTGATCAGGACTGCTCATGCGGCGCGCGATGAGGGCGACGCACGCCCCGATCAGCAGGCCACCGAGGACGCACAGGATGGCGGCTATGCCGTCGTCGCTCATAAACTCCTCGGGCTGGTAGCCCTCCGGGTAGGGCTTGCCATCGCCGGCCACGACGAGGGCGACACGGGGTGCCAGCCGCTCCCACAGCAGACCCAAGAGGGCGCCGAGGGCGATGGAACTGACGGCGCCCACCGCAAGCGCGCCCCACACTCGTATGCGCACGCGAGGAGACTAATCGGCTTCGACCGACGAAGACGCCTAGCCCAGGCAGATCGGGCCGAGGAGCGCCTTGAGGTCACCGTACAGCGCGGAGGTGGGCGTGACGCGCAGCCGATCATCGAGGCGCATCACGGTCGTGCGCTCGGCCGTGACCAGGTGCAGGTGCACCTCGGTGGTGCCCGGATGCAACGCCAGGATCTCCTTGAGGCGCTCGACGACCGGGGGGATGCATCGCGACGCGGGCATGGTCAGCCGCACCGGACCGGTGTGAGCCTGACTCACGTCGGGCTGTGTGATCTCCAGGGCGACTAGCCGCGTGCCGTCGTCGTCGGACCGATCGATCCTGCCGCGCAGGAGCAGGATCGAGTCGGGGGCCAGCATGGTGCTCGCGGCGAGATAGGTCTGCGGGAACACCATGACATCGACCGCACCATCGAGGTCTTCAAGCGTGACGATGGCCCAGACCGACCCCTGTTTGGTGGTCTTGCGCTGGACCGAGGTGACCAGGCCGCCCACGGTCACCATCTGGCCGTCGGGGCGGTCTCCCCCGTGGAGCTGCGCCACCGAGCAGTCAGTGGACTGCGCGAGGAGTTGCTCGATGCCGAAGAGAGGGTGATCGGAAACGTAGAGGCCCAGCATCTCGCGCTCATGGGCGAGCAGGACGTCCTTCTCCCACTCGGTCAGCGGGATATCGGGCGCGACGCGGATACCGGTGTCGCCGGTCTGGTCACCGAGCCCGCCGAAGAGGTCGAACTGACCCATGGCCTCGGCGCGCTTGAGGTCGATCGCGGCATCGATCACCTGGTCGTGAATAGCCACCAGGCCCCGACGCGTATGGCCGAGGGAGTCGAAGGCTCCCGCCTTGATCAGGCTCTCGACCACGCGCTTGTTGCACACCGAGGCGTCGACCGCCCCGATGAAGTCCATGAAGTCAGCAAACCGGCCGTGGGAACGCCTCGTGGCGATGATGGACTCGACGACGTTGGCCCCCACATTGCGGATCGCCGACAGGCCGAAGCGGATGTCGCTCCCGCGCGGCGTGAAGTCGAAATCGGAGTCATTGACGTCGGGTGGGAGCACCTTGATGCCCATGCGGCGACATTCATTGAGGTAGACGGCCGACTTGTCCTTGTCGTCCTTCACGGAGGTGAGGAGCGCCGCCATGTATTCCTGGGAGTAATTGGCCTTGAGGTAGGCGGTCCAGAAGGACACCAGGCCGTAGCCGGCTGTGTGCGCTTTGTTGAAGGCATAGTCGGAGAACGGCACCAGGATGTCCCACAGGGTCGCGATCGCCGCGTCGGAGAATCCATTGGCGAGCATGCCCTCGCGGAAGGGCACGTATTCCTTGTCCAGGATCTCCTTCTTCTTCTTGCCCATGGCGCGCCTCAGCAGGTCGGCGCTGCCGAGGGAGTAGCCCGCAAGCTTCTGCGCGATCGCCATGACCTGCTCCTGATAGACGATCAGGCCGTAGGTGTCGCCCAGGATCTCGGCCAGCGGCTCAGCGAGTTCGGGATGGATAGGCACGACCGGCTTGCGACCGTTCTTGCGGTCGGCGTATTCGATGTGAGCATTAGCGCCCATGGGGCCGGGTCGGTAGAGCGCGAGCACCGCGGAGATGTCCTTGAAGGAGTCCGGCTGCATGGAGCGCAGCAGCGCGCGCATAGGGCCACCGTCGAGTTGGAAGACGCCGAGGGTGTCGCCCCGCGAGAGCAGGGCGAAGGTCGGGTCGTCGGCGAGGGGCAGGTCTTCGAGCACGACGGTGTCGCCGCGGTTGAGCTGGATGTGCTCGAGGCAGTCATCGAGCACGGAGAGGTTGCGAAGACCGAGGAAGTCCATTTTGAGCAGGCCGAGGGCCTCGCACGCGCCCATGTCGAACTGGGTGATGATGGCACCGTCCTGCTCGCGTCGCCACACCGGAATGACGTCGATGAGCGGCTCTCGGCACAGGATGACGCCGGCCGCATGGACGCCCGGCTGACGCTTGAGTCCTTCGAGGCCGCGCGCGGTGTCGACAACCTTGGCAACATCGGGGTCGGAGCCGTAGAGCGTGCGAAACTCGGTGGCCTCCCCGTAGCGGGAATGGGTGGTCTCGAAGATGCCGGCGAGCGAGATGTCTTTACCCATCACCGACGGCGGCATCGCCTTGGTGATGCGATCACCAAGGACGTAGGGGTAGCCGAGCACGCGGGCAGCATCCTTGACGGCCGCCTTGGCCTTGATGGACCCGAACGTGACGATCTGGGCAACGCGCTCCTCGCCGTATTTCTCCGTGGCGTAGCGGATCATGTCGGCCCGTCGACGCTCGTCGAAGTCGATGTCGATGTCGGGCATGGAGATGCGCTCAGGGTTGAGGAATCGCTCGAAGAGCAGGCCGTGCTTGATCGGATCGAGGTCGGTGATACCCAGGGCATAGGCGATCATGGCTCCCGCGGCCGACCCGCGGCCCGGTCCCACGCGGATGCCGTTGTCCTTGGCGTGGCGCACGAGGTCGGCGACCACGAGGAAGTAGCCGGGGAAGCCCATCTGCGTCACGACGCCGAGCTCGTAGGTCGCCTGCTGGCGCACGGCGTCGGACACGCCTGCGGGGTAGCGCCGAGCCAGGCCGCGCTCCACCTCGGCGATTAGCCAGGACTCCTCGGACTCCCCCTTGGGCACGGGAAAGCGCGGCAGCAGATTGGCGCCCTCGTTGAAGGTGACATCGCAGCGCTCAGCGATGATCAGAGTGTTGTCGCAGGCCTCGGGGAGTTCCTTCCACACATCTCGCATCTCGGCCGACGTCTTCAGGTAGAAGTCGCGCGCGTCGAAGCGAAAACGCTTGGGGTCGTCCATCGTGGTGCGGGTGCCGATGCAGAGCAGCACGTCGTGCGTGTCGGCATCGCCCGCGTGCACGTAGTGCAGGTCGTTGGTGGCGACAAGGGGAAGCTCGAGGGCCTTCGCGATGCGGAGCAGATCCTCGCGGAAGCGGCGTTCGATCGACAGGCCGTGATCCATGACCTCGCAGAAGTAGTTGCCCTTGCCGAGGATGTCGCGCATATCCGCGGCCGCCGCCAGCGCGCGGTCGTAGTCGCCCGCCTGGAGCCAGCGATTGACCTCGCCCGAGGGGCAGCCGGTGGTGCCCATGAGGCCGGCGGCATAGGTCTGGAGGATCTCGCGATCGAAGCGCGGCTTGAAGTAGTAGCCCTCCAGGCTCGCCAGGGAAGCGAGCCGGAAGAGGTTGTGCATGCCCGCGGTGTTTTCGGCCCACAGGGTCATGTGGGTGTAGCTCTGCGTGCCCCGACCTCCAGAGCCGTCTTCGGAATTGCCCTCGTCGAAGCCGCCGCCGAAGTCGAAGGCACGGCGTTCGAACCGGCCCTGCGGCGCGTAATAGCCCTCGAGTCCGATGATCGGCTTGATCCCAGCCGAGCGCGCCGCCTTGTAGAAGTCGTAGGCACCATAGAGGTTGCCGTGATCGGTCATGGCGATGGCCGACATGCCCTGGCGAGCAGCCTCCGACATGAGATCGTCAAGGCGGCTCGCGCCGTCGAGCATGGAGTATTCGGTGTGTACGTGGAGGTGGACGAAGTCCCCGCCCGAGCCTCCCGTGGTCATCGGCCCACCCTAGTCCGGGGAGCCGACACCCTTCGTCCCCCGACGCGCCCGGGTGACCCCTGGGACCTGAGTGGCGCACGGTCTCGGCACGCCACCGATGACTAGGCGCCGTCCGCCAGCCGTCGCAGTGCCTCGGCAAAGTCCGGCGGGTCGGCTGACTCGAAGCACAGGCGCTCCCCCGTCGACGGGTGCGTGATCTCCAGGCGGGCCGCGTGGAGCGCAGGGCGCGTCAGTCCGAGCCGGTCGGCCAACGTCGGGTCCGCGCCATAGGTGAGGTCGCCGACGAGCGGGTGCCGCATCGCCGACAGGTGCACGCGGATCTGGTGGGTGCGCCCGGTCTCGAGGTCGATATCGAGCAGGCTGGCGTACGGGAACGCCTCGACGGTGTCGTAATGCGTGACGCTGGGCTTGCCCCCCGCGACGACGGCCCTGCGGTAATCAGCGGTCGGGTGGCGATCGATCGGCGCGTCGATAGTGCCGCTGAGTGGGTCCAGGTGGCCCTGGGCGATGCCGCGGTACACCTTGCGCACCGTGCGGTCCTTGAACTGCGCCTTGAGGTGGGTGTACGCCGACTCGCTCTTGGCCACGGCCATCACGCCGGTCGTGCCGACATCGAGGCGGTGCACGATGCCCTGCCGCTCGGCAGCACCAAAGGTGGAGATCCGGTATCCGGCGGCCTCGAGACCCCCGATCACGGTCGGGCCCTCCCAACCCGGGCTCGGATGCGCAGCAACGCCGACCGGCTTCTCCACGATGACGAGGTCGTCATCGTCGTAGAGGATGCGCATTCCCTCGACCGGTTGGGGCGCGCGCTCCGACGGGGCCTCCGGGAAAGTCACCTCGAGCCACTGGCCGTCCATCAGACGATCGGACTTCGCGGCCACGGCATCGTCGAGAAGTACCCCGCCGCTTTCGATGAGCGATGCGGCTGCGCTGCGCGACATGCCGAGCATGCGCGCGAGGCCAGCGTCGACGCGCTCGCCGACGAGCCCCTCGGGCACCGGGAGTCGTCGAATTTCGGTCATGGTCGACGTCAGCGCACTGACGATGTGCGCTTCGCGCCATTGAGCTCGACACCGCGGATGGTGAGGACGACCATCAGGATGGCTGATCCCACGATCGACATGTCAGCGACGTTGAAGACGGGCCAGTTGGGCAACTGCAGGAAGTCGACAACATAGCCCTGGCCAATGCCGGGTGGTCGCGTGAGCCGGTCGATGAGGTTGCCCACGGCCCCACCGAGGAGACCGCCGAGGGCAATGGCCCAGGCGACGCTCCCGATGCGCGTCGCCGTGCGCAAGATGACGATCGACACCACGACGGCGATGGCGGCGAAGATCCACGTGAAGCCGGTGCCCATGCCGAAGGCCGCGCCGGTGTTTTCGGTGTAGGTGAGTTTCAGGACCGGTCCGAGGATTTCGACGGGCACCTCGCCCGCCAGGATCCGCGGCCTGAGGTAGGCGACGGCAAGGGCCTTCGTGACCTGGTCGATCACCACGACCCCGAGGGCGACCGCGACGGTGACCCATACGAGCCTGGGACGCGGGCCGGGAGGCGCCGCTACGTCGGGCGTCGCCTTGTCGGAATCGGTCACCCCGTCAGAGTACGCGGCGGTCCTCAATCTGCTTGCAGGCGACGCACATCGTCGCGCGCGGGAATGCCTGCAGTCGGTACTTGCCAACGGGCTTGCCACATGACTCGCAGATGCCATAGGTGCCGTTGGCGATGCGCGCCAGCGCATGCTCGGTCTGCAGGAGCATGTCGCGCGAATTATTGGCCAGGCTCATCTCCTGCTCGCGCTCGAAGGTCTTGCTGCCTGCATCGGCCTGGTCGTCTCCCGCACCATCTCCGGAGTCGGCGACTAGTTCGGCGATATCCGCCTCGGTGACCTTGATCTCCTCCTGCAGGCGCAGGACGTCCTTCTGGAGTTCCTTCTTGACCTCGGCGATCTCGGCGGGAGTCCACAGGGACTCGTCCTCGCGGACGGCGAGCTTCTTCTTCGCGGGCGCGGCCTTCTTGGCCGGGGCGGCCTTCTTGGCGGGCGCGGCCTTCTTCGCAGGGGCGGCCTTCTTCGCAGGGGCGGCCTTCTTGGCGGGCGCGGCCTTCTTGGCGGGCGCGGCCTTCTTGACGGGGGCCGCCTTCTTCGCGGGCGCGGCCTTGGTGGCGGGCGCGGCCTTGGTGGCGGGCGCGGCCTTGGTGGCCGGCACCGCCTTTTTGGCTGTCGCCACGAGCTACCCCTCTCGGGTCATCCGCCCCCCAGCGAGGCCTGAGCCGTCCGAGGGTAGGCCGCCCGGCTGCCCGCGGCAACCAGCCGCGCGGATCAGGCTTCGGTCAGGGGTGTCGTCGCCGAGGAATCGGACCATCCGGACGACCACATCCGCACATGCGGGATATCATCCCCATTCATGACGCAGATGCGGATCCCTGAGGCGGCTGAGTTCCTCGGCGTGAGCGACGACACGGTGCGGCGCTGGATCGAGTCCGGCCGCCTGGCCGCCAGCGCCGACGCCGCCGGGCGCCAGGTCATCGACGGGGCCGAGGTCGCCCGGGCCATGCGCGAGGGGGCGGGCACGCCGGCGAGCGCCGAGCTCGCCCCCATCGTGAGTCGCTCTGCGCGCAACCGCTTCGCCGGCGTGGTGACGCGGATCGTCAAGGACACCGTCATGGCGCAGGTGGAGATCCAGGCCGGACCCCACCGATTCATCTCGCTCCTCAGCACCGAAGCCGTCGACGAACTCGGACTCGAGCCAGGGTCGCTGGCCATCGCGACCGTCAAGGCCACCAATGTCGGCGTGGAGGTTCCGGGACGATGAGGTCGGTGCGCACGATGTCCGCGATCGCACTGATCGGCACGATCGGACTCGCGGGCACCGCCTGCTCATCGGCGGCAGACTCAACCGCGTCGTCGAGTACGACTCAGCGCGCGACGATCACCGTGGGTGCCGCGTCGTCGCTCACCGACGTACTGGCAAGCATCGCCGCCGAGTTCACCAAGGCCTATCCGGGCGTCAGCGTGCAGTTCTCCTTCGCCGCGAGCAGCGCGGTAGCCGAGCAGATTCGCGGCGGTGCACCGCTTGACGTCTTCGCATCCGCCGGCACGACCTCGATGGCGCCCCTGATCGACGAGAGGCTGGTCACCGGGGCGGTGGATATCGCCACCAATTCCCTGCAGATCGCGGTCCCGCCGGGCAATCCGGCAGCGGTCGCCGGGCTAGCCGACCTCGCCGGCGTCAAGGTCGTCATCTGCCAGGAGCAAGCCCCCTGCGGCGTCGCAACGGCGAAGCTCTTCGACCACAACTCACTCGCCGTCACGCCGGTCAGCTACGAGCCCGACGTGCGCTCAGTGCTCGGCAAGATCGAGGCGGATGAAGCCGATGCCGGCATCGTCTACGTCACCGACGTGCTGTCGGCCGGTGCGCAGGTCGTCGGCGTGGCGATTCCCGCCGAGGCCAACGTGACGACGACCTACCAGGCCGCCGTCGTATCCGCCTCGCCCAACGCAGCCGAAGCCGCGACATTCGTGGACTTCCTGGCCGGCCCCGAGGCCCAAGCAGCGCTCGCGGGTGCGGGATTCGCGCCGGCACCATGAGCAGTCGCAGGACCACCCCCATTCCCGTCGGCATCCTCGCCGCGGTCGGTGTCGCCTTCCTGGCCATCCCTCTCGTTGGCCTGCTGCTGCGCACGCCGTGGTCCCGGCTGCCCGAACTCCTCTCCTCGCCCGTGGCACTGCAGGCCCTGCGCCTCTCCCTCGTCTGCTCGCTGAGCGCGACGGTGATCGCCGTGGCGATCGGAGTTCCCGTGGCCTGGGTCCTTGCGCGATCCGCCGTGCCCGGGACGACATTCGTGCGCGCCCTCGTGACCCTTCCCCTTGTTCTCCCACCGGTGGTCGGGGGTGTTGCCCTCCTGCTGGCCTTCGGGCGGCGCGGGCTCATCGGCCAGTTCCTCTACGACTGGTTCGGGGTGCAACTGCCCTTCAGCACGGCCGGCGTGATCATGGCCGAGGCATTCGTTGCCATGCCCTTCCTCGTCATCACCGTGGAGGGAGCCCTGCGCAGTGCCGATCCGCGATTCGACGAGGCGGCCGCCACCCTTGGTGCGAGTCAGTGGACGGTGCTGCGCCGCGTGACCATGCCTCTGATCGCACCCGCGCTCCTTGCGGGCACAGTGCTCGCCTGGGCACGCGCGCTCGGAGAATTCGGAGCGACAATCACCTTCGCGGGCAATCTGCCGGGAGTGACCCAGACGATGCCGCTCGCTGTCTATGCCGCGCTGGACGGCGATCGTGATGCGGCAATCGCGTTGAGCCTCGTGCTGCTCATCGCCTCGCTGGCTGTCCTGCTCCTCCTGCGCGATCGCTACCTGCGCTCGGCACCGTCATGAGCCTTGCGTCGCAACTGCGCGTCACGCGCGATTCCTTCACGCTCGACCTCGACCTCGATGTCCCCGACGGCGAGGTCGTCGGCCTGCTCGGGCCCAACGGCTCGGGCAAGTCGACAGCCTTGCGCTGCCTCGCCGGGTTGTCCCCCCTGGCGCAAGGCCGGGTGCAGATCGGCGACACCATCGTCGAGGATGCCTCGCGCAGCACCTATCTCCCGCCCGAACGCCGATCCGTGGGCTACGTCTTCCAGGACTATCTCCTCTTCCCCCACATGAGCGTCGCCGACAACGTGGCCTTCGGGCTGCGCGCGCGAGGGGTCGACAAGCGCACGGCGCGAAGCCGCGCCGGCGAATGGCTCGAACGTCTCGACATCGCCGATCTCGCCGACAGGAAGCCGCGCCAACTCTCAGGCGGCCAGGCGCAGCGCGCGGCCCTCGCGCGCGCACTCGTGACAGTTCCTGACCTTCTCCTGCTCGATGAGCCCCTCGCAGCGCTCGCCGCCGCGACGCGCGCCTCCGTGCGGGCCCTCATGCGCTCGCATCTCGCCGACTTCGGTGGAGCCGTCGTGCTTGTGACGCACGATCCGATCGACGCGATGGTGCTCGCCGATCGCGTCGTCGTGCTCGAGGACGGGCGTGCGGTGCAGTCCGGCTCGCCAGCCGACGTCGCTCAGCGGCCCGCCTCCAACTACGTCGCCCAGCTGGTCGGAGTCAACATCGTGCGCGGAGATGCACTCGAGGGCGCGGTCTCGCTGACGCAAGGGGGCTCGGTGCACGTCGCTGATAGCCGCATCAGCGGGCCCGTGATCGTCGCCATCCGACCGGAGGCCATCTCGGTGCATCGAAAGCAACCCGAGGGCAGTGCCCGCAATGCATGGCCGGGCCGCGTGACCTCCATCGAGTCGCGTGGTGATGTCGTGCGCATCGAGGTCGCCTCCGAACCCCCGCTCGCCGCGATCGTGACCCCGGGCGCAGTGGCCTCGCTCGGCCTGCACGAGGGCGCCTCGGTGTGGCTCAGCGTCAAGGCAACCGATCTCGACGCCTACCCGACCTAGTGCTCGCGGCGCTGACGCTGGCGCTTGATCTCGTGCTTGCCCAGCGCCGATAGGTGGACCTCATCCGGGCCGTCGGCTAGCCGGAGAGTGCGGATGCCGGCGAACATCGCGGCGAGCGGGGTGTCCTGCGAGAGCCCCATCGCGCCGAAGGCCTGCATCGCACGGTCGAGGATGCCCTGCACGGTGATCGGTGCGGCGATCTTGATCGCCTGGATCTCCGTGTGTGCCCCGCGAACGCCGACCGTATCCATGAGCCATGCTGCCTTGAGGGTGAGCAGTCGAAGCTGCTCGATCTCGATGCGCGAACGCGCGATCCACTCGCGGATGACACCCTGATCGGCGAGGGGGCGGCCGAAGGTGATCCGCTCCTCGACGCGCTCGCACATGAGCTCGATCGCTCGCTCGGCCATGCCGATCGACCGCATGCAGTGGTGGATCCGGCCGGGGCCCAGGCGTGCCTGGGCGATGAAGAAGCCGTCGCCCTCCTTCGCGATGAGGTTGCTCGCAGGCACGCGCACGTCGCGGAAGACCATTTCGGCATGCCCGCCGTGGTCGTGGTCGTCGTAGCCGAGCACCTGCATGCCGCGCACGATCTCCACGCCCGGGGTATCCCGCGGGACGAGGATCATCGACTGCTGCCGGTGCCGCTCGGTAGATGGATCGGTCTTGCCCATCACGATGAAGATCGCGCAATCGGGATTCATCGCACCGGTGATCCACCACTTGCGCCCGTTGATGACGTAGTCATCGCCATCGCGAACGATGGCCGTGGAGATGTTGGTGGCGTCCGATGAGGCGACATCCGGCTCGGTCATGGCGAAACCCGAGCGGATCTGCGCGGCCAGCAACGGGGTCAGCCACAGATCCTTCTGCTCTGCGGAACCGACGATCGCCAGCACCTCCATGTTGCCCGTGTCGGGTGCGGAGCAGTTGAACACCGCTGGAGCCAGGCCCGGACTGCGTCCGGTGACCTCGGCCAGCGGCGCGTATTGGAGATTGGTCAGGCCTGCGCCGAGGTCACCGGGGAGGAAGAGGTTCCACAGCCCGGCCGCCCGAGCCTTGGCCTGCAACTCAAGAAGGATCGGCGTGCGACTCCACGCCCAGTAGTCGTCGAGGTGGGCCACCTGCTCGTAGTAGGTCGCCTCGCTGGGGTAGACGTGCTCGTCCATGAAGGTCAGCAGCCGGGATCGGTAGTCCTCGGTCGTGACATCGAAGGCGAAGTCCATGCCTGTCCTCTCTCGATCGGCTCAGTCTGACAGGCGCAGCACGGTGTCGAGGCCGTGGTAGCGCCCGCGTATGCGTAGGCCCCCGATAGGCTGCTCCCTCGATCCCGATCCGGAGGTAGTCCATGTACCGCCAGGTGCCGGCACATGTCGACCTACCGGCGATGGAGCGGGAGATCCTCGAACTGTGGGCGAGCGAAGACGTCTTCCACCAGTCGGTCGCCCAGTCCGAGGAACGCCCCCTGTGGGTGTTCTACGAGGGCCCACCGACCGCCAACGGCAAGCCGGGCACCCATCACGTAGAAGCCCGCGTCTTCAAGGACATCTTCCCGCGATACCGCACGATGAAGGGCTACCACGTCCCGCGTAAGGCCGGCTGGGACTGCCACGGCCTGCCCGTCGAGCTCGCCGTGGAGAAGGAACTCGGCTTCACCGGCAAGATGGATATCGAGGAATTCGGCATCGCGGAGTTCAACGCTAAGTGCCGCGAGTCCGTGCTCCGGCATGTCGACGAGTTCGACCAGATGACCCGGCGCATGGGCTTTTGGGTCGACATGGACGATGCCTACTGGACCATGGCGCCCGAATACGTCGAGTCGGTGTGGTGGTCGCTGAAGCAGATCTTCGACAAGGGCCTGCTCGTGCAGGACTACCGCGTCACGCCGTACTGCCCCCGCTGCGGCACCGGGCTCTCCGACCACGAGCTCGCCCAGGGCTACGAGGCCGTCGTCGATCCCTCCGTCTACGTGCGATTCCCCGTGCTGCCGGGCAGTGCGCTTGCCGACCGATATCCGGGTGTCGCCCTTCTGGTGTGGACGACGACACCGTGGACCCTGGTGTCCAATACGGCGGTGGCGGTGAAGCCCGATGCCGCCTATGTCGTGGCACGCGCTGCCGACGGGGAGACACTCGTCGTCGCCGAGGATCTCGCCCCCGGGCTGCTGGGCGAGGGATACGAGGTGCTCGAGCGCCTGAGCGGGCGCGATCTGGAGCGCACCCGCTACCAGCGCCCCTTCGACCTGGTCGACATCCCCGACGCGCACTACATCATCCTCGCCGACTACGTCACGACCGACGATGGCTCCGGCCTCGTGCACCAGGCGCCGGCGTTCGGCGCCGACGACCTCGCCACCTGCCGCGCCTACGGCCTGCCCGTCGTCAATCCGGTCCGCCCCGACGGCACCTTCGAGCCCGATCTCCCCCTCATAGGCGGCACGTTCTTCAAGAAGGCCGATGACCTGCTGGTGGATGACCTCAAGCAACGCGGCCTGCTCGCCAAGCACGTCGGCTACGAGCACGCCTACCCGCACTGCTGGCGCTGCCACACGCCGCTCATCTACTACGCGCAGCCCTCGTGGTATATCCGCACGACGGCCATCAAGGACGCGCTGCTTCGTGAGAACGAGGGCACCAATTGGTTCCCCGGCACCATCCAGTGGGGCCGCTACGGCGACTGGCTGACCAACAACGTCGACTGGGCCCTGTCGCGCAATCGCTACTGGGGCACGCCGCTGCCCATCTGGCGCTGCGACACCGGCCACCTCACCGCGATCGGCTCATTGTCCGAACTTGGCGAGCGGGCGGGTCGCGACCTGACGGCACTCGACCCGCACCGCCCCTTCGTCGACGACATCACCTTCGCCTGCCCCGAGTGCGGGGGCACCGCCACGCGCGTGCCGGAGGTTATCGACTGCTGGTACGACTCCGGTGCCATGCCATTCGCGCAATGGGGCTACCCCCATCGAGGGCGCGAGACATTCGACGCGCGTTACCCCGCCGACTTCATCTGCGAGGCGATCGACCAGACCCGCGGCTGGTTCTACACGCTGATGGCGATCGGCACCCTGGTCTTCGACGACAGCTCCTACAAGAACGTCGTCTGCCTTGGCCACATCCTCGACGAGGACGGCCGCAAGATGAGCAAGCACTTCGGCAACGTGCTCGAGCCAATCCCGCTCATGGACGAGCACGGCGCCGACGCCGTGAGGTGGTTCATGCTCGCCTCCGGCTCGCCCTGGCAGGCCCGCCGCGTGGGGCACGCCGCCATCCAGGAGGTCGTCCGCAAGGTCCTGCTCACCTATTGGAACACCGTCTCCTTCCTCTCCCTCTACGCACGCGCCGCCGACTGGTCGCCGGGAGGAGACGTGCCCCGCGTCGCCGACCGGCCGCCGATGGATCGCTGGCTGCTTTCGGAGGCTCACCGCCTTGCGCGCGACGTCGATGCGGCTCTCGAGCAGTTCGACACCCAGCGAGCCGGCCGCCTCATCTCATCGTTCGTCGACGACATGTCGAACTGGTACGTCCGCCGCACGCGCCGGCGCTTCTGGGACGGCGACCCGGCCGCCCTGACCACGCTCGGCGAAGCGCTGCGCATCGTGACGCTGACGATGGCCCCCTTCACGCCCTTCGTCACCGAGCGCGTGTGGCAGGACATGGTGCGTCCGGCCAACCCCGACGCTGCGCCCAGCGTGCATCTGGCGGCGTGGCCGTCCGTTGATCCCGAGATCATCGATGACCAGCTCGGCGAGCAGGTGGCGCTGATCCGACGGATCGTCGAGCTCGGACGCGCAGCACGCGCCGCGTCGAGCGTGCGCACGCGCCAGCCCCTCGCTCGGGCACTGGTCTCGGCACCGGGATGGCCGGCGCTGCCGGCCGATCTCGTCGCGGAGGTGGCGAGCGAACTCAACGTGGTCGACATGTCGAGCCTGTCGGCGTCAGAGGGCAACCTCGTCGACGCCACGGCAAAGGCCAACTTCCGGTCGCTCGGCAAGCGCTTCGGCAAGCAGACCCCGACTGTTGCCGAGGCGATTGCCGTGGCCGACGCCGCGTCCCTGTCGGCCGCCCTGCGCGACGGCGATGCGATCGTCGACGTGCCCGGCATGGGCGCGGTCAGCATCTCCTCCGACGATGTCATCGTCACCGAGACCCCCCGCGAAGGCTGGTCGGTCGCCAGCGGCGAGGGCGAGACCGTCGCGCTCGACCTGCACCTCACCCCCGAGCTCCGGCGCCTGGGCACCGCCCGCGAGGCCATCCGACTTATCCAGGAAGCGCGTAAGAACGCCGGACTGGATATCTCCGATCGCATCACCCTCACCTGGTCGTCCACCGACGATACGGTCGCGCAGGCATTGCGCGATCATGGCGACCAGATCGCCGGTGAGGTGCTCGCTATCACCTTTGCCGAGGGGCCGGCAGTTGAAGGATCTTTCAGCGGCTTCGATCCCGATCTGGCACTGACATTCGCTCTGCGCAAGGCCTAGGCGGTCGCGCGCGTGAACGTCCCCAATATCGTGAACGTCCCCAATATCGCGAGCAACACTCCCCTCTGGCTGGCGCTCCTCACGACATTCGTCGCGGCGGTGTCCGGTGCGCTGATCGGCCGCACCCCCGGTCGCGTGAAGTACGACATCGTCGGCGTCACGCTCTTTGCGTTCTTACTCGGGCTTGGCGGCGGCATCGCGCGCGATGTGCTCCTGGGCAATCTCCCGCCGTTGGCGCTTTCCTCGCCGTGGTATGTCGTGTCAGTGCTGGGTGCGGTCGCCGTCGTGTTGGTGATCGGCCGATGGATTCCCGTCGACGGGTGGATATTCATCCTTCTCGATGCCCTCGCCCTCGGCCTCTACGGCGTGATCGCGGCGCAGATGGCCCTGGACTTCAAACTCCCGGACGTCGGAGCCATCGCCGTGGGCATTCTCGCTGCCATCGCCGGTGGCGTGTTGGTCGCCCTGCTGCGCGGCGAGACACCCGAGATCCTGCGCCCCAGCCAGCCCTACGCCATCCTCGTGCTCATCGGGGTCACGATCTTCGTGCTGCTCGATGGATACAGTGCCGGTATCGCTGCATTCCTGTGCGTGGCCTCGGTCATCGGCCTGAGGTTTGCCACCCTGCACTGGGATATCCGGACACGCGCGATCCGCCCCATCGAACGCGATCAGGGCGGAACCTCCGGCGATATGTGAGGCTTGGGGCATGCCCTTCGATTTGGTGCTCGGACTACCGGTGCACCCCCTGGTCGTGCACTTCGCGATCGTCCTGCTCATCCTGGGCACCCTGGGCCTCATCGCCATCGTGCTCATCCCGCGGTGGCGCGGGGCACTGGGCTGGGCGACTATCGCGCTGCTCGGCGTGGGCACCATCGCCGCCTTCGCCGCAAAGGAGTCCGGCCAGGCCCTGTCGGAGCGCGTCGGGCTCCCCCAGGAGCACGCCGAGTGGGGCGATCGCCTCTTTCCTGTCTCTGTCGCGCTCTTGGCCATCGCCCTCGGGTGGTACCTCTGGCAGCGCCGGTCATCGGGAGCGGCGGTCACGGCACTCGGCGTGCTGGGCATCCTCGTCGCCATCGGCACCATCGCGCTGACCACGGTTGTCGGCCACAGCGGGGCCGAGGCCGTGTGGGCATCGCGGATCGCGACCGCATCTGCCGACACGACCTCACCTGACGCGAACCAGCCCGACACGTCGGGTGGCGGCGCCACCATCACCATGACCGAGGTCGCCGCCCACGGCACGCCCGAGGATTGCTGGTCGGTCGTCGACGGCAACGTCTACAACCTCACGGCGTGGATCTCCCAGCACCCGGGTGGCCCGCAGGTCATCGAGGGCATGTGCGGGATCGATGCCACGCAGGCCTTCACCGACATGCACGGCGGTCAGGCCGAGCCCGAGCAGGTGCTCGCCGGCTATGAGGTGGGACCGCTGGGCTAGCGGCGCCCCCTACTTCTTCTTCACGGGCACCTCGGCCAACTCGCAGGCACCTCGATCGAGGTCCTCAGGCCGAGAGGGATTGCTGGCGGCCGAGCCGGTCACGGTCATAGCGGCCCTAGGGCGTGGGCGCCTTGGGCTCCACGGACGTCACCTTGTCGAGTTCGGCCAATTGCCCGGAGATGGTGTCGCGGAGCTTGGTGCGGTAGGTGCGCTCGAAGGTGCGCAGCTCGTTGACCTTGGTCTCGAGGGAGGCACGCTGATCGTCGAGCGCACCGGTCACCTTGCGGGCCTCGTCGCGGGCCTTGGTGAGGATCGTGTCGGCCTCGGTCTTGGCCGACGCCACGGTCTCGTCGGCGGTTCGCTGGGCGGCTTCGAGCATGGCGAACGCGCGGGCCGGGACGTCCTGGCTGGCCGGCGCGGGGGCGGCCACGGCCGCGGCAGCCGCGGCTGCGGGCGCCGCCGCCGGTGCGGCGGGAGCGGGCGCCGCCGCCGGTGCCTGGGTGGCCGTGGCGACGCGGCGCGCCTCGGTGAGCTTGGTCTCGGCCGCCTTCTCCTTGACCTCGGCCTCGGCGAGCTTGGCCTTCGCGTCGGCCAGCTTGGCGGTGGCGTCGGTGTCCTTGGCCTGGGCCTCGGACAACTTCGCCTGGGCGTCGGCCATGGCCTTCTGGGCGTCGTCCCACTTCTTCTGCGCCTCGGTCATGGACACCGACGCGGGCGCGGGAGCCACCTTGGGACCCTGCGCTATCTGCGCCTTCAGGTCGTCGTTTTGGGTCTGGAACTGGCCGATCGTGGTCTCGACCTCGTCAAGGAACGTGTCGACCTCGTCCATGTCGTAGCCCGTGCGCATCTTGACGGTGCTGAACTTCTTCTCGTGTACGTCTTTCGGCGTGAGGGCCACGATGACTCCTACCTAGAGGGCGAGGGCGAGGTTGATGAGGATCTGGACGGCAATGATGAGGATGAGGAACGCCAGGTCGAACTGGACCCCGCCCAGGCGCAGCGGCGGGATGAATCGCCGAAGGAGCCGCAGCGGCGGGTCGGTGAGGGAGTAGATCGCCTCGGCGAGCAGCAGGAACGGGCCGCGCGGCTGCCACGAGCGCGCGAAGATCTGGACGAGGTCGAAGACGAGTCGGCCGATGAGGACCAGCCAGTAGAGCCACAGGACGGTGCCGAGCACCTGCCCGACCACGCCCACGTCTCCTCCTCAGCCCTCGCGCGCACGGCGGCTTTCCGCGCCCTGCGTTCAACTCTGATTGAAGAAGCCGGTCTGCGCGAGTTGAGCCCGCGCCTCCGCCCCGACCTCGACATTGGCAGGTGAGAGCAGGAACACCTTATTGGTGACGCGCTCGATCGTGCCGTGGAGGCCGAACACCAGACCGGCGGCGAAGTCGACGATGCGCTTGGCGTCGCCGTCTTCCATCTCGGTGAGGTTCATGATCACCGGCACGCCCTCGCGGAACTCCTCGCCGATGCGCCGAGCGTCGTTGTAGGTGTGCGGGTGGATGGTCGTGATGCGCGACAGGTCGGTCGCGGGAGTGGGAGCCGCGGGCACGGTGCGCACCGAGGGACCGGGGATCCTCGAGACGTTGGTGGGCTCATCACGATACATACGCCGCGGCTGGTTGGGATCCATCACCGTGACGGCGCGCGGCTCCGATCGCTCGGGTCGATCCGATGTGCGCGTGCGGCGTTGCGGGGTGGGCTCGTCGTACTCCCACTCGTCTTCCTCCAGGTAGCCCTCGTGGCGGTCGTTCTCGTCCTCCACGAGTCCGAGGTAGACCGCCATCTTGCGCATCGCGCCCGCCATGGCACTCCCTTTCGTAGCCGGACGTGGCGCCCAGCATTCGCTCACACTACCCGCGCTAAGCCCTGCTCCCCAGGACCGAACTCCCCACGCGCAGGTGTGTCGCACCCGCCGCGACGGCCTGCTCCAGGTCGTCTGACATGCCCGCGGACATGACATCCAAACCGGGGTAGTGCGCGCGAAGGGCCGCCAGGGCGTCGGCGAGGCGCACGAATGCCGGCGCCGGGTCGGCACCCAGCGGCGCCACCCCCATGACACCGCGCAGTCGAAGGTGCTCAGCCGAGTCGATGGCCGCGGCGACATCGGCAGCCTCGTCGGCCGCGACTCCCCCGCGCTGTGCGATCGGGCCCGGCGGGTCGGCACAGCCGCCTCTGACGGGATTACCCGGCTGCGGGCCGGGATCAGGGTCGAGGTTGACCTGCACCAGGCAGTCCAGCGTGCGGCCGGCCTTGGCCGCCCCCTTCTCCAGGGCCTGCACCAGCGCGAGGCGATCGACGGAGTGGACGACATCGGCGTAGCGGGCCACCGCGGCCGCCTTGTTGGTCTGCAGTTGGCCGATGAAGTGCCAGGTCAGGTCGAGTTCGCGCGTGGCGGCGGCCTTCGGGGCGGCCTCCTGGTCGCGGTTCTCCCCCACGTCGGTCACCCCGAGTCCGGCGAGGCGCGTGACGTCGTCGGCCGGCCACGTCTTCGTGACAACCACCAGGGTGATCTCACCGGGATCACGTCCGGCAGCCGTGCATGCATTAGCGATCCGCTCGCGTACGGCGGCTAGGTTGGCCGCGATCTCCGCCGTACGAGCGTCAGCCATGGTCGCGCCTCATGACGATGGCTCCCGCCTGGCGCCCGGTCACCTGGTCGCGGCGGAAGGAGTACAGGTCGGGGCTTTCGAACGTGCAGCCGCCGATCAACTCACCCACGACGCCCCACGCGGCCAGCTGTGCCATCACGCCGGCGCGCACATCGATGGCCGGGGTGCCCTGACGAGTCGTGGCGGCAGCCTCGGGGACAGCGGCCGCCACCTCGTCGCGCACCTCCTCGCTGACCTCGTAGCAGCCCGGGCAGATGGCCGGGCCGATCCAGGCGCGCACCGGACCGGACGCCGCGAGGGCGTCGAGCGCTGCACCCACGACGCCGGCGGCAACCCCACGCCAGCCGGCGTGGACGACAGCGACCTGTGCGCCGGGCAGATCGGCCACCAGCAGCGGCACGCAGTCGGCTACCTGCACTGCCAGGGCTAGGCCGAGCGTCGACGTGATAGCCGCGTCGGCCGGCGGCGGATCGTCGAGGACGCGCTCAAGCCGGACCACGTCTCGGCCATGGACCTGGTGGACCCGGGCGAGTGAATCGGCACCGACGTAGGACGCCGCGATGGCGCGATTGCGCGCCACGGCGATGGGATCGTCATCGACCTTGCCACCGACATTGAGCGATGAGTAGGGCCCCAGGCTGACACCGTCGTGGCGATCGGTGAATGCCCACTCGACCGAGAGGTCGCCTTCGACCATTCGCCCGCGAGCCACGACCCCCATGCGCGACTACTTCAAGAAGTCGGGCACGTCCAGGTCGTCGCCGGTGTCATCGAAGACGATGGTGCGGGGCTGCTGCACGGGACGCTTCGGCGGCTCCGGGGTGACGGGGATCTCGGCACTGTCGGACGACGCCGACTGCTTCGCGGCCACCGCGGCCGCCAGCGGCGTCTCCTCGGCGATGCGCTTGGTCACCGGCTGCGTGCGACGCGCCGGTGGTGTGCCGCCGTCGAAGCCAGCGGCGATGACGGTGACGCGTACCTCGTCGCCGAGGGTGTCGTCGATGACCGCGCCGAAGATGATGTTGGCGTCGGGGTGGGCGGCATCGGAGACCATGCGAGCCGCCTCGTTGACCTCGAAGAGCCCCAGATCGGACCCACCGGAGATAGACAGGAGGACGCCGTGGGCTCCCTCGATGCTGGCCTCGAGCAGCGGGCTGGAGATGGCGGCACTGGCCGCTTCGACGGCCCGCTCCTCTCCCCGGGCCGAGCCGATGCCCATGAGGGCCGAGCCCGCCCCAGCCATGACGCTCTTGACGTCGGCGAAGTCGAGGTTGATCAGGCCCGGCGTGGTGATCAGGTCGGTGATGCCCGAGACGCCCTGGAGCAAGACGTGGTCGGCCTGGCGGAAGGCATCGATCACGCTGATAGTGCGATCCGACAGCGAGAGCAGTCGGTCGTTGGGGATGACGATGAGGGTGTCGACCTCAACGCGCAGGGCATCGACCCCGGAATCGGCCTGTGCCTGACGGCGACGGCCTTCGAAGCCGAACGGTCGCGTCACGACACCGATGGTGAGGGCGCCCAGCGACTTCGCGATGCGCGCGACGACGGGAGCGCCTCCGGTGCCGGTGCCGCCGCCTTCGCCGGCAGTGACGAAGACCATGTCGGCTCCGCGCAGGACCTCTTCGATGTCAGCGGCGTGGTCCTCGGCGGCCTGACGGCCCACCTCGGGGTCGGCGCCCGCACCGAGGCCGCGGGTGAGCTCGCGCCCGATGTCGAGCTTGACGTCGGCGTCGCTCATGAGCAGTGCCTGGGCATCGGTGTTGATGGCGACGAACTCGACGCCCTTGAGGCCGACATCGATCATGCGGTTGACGGCATTGACGCCGCCGCCGCCGATCCCGACGACCTTGATGACGGCGAGGTAGTTCTGTGGTGCGGCCACGGCTGCATCCCTTCGCGTTCGACTCACTAGCGTCCTCCTGAGTCGCTGCGCTCGGCGAGCGCAGATCTCGACCTCACGTTAAGGTTGAGATTCGAGTTTCGGTTGGAACTTCCACGAGGTTAGAGGTCAGCCTCACATATGGCAAGACGCCACCTGCGTCACATCCGTCACGGAAATGAACGGGAGGCGCGCACAGTCTCCTCCCCCGGTCCGGCCACGCTCTGCGGGCTCCCGGCGGGGCCGCATGCCCATCGGATGGCGCGGCCGGCTGGAAGGCCGGGTGCGCCGAACTCCAGCCGGATGGTCACAGCGTCACTGTGCCACCGCCCCGGGATGCGCGGGAGCCTGACTCGCGAGAGTCTGGGGGCCGCCCGGTGGGGCGGTCGCCATTCTCGGGAGGATCTGGCGTGAGCCTGGCAGGCACAGAGATCAAGCGCGCGAAACTGCGCTTCGGTCTGCTCACCGGCGCCGTCGCGCTGCTGGTCTTCCTGGTCCTCCTTCTCTCCACCCTCTCCGGCGCACTCATCGGCGCCCTCGTCGGCGCCCTGCAGGGCCTGCGCACCGACGGCCTCGTCTATGCCGACTTCGCACGCGACAACATCGCCGCGAGCCGACTCGAGCCCACCGTCGCAGACGCGGTCGCGGCCGTGCCCGGCGTGGCCAACGCGGCCGGGCTCGGCACCTTCACCACGGGCGCCCTCATCGGGGGGCAGCAGGCCGACGTGCAGATCTTCGGGTTCACTGCGGATGCGCCCGGGTCACCGTCGGGCCTGTCGGAGGGTCGACTGCCCAGCGCACCGGGCGAGACCGCGGTCGACGGCGGCGACGTCGCCATCGGCGACACCGTGACCCTCGATCCCGCGGGCACGACCCTGACCGTCGTGGGCCTGCTCCGCGGCGCGCAGTTCAACGCCATCCCGACGATGTACGTCGACCTCGACACCTACGTCGATGCCGCGGCCGCCACCAACCCCGGGCTGCCGTTCGTGCCCATCAACGCCGTGGCCTTCACCGTGGCCCCCGACACCGATGTCGAGGCTGTGGCGAGCGCGATCGCCGCGGACGTCGCCGGCGTCAAGGGCTACACCCGCGACCAAGCGGTCGCCCTGATCCCCGGCATCGAGTCGATCACGCAGAGCTTCGGCATCCTGGTGGGCCTGACCTTCATCATCGGCATCGTCGTGATCGGGTTCTTCTTCCTCATCCTCACCGTCCAAAAGCTCAAGCCCTTCACTCTCCTGCGCGCGATCGGCACGGGCACGGGCCGTCTGGCCGCCACGGTCGCCATCCAGATCACGATCGTCGTGCTGCTTGCCTCGGTCATCGCCCTCGGCCTAACGCTGCTCGCCGTCCAGGGGCTCAACACTGGCATTCCCGTGCGCCTCGATCCGCAACTGATCCTCACGACCATCCTCGCCGTCTGGATCTTCTCGCTGCTCGCCGGACTGCTGAGCATCCGGCGCATCGCCAAGATCGATCCCGCCTCCGCGGTCGGAGCCCGCTGATGGCCGGCCCCGCGCGCCTGCTCTCCCGCGGCGAACTCGCCCGAAGCAAGGGCCGGTTCGGCGCTGTCGTCGCGGCGCTGTCGCTCATCGTCTTCCTCGTGCTCGTCCTCGGCGCCCTGGCCGACGGGCTCTTCTATGGGGCAACCGGTGCCGTGCGCTCGACCAACGCGACGGCCTACGCCTTCTCCGACGACGCCGAGGGCTCCCTGATCCGCTCGCGCCTGGACGAGTCCGCCGTCGACACCTTCCGTGGCGCACCCGGCGTCGAGTCGGCCGGCCCGGTCGGCGTCCTGCTGACCGGGGGCACCGGCCCGGAGGGCGACATCGACCTGGCCGTCTTCGGCCTCGAGGTCGGCGGGCCGGGCACGCCGACCACCCTGGTCGACGGCCGCCTGCCCGAGCCGGGCGAGCAGGGCGTCGCTGCAGTCGACACGCGCCTGGAGCGCGACGGGGTGAGCATCGGCTCGCGCGTGTCCGTCGGCGACGTCAGCGTCGAGGTCGTGGGATTCGTCTCCGACACGGCCTACCAGCTGCAGCCGACGCTGTGGACGAGCGTCGCCGACTGGCGGGCCATGCGCGACGCGGTGCGCCCGGAGCTTCGCGGCCAGCCGACGGCGATCAATGCCATTGCTCTGGTCACCGAGTCAGGCGCCGACCTGTCGGCCATCGCCGCGGCCCTGCCCGGCACCACGGTGCTGACGGCCGACGCGGTCGGCCTGGCGATTCCCGGTGTCGCCCAGCAGAAGTCGACCCTCAACTCCATCATCTACACCACCCTGGCGGTCGCCGCCCTGGTCGTCGCGCTCTTCTTCGCCCTGCTGGTGCTGGAGAAGCGCGAGCTCTTCGCGGCGCTGAAGGCGCTGGGCACGCCCACGGGAGCGCTCGGGCGCACGGTCCTGGTGCAGGCCATCGTCGCGTCAGTGCTCGGCGTCATCATCGGCACGATCGTCGCCCGGCTATTCGGCCTGGTCATCCCCGCCAATGTCCCGACGCTCTTCCGCACCGACACCCTCATCCAGATCGCCGTCTTCACCCTCGTCGCAGGGGTGGTCGGCGCCGCCTTCTCCCTGCGACGCATCGCCCGGATCGATCCGGCCACCGCCATCGGAGGCACGCTATGAATGACCCCGTCGTCGACGCAACGAACGCCGCATCCGGCGGCCCTGGCCCAGCGCCGAGCACCGAGGCACCCGCGCACCCGGGTGCCTTGCTGCACGTCGACCATGTGAGCAAGGTCTACGGCTCAGGCCACACCGCCGTCACGGCCCTCGACGACGCCACGATGGCCGTCGACCAGGGTGAGTTCGTCGCCCTCCTCGGCCCCTCAGGCTCGGGCAAGACCACCCTCATCTCGATCATCGGCGGCCTGCTGTCCGCGACCTCCGGCACCGTGCGCATCGGCGACATCGACGTCACCTCGCTCAGCCGCAAGGAGCTCACGCGCTTCCGTGCCGAGCGCGTCGGCTTCGTCTTCCAGTCGGCCAACCTGGTGCCCTTCCTCACCGCCCGCGAGAACCTCCTCTACGTCGCCACGCTGGTCAAGACGCCCAAGAAGGCCGCCCAGCAGCGTGCCGATCAGTTGCTCGAGGAGCTCGGACTCGCCGACCGGGCGAAGAACCTGCCCGAGCAACTCTCCGGCGGCGAGCGCCAGCGGGTCGCCATCGGCCGCGCGCTGATGAACGACCCCGACCTCGTGCTCGTCGACGAGCCCACCGCGGCCCTGGACACCGCGCTCGGTCGTCAGGTCGTGCAGTTGCTGCGCCGCGAGATCAAGGACCGGGGCAAGACGGGGATCATGGTGACCCACGACCTGCGCATGGTCGAGTACACCGACCGCGTCTTCGAGATCCTCGACGGGCACCTCACCCACGTGGAGTCGCCGAGCACCCTCGGGCACTAGGCACGAGGCACTGGCCGCCGATCACATCCCGGCCGGCCGACTCCCCTGCTCCTGCACCAGGTGCGTGTCGATCACCGCGCGCCCATCCGGGCCGAGCGTGATCGCCGTGACCGGACCCTCCCCGCGAGCCGGGGCCAGCAGCATGCGGGCATCGACGGGAGTGCTGACGACACCGACGGTCGCGCCCGAGTCGTAGCCCCACTGCCGCATGGAGGTGCGCAGTTTCACCTCGAGCTCACGGTTGACG
>Ga0194119_10002216_pt1 | contig 33616 bp, 26 predicted proteins | sample TA2MahC100mmetaG_FD_148620 | JGI IMG/M metagenome (GOLD analysis project Ga0194119, IMG submission 148620) | Freshwater microbial communities from Lake Tanganyika, Tanzania - TA2015018 Mahale Deep Cast 100m | ecosystem: Environmental > Aquatic > Freshwater > Lake | place: Tanzania: Lake...
GTTTTGTTTTTTCTGTTTGCATCGGATGCAAACCATTATACTTTTGAATGTGAGTTTTCTTTTGAGATTCACGTATTTTGTTTAAAACATCAATATTTGTATTTGAACATTTTTTGCTACAATAAGTTGATTTGTTTCTCTTATAAAAAGAAACTTTATAATCTGTATTACAATTTTTACATACTTTAACAATATAATCCGGATTATTTTTTGGTCTACTCATAATTTACTTTTGGCTCGTACATTGATAAATATTAATTATTTTTACTAGAATATAAAAATAATTTGTTTTTTGTTATATTTATAAAAAAAGAAAGGCTTAAATTATGGCAGAATTACTAAATCCATCGGAAATATTTTATACTTCGTTTGAACCGAAGGTAAAAAATCGTTTTATCCTTTATGTTGACGGTATACCTTCTTTCATTGTAAAGAAGGTTAATCGTCCTAAGATCACTCAAGCCAAAAAAGAACTTGATCATATCAATGTCAAGTCATACTACAAAGGTAAGAGTGTATGGGATGACATCTCAATGGAACTTTATGATCCAATCGTTCCTAGCGGCGCACAAGCTGTGATGGAATGGGTTCGTCTTCACCACGAATCTGTAACTGGTCGTGACGGTTATCAAGATTTCTATAAGAAGGATATTACGATCAATGTACTCGGGCCCGTGGGTGATAAGGTAGAAGAATGGCAATTAAAAGGTGCTTTTATTACCAATGCAGATTTCACAGATATGGACTGGAGTGATGACGGTGCTGCTCAAATGATCACTATTGGTATAGCATACGATTACGCAATTCTTCAATACTAATCAATATTTATCAAAAAGAACCCCAGCAAACGCTGGGGTTTTTCTATTTATTATTATATGCAAATGGGCAAAAAAATATTCGTAATATACCCCGGAAGATTTCATCCATTCCACAAAGGTCATAAGAGTGTATACGATTATTTAAGTACAAAATATGGTGGTAGCAATGTTTATATAACAACTACCGATAAAATAGAATTGCCAAAATCGCCGTTTAATTTTGATGAAAAATCCACAATGATGTCACTAACAGGCATACCTTTATCCAAAATAATTAAAGTTGTTTCAAATTACAACGTAAATAACTTAATGGGTCAAATACCTATTGATTTAGATAGAGACTCATTAATATTTGCTGTAAGTGAAAAAGACATGACCGAGGATCCTAGATTCAGTAAATTTACTAAAAAAGATGGATCTCCTTCTTATTTACAACCCCTTACAAAAAAATTGGATAAGTTAGAACCTGCTATTAAACACGGTTATATAGATACAACACCTACTACAGATTTCACGGTTTTAGGTAAACAAGTAAGAAGTGCAAGTGAATTGAGAAAACAATATGTCACTCTTACTCCCAAACAAAAGAAACTGTTTATTACAGATTTATTTGGTAAATATAGTGATGTAGTAAAACAAATTTTGGATACTAAATTACGCGCAATTGCAAATCAACTTACTGAAAAACAAAAACAAACATTAAAAAGAATTATTGTTGGTATAATAAAAGAAGACGAAGCTAAGATAAATGCAGCCAAACAAGAAGTGGATAAAATAACAGTTGATCTAAAAAATGCAACGGAAAATCTTAAAAAGATAGAACTTGCAGCAGCAGAAGAATCACTTAAACAAGCACAAGAAGCACTTAAAAGTGCAAAAACTCCTGAAGAAAAAAAAACAAAAGAAATTGATGTAAAATTAAAGCAATCTGCTGTAGATAATTTAAAAGATTAATTAAATAATGTATAGTTGCTTTAGTATAAAATATAATAACTAAAAAGTTATATAAAGCACTATATATTGTTATAAAGTTATGAGTGACGAAATTTTTATTCAACATTTAAAACAACAACACGAAGCTTCTACTACAAAGTCTTCAAACAACACCCCAACTTATCCTGCTGAAACAGTGTCATTGCCGTCAAAAGGATATTTTTATGAAGAAACAACTCCACTCAGCAAAGGTAGTGTTGAAATGAAGATGATGACTGCTAGAGAAGAAGATATTTTAACCAATGAAAATTATATTAAGAAAGGTATTGTTCTTGATAAACTTCTTGAAAGTCTAATTGTTACTCCAGGAATAAATGTAAGTGATTTGTTGATGATTGATAAAAATGCACTTTTTATTGCTGCCAGACGATTAGCATATGGTGACAATTACGGTCCTGTCAAAATAGAATGTAAGAAGTGTAATTTTGAAAACAAAACTAATATTGATTTATCACAACTAGTTGAAAAAGAAATTGATTTTTCTAACTTTGAAAGAGGAGTTAATGAATTTGAATTTGAGTTTCCGTTTTCTAAGAGAAAAATTACTTTTAAATTAATAACATCCGGCGATGAAGAAATTATTGATCGTGATCTAAAATCAATTAATAAAATCAAAAAAAATTCCAGTGCAGAAGTTACTACACGATTGAAGAGACTCATCACTAGTATAGATGGTAAAAAAGATCTCGCTGCTGTAAATAAATTCGTTGACAATGAATTACTTTCAAAAGATAGTATGGCGTTGAGAGGTTATATTAAAACCGTGGCACCAGAACTTGATTTAGGTTTTAACTTTGTATGTGAAAACTGTAATCACGAAGAAAGGATGGATGTACCGATGACGGTACAGTTTTTTTGGCCTGAATCCTGAATACAAGGTTTTCCTACACAAACAAATATTTGAACTGAGTTATTTCTCCGAAGGTGCGATAAACGTTGATGTTGCATATAAATTGCCTGTTTTCTTACGTAATTTCTACTATAGACAATTAGTAGAGATTAAAAACAAAGAAAATGATAGTTACAAACAGCCCAACAAAAAATCCGGTAAAATAGATAAACCATTTTAATATAAAAACTAATAATTTGGTATATTTATATTAGATATGGCAGCATCATTTGATCCATCAAAATTAGCCGAGGCTCTTTCACGTTACGGTACGGAGTCTAAAGAAACTTTATCAAATTTAGAAAATGCTAAAAAAGTTGAGTCAGAAATGGTGGATTTGGCTAAACAATTGGGTCAAGTATATAAAACTAACAATGATAAATTTAAAGAATCTTTAAAAAATAAAACGCTTGAAGAAAAAATAACTGCGCAGTTAGAGAAAACGACTGAAAAAATTGGTGCATTAGAAAGTGCCAGAATGAACAGCTTAGCACAAATAAAAGATAACACTAATTTAGTTTCTGCGCTTGAAAGTAAATTGTTGGCACACCACGCTGGTATCGTTACTTTATCAAAAGAAGAATATGATATTACACAAAAAGGGGTTGTTGATATAAAACGACAAATTAATTTAGAAGAAAAGTTACTTGAACAATCAAACCGAGAACTTAAAAACATAAAAATTAAAAATGAATTTTTAAAGACGACGAAAGGAATATTCGAGGGAATAAATAAGAGTGTTGATTTTTCAGTTAAACTTTTGGATAAAGCAGGTGACTCTGCAAATAATTTGGCAGGTAAATTAAATATACCAACTACATTTTCAGGTGTATTAGATAAATTGGTTAGCACATTTAATCAGATTGATACTGCTGCTACAAGCGTAAGACAAAAATTTGGACTTTTAAGAAGTGAAGGTCAATTATTTGAAAAAAATATAAGAGAAACTGCTACAGAACTGGCAGATTTTGGAGTAACGGCTGAACAAGCTGGTGTTACGATGAAAGATATTGGTTCTACATTTACATCTTTACAAGCTGCTGAAAAAAGCTTAGTTAAAGACGTTTCGTTGATGTCTGCTCAATTTGGTATCGCTTCCGCAACCAGTGCAAAGTTTTTACAAACGATGAGTGGTATTACCGGTAAAAGTGCAATGTCAAATAAAAATATGATGGGATTTGCCAAAATGGCATCTACCGCTTATGGTGTTGGACTTGATGATGTAATGAATGACGTTGCTAATGCAAGTGATGAAGCAAGAATGTTTGCTGGTAAAAATGCAAATGAAATGGTAAGAGCAGCTGCTCAAGCAAGACAAATGGGAACTAGTCTTGATAATATGGCAAAGACTGCTAAAGGTTTATTAGATTTTGAAAGTAGTATACAAAACGAACTTAAAGCTAGTGCTTTGATTGGTAAAAATATTAATTTTAATGAAGCTCGTAGATTGGCTTTCCAAGGAAAAGTAGTTGAAGCAAATAAATTGATATTAGATCAAGCAAAGAAGATTAAGTTTAATCAATTGAATCCAATTGCTCAAGAAGCATTTGCGCAAGCAGCAGGTAAGAGTGTTAAAGAGTTGCAAGATATGTTGGGTGCCGAACAGAATTTAAACGATGCACTTAAATCTCAAGATCCTGAAGTAAGAAAATTAGCTGAGAATCGTAAGAAAATGGCACAAACAATGGAAAAAGGATCCGCGGCGGAAAAAGCTGCGCAGCAAAAAGCATTTGAAGATGGTATTAAACGAGAACATAATCAAGAGAGAATTAAAACAATTCAAAACCAAATAAATCAATTGTTTATGGAATTGGCAGGCCCAATTTTAGAAGCTATCGGTCCAATATTGGAAGGAGTTATTAATTATCTAAAAGAAAATAAAGAACAAGTTAAATCAATTGCTATGGAAATTGGTAAATGGTTTGTTGCGGTAAAATCATTCGCAATACTTTTTTCTTCAAGTGTCGTTGGACCAATTGGAAGTACTTTAACTGGTATAGGTAAATTAACAAATGGAATTTTTAAATTTACACAGAGTTTGTTTAAACCGGTGGAAAGATTAACCGATATTGCTTATGGGTTTGAAAAAATTTCCAGTAAAATAAAGTTAATTTCTACTGAAATATCAAGCTTCGGAAAGGGCTTTAGAACTATATCTGGGTTTGTTGGTGGTGTAGGAAATCAATTTTTAAAATTATCCGATACAATTTTTAATATAGGCGTGAAAGTTGAGAATTTACTTTTAAAATTTCCTAAAATTACAAAAATAGGATCTTTATTTTCAAAAGTGTTTGGTGGTGTAGGAAATATAATAAGCGGAACTTTCGGAAAGTTGGGTGGATTTTTTACAAGAGCAAGTGGAAGTGTTGGATTGATATCAAAAATAGGACCACTTTTTGGTGCAGTTTCTAAATTTCTAGGTCCAATTGGCCTCGTAATTACCGTTATACAAGGCGCGACTGCATTTATTAAAACATTCACAACCACTACAGGTACATTTTCAGATAAAATTAAAGCTGGATTAAAAGGAGTATTTGAAACCGTAATATTGGAGCCGCTGAAAATGGTTGGGGATTTAATTAAAAAAATACCCAGTTTACTTGCAGAAATAGATTTCGGTGCCATTTTTAAAGATGTAACTACATATCTACTAGACGCTTTAGTAAGTTTGCCTGATATGATTGAAAAATTATTTACGGGATCTGGAGGCGGAGGAGTAGAATGGGGTAAAATTTTTATGAATATTGGAAATCTTTTTCTACAAATATTTATGTTTAATGTAATTAAACTTCCAATTGCAGTAGCTACTTTAGTAGGAAAATTGGGATTATTGATACTTAAAGGAATCGCTTCATTAGGAATAACGCTTTTAGAATTAATATTTTCACCTTTCAAATTAGCTTTTGATAAAATCGTGGAATTTTTTGGAGGTAAATCTCCTTCTCTGTTGGGACTGTTGATTGTAAATGGAATTAAATCGGTTACTGATATGGTTTTTGAATCTCTAACGTATCCATTTAAAAAATCACAAGAAATTATACCTGAAATAATAAACATTTTAAAAACAACTTTTGTAGATGCATTTAAATCTATTGTAGAAATATTATATGAGATAATAACATTTCCATTTAAAAAAGCCTTTAATTACATAAAGACATCACTATCAGAAGTAGGAATTGTTTTTAAAGATATATTTTCTGTAGCATTTGATTTTGTAATAAACGGCTTAGGAAAAATTGTAGATAAAATAAAAGGAATTGGTGGTACCGTAATGAATTTAGCAGGCAAAGCTGTTTCTTTTGTATCTGGTATATTTGGCGGTGGCGACGGCGAAGAAACGAATTCGGCTGAAAAATCTGCTGGTAAATCAGAACCCGTTAAAAATGAACTTGTAGATGCAATAATAAATTCCAATAGATTAGTAGTAGAAAGATTGGATAAGCTGACACAACTTATGACATCCGGTCAAATAGCTGTCTATATAGACGGTCAAAAAGCAAATCAGTTATTAGCAGCATCTTCTACAAAATTCGGTTCATTAGGTCAATTAACAACTTTGTTCTAATTTGATATTTATAATCAATGGCAAATAGCAATACATATATAGCCGGTCTTCAACCAGGTGGTACTGAAGTGAGTACATTGAGCCAAGTACAATCAAATGGATTGTTACTGCCTGTACCTACAGGTCGGTATATAGACACAAGAGCTCCCGGTAAATTAGAAATATTATTTAACACTGGAAATAACAGCGAAGTACTTTATAGCAAAAATAAACCACAAGATCTTTATTTAAAAGGACTTGTACAGTCTCAATTGGCTCCTCCTTTTTATGTTAATCCAAATCAAGGACAAAGACAAAAAATAGGCACTAATCGTATATTTCCAGTAGAAGCTGCTTTAAGAGATACTACTAGAGTAACGCGATTTTTAGGTACAGGTAAAGGCGTTGGATTTTTAACTAAACAGATTATTTTACAAGGTTTTCAAACATTTGATGAAACTAAAGTGTATAATCCTGCCAGTCCAATATTAGCCGCTTTTTGGCCAGCAACATTTGGTTTATTAAATAGACCACAAAGATTTATTGATACCAGTAATCTAATAGGAGGATTGGTAGGCGCAACAGGTTTAGGTGGAATTATAAGTACAGTCGGTAGTTTTTTTGGAGCAACTGCTGGTAATCCACCTCCACCAAGAAGTTCAGTAGCTAGCGCCGACAGCGAACCAAAATCTGGACTGGGTGGATTTTTTAATATTGGTGGTATATTTGGAGGTGGAGATAGAAGTGATAAAGTTTTACCTATTATAGGACAAGATGGTGCTAAGGGTCTCATAAGAGGTAATACGGCAACAAATGCTTATAACGGTCCTCGGTATTCAACATTATTACCGCCGCCAAGTGGTGGATTTTTTGGTAATTTATTAAAAGCAGCTGGATCATTTTTAAAGAATAATACTTTGTTAGGAGGTTTACTTCCACCAACTCAACCAATTGCTGGTTTAAAATATCGTGCCGATGAAAACACATATCAATATATGTTATTATCGGATAGATGGAGTGCTTTTGTTACACAAGCTACTGATAACGATCCAAATTTAAGTGCAGGCGTTAATCAAGGCAATTATTTACTTTATACAGGTACTCAATCAACATCCAAAGGCGGTTTTTTTGGTACATTGTTAAAGGGTTTAGGATTTAATACTAAAAGTGTAACTAACGCCGGTTCGGTCGCAATTAGATTTTATAATGGTGGTAATTCAAATAATAAACTAAGATTGTATGTTAGTAACAATAACAGTGGTAGAACTAATAGCAAACTTACAACCAAATTTGATACTACCAACAATGTAGGCAAACTTGATTTGACGGATACCAGTAAAATTACTCAAGAAAGCATAGATTCAGTAAATGAGGGTAATATTTCCAATGGAAATAATCGTTATGGAGATGTTGTTAAAGTAACACCTGATTACGAATATAGTGATCAATTAACTAATTATACAATTTTTTCCGATCAAAAACTCTCACAAAATTATAAAACTACTTTTACCGATAAAACTTCACAGTTAGTTACAGAGTTAAAAAATATATTTGAATCTACTCAAACCGATGTCAGCAAGGCAGGATATAGTTATTCAATGGCATTAGGTAAACCACAACAATTTTTAGATGATGATATCGGATTTAATTATATAGCAAAGGTAAAGTCTGCTAGAAGTAAAACTACACCGGCTAACGATCCAAATAGCTTAACCTATCAAGGTAAATTTAGAAAAAATCAAGATGTCATAAAATATCCAAGCAGATTGGGTCAGAAGAAAGATAAAGACAGATTCATCAGACCAACAAATGATACCGATTATGTAAATTCGTTGGGTGTAATGAACGATACTGAATTTACAAATTTATACGATTCAAAAGAAAAATGGAATGGATTGGGCCCTGACTTTATAAAGTTTTATTTTTACGATATTGTAAATAATAGATTTATACCTTTTAACGCTACTATAAAAGGAATACAAGAAAACAATACTGCAAACTGGGAACCTGTTGAATATTTAGGTCGTCCTGATAAATTATATTACTATAAGAATTTTTCTAGAGACTTAAATCTTAGTTTTAAAGTTGTAGCACATAGTGTCAATGAATTGATGCCAATGTGGCAAAGAATTAATTATTTAGTAGGATTAACCCGTCCCGCTAATTATACATCAACTACAAATGGAGGATTTATGATACCGTCTATGGTTCAATTAACACTCGGCGATTTTTATAAAAAACATTTTGTTGTAATTACCAGTGCAAACATAACAATACCAGACGACGCTTCGTGGGAATTGTTAAATGAAGATTATATAAAGAATAATCTGTGGAGTTTTAATGTTGGTAGGATATATAAAGATATGAAAGGAAAAGTAGCTCAATTTCCAAGAGAAGCTGACATTAGCTTGCAAATGTTTATTATGGAAAAAGATAGAGCAAAAACTGGAAGAGCTCTTTGGGGAGATGCGCCTGTTAAAACATTTAGTGCTACCGATGTTGATCAAGAAGGAGTGCTTGCAATTGATAATTACGGTGACAAATCTACTGATATTAAAGAAAATTCATTCTCATTAAATATGAGATATGACACTGATGTACAAGGTCAATAAACATGAGATATCAATTTACACCAACCGAAAAACGTTACGATGGTAAAATTGTTTATAAAACAACATTTTATCCAACTATACCGGAAAGTGAAGATGACATTTACGTCACTATATCGGAAGATAATTATCTAGATTCGATTGCAAAAAAATATTATGGCGATGAAAGTTATTGGTGGGTTATAGCTGTTGCTAACAATATATCGGATGGAAAGTTATCGGTCAAAGCTGAAAAACAATTAAGAATTCCAGGCAATTTATCTTTAATATTGCAAAATTTAAAACAGATTAATAGTTAAGTTATATGGCAAACGAACCGGAAATAGAAGAAGCGCCACAGTGGTGGGAAGTACAAAATATTCCAGTAGCACTTGTAAGAGAATTACGAAGAAGAAAAAATTCAAATAATATTGGAATGGAGTTTCCTACACCAGGCAGTCCGTCTTCATTAACATATAACTTTTTTAAAAATCATTCAAAATATAAAGGGCCTATGACACCGTGGGTTCGTATATTTTCAAACGGCACCGGATTGGCTGGAAATGGACTTGTTCCTCGTTCTAGAATTTTAGATAAAAACGGCAAAGAAAAAGAATATAAAGGTTTTATAATGTTTCCTGGCGAGGGATTTTATGACGCATTTGGATATAGACAAGAAGGAAATATTCTAAAACAAAGCAAAGCAATTATCGGTTATGAGGCAGATGGTACACCCCATTATATAGACCCATCATATAGATCACAATATGTGACTCAATGGCCTAGTAATTATTTAGCTGCTGAAACAAAAAACGGGCAAACCGAATATGTTGAAAAATTTTCTTCACAAAAAACTCAAGTATCACCGATATTACCACCGCCAGCTTTGGAAAGTGTTGAAATTAAAACGAGTAAAGATATGTTGGCATTTGGCAGTTTTAAGTTCAAATGTTTTAGTCTAGCTCAAGTGGAATATTTAGCTCCATTTTTCCTTACACCGAGAATAAATGTATTTATTGAAATAGGATGGAATCTCTTCAATGTAGAATCACTAATAAATTTAAATGATGAACAAGAATGTTGGAATTTAATACAAACACCACAGACTGTAGTAGATAGATGGTACAAGTCTTACGGTAATTATGGATGTATTACCGGTATAATTACAAAGTATGATTTTTCTACTCAAGACGGCATGATATATAGTTGCAATGTTGAATTAACATCTCGTCAAGCTTTATATGCAGGTATGCCTGCAGAAAACAATGTAAGTACTACTACATCCACTACAAAAGATAAAAGTGGACAGGATGTTCCAAATGGAACCAAAGAATATACGGGGTTAAAAACATTTATTAAAACCGCGTTTCCTAAAATAAGGGAAGCTGTACTTCGTAGAAAAAATTTCATGGATTATGTTGCTTCTACAGTAGGCGGAACAAAATTAAATGATGGTTATGAAGGTGAAGTAATAAATCATGTTACAAAAAGTACATTTTATGGTGGTAAAATTGAAAACAGAGTGTTCATAGGAAGAACAAATGTTCCCGACATTTACAAACGAGCTGCAATACCAGACGGTGATAATTTCATTCCATATAGTTCTCCACCTGGTGTAAAAGCAATTTCTTTTTTAAACGATAAAGATTTTGATAGCAAAAACAATGATGATGTTTGGATTCAATTGGATTTTTTATTTGAAGTTGTAAATAAATTTTGTTCGGTTGAAAAAAATAAAACATTTACAATTGATGTAGATAAGATAATTAATGCACATCCAAATCTTGTCTCCTGTGACCCAAATGTTTTAATACCGAATGGTATTGCTCCAAAGTTTAATATTGGAAGAATCGCACCTTCTCCTGAAGTCGTAAAATCTTTAAACGAAGAAACTACTGATAATGATACTAGACAAGAAGCTGAAAAAAAAATATCCACATTAAACGGGTATGTACCACAAGAGAGTATAAACGATCCATTTTTTTCTTCGAAATACGATCTTGAAGTGGATAATTCCAGTCAAATATTTAAAGCTGCTAAAAAAGTAGAAACTGTGTTTAAAACTACGGGTGCGTATAGAGATAATTTAGATACAATCATAAATCGTTTATATTATGATATAGGCGTTGAAGCTGGAATGAATATTTCTGAAAATGATCCACAAACAAATATTTCTTTTCCGTTTATTTTTGATAAGACTGTTAATTTATCAGGTGACAAACTTATATTAATAGATCCAGCAAAAGGAAGGCCTGATGTAGTTCAAAGAACTTTTGAAAAATATAAATTTGGAAATCTTAAAAACATATATGTAAAACATAAAAAAATAATGGAAATTAGTGAAAGTTCTGAAGTAACTACACTTCAACAATTTGCTACTGCAATTTTAAATCTAATTAATGATGCTGTAGACGGTTTTTGGAAATTTCAAGTTTCTCAATCAGATGACGGTGGATTGTCAATTGTAGATAACAACTATGCTAATTTAGGTGAAAAAGCACCTACATTAAGTAAAGTATATGTTTTTGATATCGCAAGTACTGAATCTTTTATTAAATCTGTATCATTAAATACGTCTCTTACATCCGAACAAGCGACTCTCACATTATTTCAAGCAGGTCAAAATAAACCGATTGATAGTGATACAAGTATGTCTGCTAGAAATTCTAGTCAACCCGCAATTGCATATATTGACAGATTAGAAAAATTTAATCCATCTGAAGATGGCACAGGTGAAAGTAATGAAGTACCTTCAAAAAGCGAAATAACAGTAGATCAAAATCCGTTAATTGCTGGTATACAAACTTACGGTAAATCTGATAACGTTTTAATGGTTACCAGCGCTTATGTTAAAGATGGACAAAAACCAGAGGACGCTGATAAAAATTATAAGCAACTTAATTTACCACCTGATTTAAAAGACAAATTGTCACAAATTATAGATGACGGCGATGTAGAAGGCAATTTACCACTTTATAGTGGAATTTCACCTAACTTCCAAATAACAGTAACTTTTGACGGTATATTTGGATTTAGAATGTTTCAACATTTTGGAATTACAAATTTACCAAAACCATATATACCGGAAAATGTCATATTTATGATAACGGATGTCACACATAATATAACTGAAGGTGGTGGTAAATGGGAAACTGTAGTCGGTTGTCTAGCTAGATGTGTGGCTGGGCAAAATATTGAACTTGTACCAATTTGATATGAAAGATACACCGGATAATGTCAAGGTTAAGTTAGATTTAGGTACTTTTAATCTAAATCTACCTATAGCATTTTTGCCAAAACCTACACAAAATGATTATAAAATTGGATATGTTGACAGATACGTTGTAGGAAGAATAAATTCAAATGAAATAATAGAAGTGTCAAAAGACAATTACAATTTAGTTTCTACATTGCTTTATAAAAGAATTAAATTCAAATGGAAAATTGTAGGTACACTAAATAACAAATACGAAGGCAAAATGTTGACACAACAAGGAGTTATAGATTTTAATCGCAAACAGATTAATGACATAGATAAAGAAATTCCAGGTGTCAAAGATATTTTTACAAATTATACTCAATTTTATAAACCAAGTTGACAAATTTGTTTTTTTGAGTTATAGTTAGTATGTGCAGTTTTCCAAGAAAATATATTTAAAGTTTATTATACAAGACAATAATCGTCATAACATATGTAATAAACCTATTGCTGCATTTGTATACGATTATCATTCGGGAGATAAACACTATTACAACTTTGAACATAAAGATTTACCTCAAGATATATCATTTGATAAATTCAAAAAGTCTTTGAGTGGTAAAAGTGTTTATGTTAATAATAAAAAGACTTACAAGTATTGGTTAAATTGTGATTTGTATGATGTCAACTTGTTTGGTTTTATAAAGAATAATGAAACATTGTCGGAACCGAATAATACTTGTAAAAATACATTTTCAATATCACATAATAATCTAAAAGACTTTAATTTGATTGTACCTTATGTGGTACATCAAAATGTGTTTGATAATGAAGTAGAACAAATAAAAGAGTTAGGTAAAGAAAAGACTGACACTTATTGTTATAAATTCTTTAATAATATCATCAGTGAAACTCTGTATAAAGTTGAAAAAAATGGTATAAAGATTGATAATGAAATATACAGCAAGTACTTTGAAGCACGAACCACCAACGGATTTGTATATACCGATTATCACATTTACAATCCAACTGGTAGACCAAGTAATTGTTATGATGGTATAAATTATGTAGCACTAAAGAGAGATGATGGTTCTAGAGCTAGTTTTGTATCTAGATACGAAGATGGTTATTTATTGATGGTAGACTTTACCGGATTTCATCCATATATTGTTGCTAACCTAATTGATTATAAAGTTCCTGAAAAAGAGACGATTTATGAACATTTAGCTAAACAATATTATGATGTGGATGAAGTGACCTCCGATTTACTGGCAAAAAGTAAGAAATTAACAATGGTAAATCTATATGGACAGATACCTAAACAATATTGCGGTATACCATACTTTGCTGAGGTAGAAAAATTAAAAGAAGAATATTGGAAAAAGTTTGAATCAAAAGGATATGTAACGACTCCTATTTATAAACGAAAGATAACCAATAAACATGTATTAGACGCAAATAAAAATAAACTATTTGCATATATTATACAGGCTACTGAGACTGAGTATGGTATTGACAGATTAAACGCTTGTTTAAAGTATGTAAGCGGTAAAGAGATATTACCTATATTATATAATTATGATGCTATATTGTTTGATGTAGGTAATGTAGAACAGTCTGAAATAGATGATTTAATCAATATTATTAAGAACAACCGGTTTAAAGTAAAGGTTTATAAAGGTAAGAATTACAATGATTTAGTAATAGTTTAATTATATTTATATTTATTAACTATACTAAATGAACTTTAAATCAGTATTAAACGATGTTTGTTGCGATTATCGTATAAAAAACGGTACAATAAATCTAAAGAATGAAGATCATGTTTTTGTGCTTCAAGAGTATCTTGAAAAAGCAGGATTTGATATTGAAACTATTGTAGATAAAACCGCTAAGTTATTTGAAACCGGTAGATTTCCAGAAAGACAAGCTTATAATAAGGATGGTATTTTGGTAACATTTCCAAGCAAAGAATATCGTGATAGAGCTATAAATAAGGGTACACATTTTGCTGAAAATCCAAAGAAAGCTCAAGCTAATATATTTACACAACCTCCGATTGATATACAACCTGAAGAACCAAAAGGAAGTGTACCTGTAGATACTGAGTTGGATAAAGATCTAGAAGATGAAAAAGAAGATGGTTATGAAGATAGAACTCCAAAAGAAAAAGTAGTTGATGCTCAAGCCGTTGATGCTATATTAACCGGCGAAACACCGTTAGTAAATTATAGTGTAGATGAAGTTAAAAGATATGGCTTTTATAACAAAGGAATGTTGTGGTATGATACTGAAGGTAATTTAATCGGCGAACAAATATTTGATGAAAAAGTCGGTACAAAAGTCGTTGCAAAAAAAATTAATTCCAATTTTTTAAAATTAATTGATGAAACAAAAAGAAATGCTGAAGTATTAGAAACTTTACCACTGTTAAAATGTTTTGGTGTTAATACATACCAAGATTTGGTAAATTTTGTTACAAGTGGTAATATAGATAAATACGATTTTACCGATAAAGGTAAAATGTGGCTTAAAAAGGTTATTTCAAATTTAAATGACGAAGAATCAAAAAATAGTTTTATAGATTTTTACAATCAGACAGCAGGTACTTCACAAACTCTAAATAATATTACGAATCAACCAGTCACATCGTTTATACATAAAAACATAATTAACTATAGAAAAATTTTAAAACAAAAAACTAATACAGATGATGAATCAAAAGCAAATACATCTGATATTATATTAATTTATGGTGGTAGTAAAGAGGATTTGATTTCTAATTTATCAAAAATAACAAGTGAACAAGATTTGTTAATAAACGACGATGGTACAATTTCATTTAAAAAAAATCCTAGCTTAAAATTCTCACAAGTTTCTTTGAAAAAGGGAGATGCTAAATTAGGAAAAATTACAAAGAAGTTTTTTTCTATGATCGGAGACAAACCAAATGAAACTCCGATAAAAGAAATTATAAATGAAGGACTTGTTACAGATTTTTTGACGGGATTAAAAAACAAAATTAATACTGCCGGACAAAATTTGTCTAAAAAAATGTCTAATATTTATAATTGGTTTTCTTCAAAAATAAATGCCTTTTATGAAAGTGTTATAACCATATTTCGTTCTATACCGATGAACGAAATAGAACAAGAGGATAAAAATCTAGAGAAATTTACAGCTGAGTTAGAACAATCAAATATTGACTCTAATCAAAGTATTAAAGAATTATCGGACAATGAAATACCTATAACAAATTGTAATTACTTAGCAATGACACAATTTTATGATTTTTATAAAAAAATAGGTTTTAAAAATTTAATACAACAATATAAAATTTTGTCAATACTTGAAAAATCAGGTGGGTTTTCTTTACATATTGGTAAAATAGATGAAAATCATTACAATCAAATTGATTTAGCAATTAAAAAAATATATGATATATTTTATACCGCCGCAAAATCAAAAAACTTTTTTAAAATACAAGAATTAAATGAAGCTAAGGAATGTATTTACACCGGTAAAAATATTACTAGAGAACAAATAGAACCTGCTTTAAAGTTGAGAGCTAATCATATAGCGTTAAGAAAAATAGACGAACTAATAAAAAGTGTTCAAAATAATAGTAAATCTACCGAAATTGATGTGAAAGATTTACCATCATTAGCTGCTACTTTAAGTGCAGAAGCAGTTTTTGGTGATAACAACACATTGCCTCTTTTTAAATTTACAGGCAGTCAATTAATTGATTTAGGAAATAAACAAAGTTATATTACTAAAAAAAGAGAACAGTTTAAAAAGTTGGATATTAAAGATATAAATCTTGGATACATAAACATTTATCCAACACTTAAAGAAGACGCATTGCATTTTCAAGTTTATATGTATTTGCTTTTTGATTTGGACGGAGATGAACTAACTTTGAGTCCTATGTATAGCGAAATTGCATTTACTGTTGGTAGTGGAAGTAAATTTGCTTTTAATATAGAAATGAACGGCGTTGTTTCACATAATGAAATAAAATCTAAATTGAAATAAATCATGATACAACAAAAACAATTGCTGTGTAAATTTGCTAACAGCTTAAATTATAATCAAATTATAGAGGATGTTAAAAGTCAATATGATTTAGTTGACCGGAAATTATTTGTTTTTGTAAATGAAAAGAATCTAAAAGAGTTGTATCTCACATTTAATATATTAAAAGGTCAACCAAATAATCGTTATAAAGGTACAATCAGTATACATCGTAAAAAGCAAACAAATACGCTTTATACACTGAATGCTATGAACAAACTCATAGCTGAAGAAAATGGTGGAGTATACGATAAATCATATCAATTGCAATGGGATTTATATAAAGATTGTATTATTTTAACCAATGAAATTGGGATAAAAGTAGTGCCTTTAAAACTGTTTTCTATAGTATCAGCTTGATATATATTATTAACCACTTGACACTTTGATACTCATAAGGTACACTGAGTGAAGTTGGTTATTCTTAATTTAAGTGAATTAAGTAATTATCAATTAACTAATTAACAATTAAACAATTAATAAATTAAAATATGCTAGACATTAGTAAATTAAAGAGTCGTTTGAGCTCTCTTTCAAACACAAATCAAAAGTCTAATCTCATTTGGAAGCCCAAGCCGGGCAAGCAGGTTGTTCGTATTGTTCCGTATAAGTATGTTCCTGAGAATCCTTTTATTGAACTTAAGTTTCATTATAACATCAATGGAAAGACTTATTTAAGTCCTGATAGTTTTGGTCGTCCAGATCCAATCGTTGAGTTTAGTAACCGTCTTAAGAAGACTGGTGATAAGGAAGATTGGAAGATGGGTCGTAAGATGGAACCCAAGATGCGTACATTTGCTCCTGTCATCGTTCGTGGTGAGGAAAATGAAGGTGTCAAGTTCTGGGGATTTGGTAAGCAGGTTTATCAAGAACTACTTTCAATTATCAGCGATCCCGATTTCGGTGATATTACTGATTTGACAAGTGGTCGTGATATCGTTGTTGAGTTCAAGACTGGAGATGAATCTGGTAAGAGTTTCCCAGAAACCAACATTCGTGTTAAGCCTAATGTAAGTCTCGCAGTTGATCCAAAGAATGCTGAGTTACTTGAAGCACTCAAGAGTCAAGTCAACATTTTGGATCTTTTTCCTGAGTTTAGTTACGATGAACTCAAGGATGTAATGGACAAGTGGTTGAATCCAGAGCCAGCTGCTGAAACGGAATCAACTTCTGTTGTTGCTGAAGATGACACTGAACTGTCTGAAGCAGTTGCAACACCTGTGGCGGCAAAGCCACCGGCAGTTAAGACTGCTGTTTCACCAAGTGCTGTTAAAGCAAAGTCAGCTGCAACTGACGATGTTACACAAGCATTTGATGATTTGTTTAACTCCTAAAAAATAAAAATAAGCCGGTGGAGTTTTTATACTTCACCGGCTTTCTAGTTATAATCGTTATGGCAAAGAAACAAAATAATAAAGAAAATCAGAGAGATGAACTCATTGAATTGTTAGCAGATGAGTTGAACAAAGCAAATAAAGATGGTGGTAAGATTGCTTATTTCTTGGATGAACAAGAAAATCCAGCCGAAATTACTGATTGGATTAGTACCGGTTCATCAATTTTAGATTTGGCAATTAGCAATCGTCCTCACGGAGGATTGCCTGTTGGTAAGATGGTTGAATTCAACGGACTGGAAGGTACCGGTAAGAGTTTGGTATCCGCTCACGTTGTTGCTGATACTCAAAAGAAAGGCGGAGTTGCAGTAGTAATTGACACTGAAAATGCAGCAGCTCCTGAGTTCTGGAAGAGTCTTGGTGTAAATTTATCTAAGTTGCTGTATGTTCAATGTGAAACCGTTGAAGATATTTTTGCTCAGATGGAAAAGATGATTGCAATTGTTCGTAAGAGCAACAAGGATCGTATCCTTACAATTATTGTTGACTCTGTAGCAGCAGCATCAACTAAGGTGGAACTAGAGAGTGATCATGGTAAGGATGGATTCGCAACCGGTAAGAGTATTATTATCAGTAAAGCGATGCGTAAGATTACTACCATGATTGGTCGTCAAAAGGTTCTTACTGTATTTACTAACCAACTTCGTCAAAATCTAAATGCTATGGCATTTGGTGACAAGTATGTAGTAAGTGGTGGTAAGGCACTTGCGTATCATTGTAGTGTTCGTGTTCGTTTGAACAATACTGGTAAGTTGAAAAAGGCTGAAGAAGTTATTGGTAATGAATGTAAAGCGGTTGTTATCAAAAACAGAATGGGGCCTCCTCAACGTCAGGCCAACTTTGAAATCTACTTTGACAGTGGTATTGCTGACTATAGTAGTTGGATCAAAGTACTGAAAGAAAATAATATTATCAAACAAGGTGGCGCTTATTACGCTTACAGAAAAAATGATGGTACTGAATGGAAGTTTCAATCCAAAGATTTCGTATCCACAATGCAATCTGATACAGCTTTGAAAGAAGAACTATATCTCAAGATTTGTGATGCTGTTGTTATGAAATATAAAGACCCAAATAGTCAAATCGTTGAAGACGCTACTGTTGATACTGAAGAAGAATCGGCTGGTAACGAATAAGAATGAACGGTTTTACTCCAAACGAACGAAAGAAACTATTCTCTTTATTTGAGAATATAGAAAGAGATTCCGTCACAACAGGACTTAAAAAGTCGATTAACAGCGATGTCCTGTTGGTTGACGGGTTGTAGTTAAATACCTATATTCGTAGTTTCATGGCAGTGCCATCACTAAATGATGATGGTCTTCATACTGGTGGTATTGCCGGTTTTCTCAAAAGTGTAGGATATGCAATTAAACTATTAAATCCTACACGGGTTATTATTGTATTTGATGGTAAAGGTGGTTCTCAAAAGAGAAGGAAGATTTATCCCGGTTATAAGAATGGAAGAAAAACTGACATTAGACTAAATAGAACTTATGATGATCTATCCGATAGTTTAACAGAATCGCAGAATTTTAAGAAAGAACTGATTCGTACAGTAAATTATCTTGATGTATTGCCTGTCACTGTCATGTCAATGGATCAAGTTGAAGCAGATGATACTATTGCTTATCTTGCTAAGCAGACATTTAAGGATAGTAACGTTACTATAATGTCTACTGATAAAGATTTTCTACAATTAGCAAGTGATAAGATTAGTATTTGGAGTCCGGTAAAGAAAAAGATTTTTGGGTGTAAAGAAATCGTAGACGAGTATGGTATCAGTTGCAAAAACTTTATCTTCTATAGAATAATGGAAGGTGATACAAGTGATAATATACCCGGCTTGGAAGGTGTTGGCTTAAAGAGAGTGATTCAAGCATTTCCATTTCTGGGAGAAGAACCTCAAGTGTGTTTACAACAAATTTATAACTATGCTGAAAATAATATTAGCAAGTATAAAATTTATGAACGAGTGTTGAACAGTAAGTTGTTGCTTGAAAGAAATTATGAATTAATGCAGTTACATAACACTCAAGTACAAAGTTTTACTCAGTTAAGGATTGAAGAAATAATTAATAAGCCCGTACCAAAGATAGATAAGATGGGATTTACCAAATTAATTACAGAAGACAAGATGTGGGCAAATATCCCTAATTATCATATTTGGTTAAATCAGTGTTTTGGAAAACTTAATAGTTTTGTGCAATAATCATATAACAAGTTGTAAATTTTCGGTGTAGAGTTATACTATTTTTATGGAGAATAAACAAATTATTGATAACCTTAAGAAATACGGGTTAGACTTCCAAGTTAAATGTATTTCATGTTTACTGTCTGATCGTTCTTTTATTGAACGGATTCATGACATTGTAGAAGCTGAATTCTTTGAGAGTGATGCTCACAAGTGGATTCTCAAAGAAAGTATTGAGTATTTTAATCAATATAAAGACCTACCAACTCTAACTGTCTTTAAGATTAAGTTGGATAGTGTAGAAAATGAAGTACTTAAGAAGTCTATTGTTGACAATCTAAAGTTAGTGTATCAAAAGTTACACGATAATGATTTGAAGTTTATTAAGGAACAATTTCTTGAGTTCTGTAAGAATCAGAAGTTGAAGAATGCTATCTTTGAAAGCGCTGACTTACTTTCTACCGGTCAATACGAAAAGATTAAGAGTGTTGTTGACCACGCAATGAAAGCTGGTATGGAAAGAAACATCGGTCACGCATATAGTGAAGATGTTGAAAAAAGAATGAGTGTAATGAGTCGTAATTGTGTTAAAACAAATTGGACAGAAATTGATACGATTATGGATGGTGGACTTGGACCCGGCGAACTTGGTATTATTACTGCCTGTGCTGGTAGTGGTAAGAGTTGGGTACTCAGTAAGTTGGGTGCCGAAGCAATGAAACAAGGTAAGAATGTTGTACATTTTACACTTGAGTTGAATGAGAATTATGTTGGTTTGAGATATGATAGTTGTTTTACTGGTATTGACTTCCAGAATATCCGAAACAACATTGACATTGTAAAACAAAAGATTACAGAAGTTCCGGGTAAACTTGTTATTAAATATTTTCCAATTAAGACTGTAAGTGCTTATAGTCTCAAGGCACATTGTGAAAGACTTGCTGTACTTGGTACTAAAGTAGATATGATCATTGTTGACTATGCTGACATTCTTCGTCCAGCACACAGTGAGAAGAACAGTAATAGTTATAGTGAAGCTGGTGGTATTTATGAAGAACTTCGTGGAGTCGCTGGTGAACTACAAGTTCCTATTTGGAGTGCTTCACAAAGCAATCGTGCTGCTATGGAGGAAGATATTATTCAGGCAAATAACATTGCTGACAGTTATAGAAAGATTATGACGGCTGACTTTGTTTTGAGTTTAAGTCGTAAAGTCGGTGATAAACAAGCTAACACTGCACGATTTCATGTAATCAAGAATCGTTTCGGACCAGATGGATTGACATTTCCAAGCAAAATGAATGCTGGTTGTGGTCAGATTGAAATATTTGGTGAGAATAGTCGTGAAGGTCTTGCTGTACTGAATGAAATGATGGATGGTGAGAATCAAGTAAAGAAAGTTCTTAAAAACAAGTGGAATGCTCACAATGTTGATGAAGATGAAGAATAATTCATAGTCAACAAAAATTAAAAAGTTATAAAAAAAAGTTTTTAAATGTTATTAATGTGAGAATAGTTTATTTTTCTAAATGATAGTTATTTTTTACCCAAAAGAAAGGTTTTCAGTATGAGTGATATTTTAAGTAAAGATTTTGTTAAGAAGTATGCAAAAAAACAACCCAATTGGGGTTTCAATGGTTTAGGTTACATTGTCTATAAAAGAACCTATGCTAGACTAAAAGAAGATGGTAATACAGAAGAATGGCATGAAACCATTGAAAGATGTATTAATGGTGCGCAAAAGATTGGTGCACAATATACTAAAGAAGAAGCTGAAAGACTTTTTGATTATGTCTTTAATTTAAAGTGTAATTTTGCCGGTAGAATGTTGTGGCAACTTGGTACCAGTACCGTTGATAGATTTGGTGCAAATAGTTTGCTAAATTGTTGGTTTACAAGCATGAAAGAGCCTAAGGCATTTTTATTCTTGTTTGAAAATCTAATGTTGGGTGGAGGTGTGGGATATAGTATTCGTCGTGAAGATGTACATGAACTTCCAAGAATTAAGAAGGATGTAAATGTAACACATCAACCAACTAAAGATGCTGATTTTATTGTACCTGATACAAGAGAAGGTTGGGTAAAATTGCTTTCAAATGTATTGGAAGCATTTTATGTAACTGGCAAAAGTTTTACATATAGTACCATTCTTATTCGAGGCGCTGGCGAAAAGATCAGTGGTTTCGGCGGTAAAGCTAGCGGTCCATCTATTTTGGTTGATGGCATTGAAAAGATCACAAAGATTTTCCAAAGTCGTGAAGCTAAGAAACTTAGAAGTATTGATGTGCTTGATATTTGTAATATTATTGGTAGCATAGTTGTTGCTGGTAATGTTCGTAGAAGTGCTGAAATTGCTTTGGGTGATCCTGATGATATTCTTTATATAAGAGCTAAGAATTGGAGTAGTGGCAATGTGCCAAATTGGCGTGCTATGAGTAACAATACTCTTTATGTTGATGATTACAGTCACATTATTGATGAGTTTTGGACCAATGGTTACGAAATTAATAAAGATACTGGATTCGCGAACGGCGAACCATACGGTTTCTTTAATTTACCATTAAGTCAAAAGTACGGTCGTTTAAAGGATGGTCCTCTTAAGGAAAGCAAGTTATACCCAACTGATACTGATAATGTTATTGGTACAAATCCGTGTGGAGAAATTAGTTTGAGTGATTATGAATGTTGTAATCTTTGTGAACTTTATTTGAACAATATTACTTCACAAGAAGAACTAAATGATTGTGCCAAATTATTATATAAGACACAAAAGGCTATTGCAGCACTTCCGTTTATTCATGAAGAAACCAATAAGATTGTTCATAAGAATATGAGACTTGGTATGGGTGTCACCGGCATTTGTCAATCACTTGATAAATTGCCATGGTTAGATAAGTGTTATGTTGAACTTCGTAAGTTTGATAGAGCATGGAGTAAGGAACGTGGTTGGTCTGAAAGTATTAAACTTACAACCGTTAAACCAAGTGGTACATTAAGTTTGTTAGGGGGAGCTACTCCAGGCGTACATCCAGCATATAGTAAGTATTATATGAGAACCGTTCGTATGAGCAGTAGTGATAAGTTGGTACAAATATGTAAAGACTTGGGTTATCATACTGAATTCTTGTTGAATTTTGATGGTACCGAGAATCATGATACTGTAGTTGTGTATTTCCCATGTGAAACTCCGGATGGAGCTGTTTTAGCAAACGATATGGGTGTTATTAAACAACTTGATATGGTCAAAGAACTTCAACGAGTGTGGAGTGACAATGCGGTGAGTGTTACAGCATATTATGAACCATCCGAATTAAATACTCTTAAAGAATGGTTGAAAGACAATTATAAGAATAATATTAAGAGTGTTAGTTTCTTATTGAGACAGAAACATGGTTTCAAACAAGCTCCATATCAAGAAATTGACAAAGAAACCTATTTAAAGGCTAAAGAAAAGGTTAAATCACTTACAAATCTTGGTATTGGTACTAGTGGTGAATTATTACAAGGTATTGAGTGTGAGGGTGGTATATGTCCTATTAGGTAATATTTATTAATAATAAAAAATGAGCACATTATTAAAGATGTGTTTGTTTTTATTTATATTTATTTATAAGTCACTATTTATATAAAGAACTATGATATACTCAAAAAAACTGGTAAATAAACTTGTCAAAGAAACTCTAGAACAAAAATATACAAACGCTAAAGAATCTTGGGCGGATATGATGGAAGAATTAGCTAAAGAGATTAAGAAACCAGTTGTTTTGGATGATAAGGGTAACTATAATGTTTGTGATTGTGAACCATTGCATATTAATATTAGACCAATTGCCCATAACATATATGATGTACAAGCATTTAAGGATGGTACAGATAGAACTAAGAAACTGTATGTAAAGTATGAGGATTTAATAAAGTTTGTTAAAGAGTATCTAGACGAAAAAGAACTAAATTATGTTGATAGTACATACAATAAAAATGTAGAAAATAGTAAAGACAAAGAAGGTGGTAAGAAAGGTGATAAATTAGCTGATGAAAGTATGGTTGATCCTGAAAAAGATAATAAACCATCCAAACAAATTAAAGCTGAATTAATGAATAAAGAGGTTGATGATCCTACACAACCTATGAGAGAAGTAGGTAAGTTTGAAAGACAAATAGATCATAAGAGTAAAAAACCAGTTTATAAACCACCTCAACTACCAAAAAATTTACAAAAATTAGTAGTAAAATATACAAAAAACGGAAAGTCTAAGAAAAGTTAATATAACTTGTTATGTCGCCAGATTACAATCCAAATGACTATAATGCTGTAGTTGCAAGAATTGATGCAAATCTAAATGCAATAAATCAGCGACTCACCGTTATAGAAAATGGTGTAAATAAAAATATAGTACAAGTAGAAAATAGAATTACTAAATTAGAACAATTTAAATGGCAATTTATGGGGCTTATAGCTGCAACTACTTTTTTCTTTAATTACTTTTTTAGAGACAAGTCATAACAAATGTGTTATACTAATAATAGTTAAATAAATATATGAAAAAATCATTAATTCTATCAATATTGACACTCGTATTCTCACTTACTGATGTAAATGCGGGAAGTTTTAGTTGGGGAATATCTTTTGGCTTCGGAGGAGGATTTTGTGCTCCTGTATATTATCCTCCTGTAGTTTGTGCGCCGGTTGTATGTGCTACGCCAGTGGTATATACTCAACCAGTTGTACACCACATAGTTTACACTCAACCAGTTGTGTATACACCGCCTGTAGTTTATACTCAACCAGTATGTACTGTACCGGTTGTAAATTATTATCGTCCAGATTGTTATCGTTCTCCAGTGACAGGCACCGTATGGGTAGGCGGCGCATCAAGTAGTCATCGTCCCGTTGTACATCGTCCCGTTGTACAACGTAGAAACCGTTGAATTTCAACAACTTATACGAAAAACCGCTAGGAAACTGGCGGTTTTTTTATTTTGACGGTTGACTTTATTTAAATGTGTGGTAATATTGTCTTATAACAATTAAATAATAAATATGAAGAACAATAAAACTACTATTAACCTCCTCACATCTAAGAACTTCAACATGAAGGATTATCTTGACAAGTGTATTAGTTTGCGTCCTACCTCATTGATTATGGGTGATTTGAAATGGAAGTACATGGTTCGTAGCGCCATTCGCGGTAAGAACATTTTACTTCTTGGTCCTACTGGATGTGGTAAGACTCTTGCTGCTCAGACAGTTGCGAAGGTGCTTGGTAAAGAGTCTAGTTTTTATTATTTCAATCTCGGTGCTACACAAGATGCTCGTAGTGCTCTAATTGGTAATACCCACTTTGATAAGGGTACTGGTACACTTTTTAAGGAATCTAGCTTTGTCAAGGCAATTCGTACTCCAAGTGCAATTATTCTTCTTGATGAGATCAGCCGGGCTCATCATGACGGTGTAAATATTTTGATGACTGTACTTGATGATCTTCAACGTTATCTACGATTGGATGAAAAGGAAGACAGTGAGATTGTAAAGGTTGCTGAAGGCGTTACTTTTATTGCTACCGCTAATGTTGGTAATGAATATACCGCAACTAGAGTTATGGACCGCGCTCTTCTCAGTCGTTTTCCAGTTAAGATTGAGATGAGTCCACTTGATGTTGACAGTGAATATAATTTGCTTAAAACTCGTTTTGATATTAACGATGATAAACAACTCGGAATTCTCAAGAGTGTTTGTGAGATTGCTGACCATACTCGTAAGCAAGTCAAGACAGAAGATAGTAAGTTGACCAATTTTATTCCTACTCGTAGTACGGTTGAAATCGCTGAACTTATTGTTGATGGATTTAATTTGCTTGAAATTGCTGAGTCTACCATCTATCCTAATTTCACTGAGGACGGCGGTGTTGATAGCGAACGAACCTATATGAAGCAGCTTGTACAAAAGTATGTACCTAGTGAAAGTAAAGAGAATTTGTTCAATGATCCTCTGAAGAGCGATCAACCTCCGTTCTAATTTTAACAAAATATTATTATGGGTAGTCTAAGTGATTTCTGGCTAACAGAACATGACGAGTGGGATTTTATTGAAGAAGCAAAAGCTGATAATGAGGCTGTTGCTTTAACGGATGAAATGATTGAAACTCGTCAGAGTGAACACACTCGTCAGTTGATTAGGCTGTCGTCTGCTCGTCGTGCGATTGCTAACTATGTTAGTATTTTGACTAATCAAAATATTCCGGTTACATTTAATGATAACAATATTAATTGTACCGATGGAACTCATGTTTACTTAAGTAGTGATATCACCAAAAAGGATAATTTTGATGTTGCTGTAGGACTTTCTCTACATGAGGCTAGTCATATCAAGTATAGCGATTTTGAATTGTTCAAGAGTATTTGGATGAAAGTTCCTCGTAGTATTTACGATATAACTGAACCGCTTAATATTAGTAAGAATGTTGTAAGCAATATTTGTAAGGATCTTCTTAATTATGTGGAGGATCGTTATATTGACTACATGGTACACACAAATGCGCCTGGTTACCGTGGTTATTACGATGCTTTATATGATAAGTATTTTAATGCCAAAGTTATTAATGATGCTTTGGACAGTGAACTATATAAGGTGCCTGGTGTAGAGTCTTATATGTTTCGTATCATTAATCTTACGAATCCCAATACAAATTTGCGAGCATTGCCTGGTTTGATCGATATTGCTAAGGCTTTGGATTTGAGTAACATTATTCGTCTGTCTAAGCCGGAAGATCGATTAAATGTTGCTTTTACTATTGCTGAGATTTTATTTAAAAATATTACTGAAGTAGATGAGACCAAAACTGTTAAATCTGTTGACGAAAAATCCGGTGAAGGCGATGGTGAATTACAAGAATCTAATAAAAATGATGAAAACAATGTAGCTGTTACTGGTAGTGTGGAAGATATTCTTGGTGGAGAACAAACGGCGGTTAATTCAACCAATGATGTTGTTACCAATATCGGACAAGATAGTACTATTAGTAAAGCAAAGTTGGAAAAGATTAAGAAGGCTTTTAATAGACAAAAAGATTTTATCAAAGGAACTCTTAAGAAAAAGAAAGTTTCTAAGAAAGAGAAACAGATTCTTGATACTCTTGAAAAGAGCAAGGTTGAATTGGTTGATGTTGCACATGACTATACAAAAAAATTTAATGGTGGTGCTATCGAATGTATCGTTGTTAAAAACATGACTAAAGATTTGCTTTTTTCTGATCAGTGTCCTCTATACATTGGTGATGGTAATGACATTTCTTACAAGAAGAATTTGGATTCCATCAACCAAGGTATTATTATGGGCACTAAACTTGGCCGTCGTCTACAAATTCGTAATGAAGTTAATACTTTCAAGTTTTCTCGTAGATATACTGGAAAGTTAGATAAACGTTTGATTCATGAACTCGGATTTAGTGACGAGAATATTTTTTATACTACTCTTACCGAAAAGTATAAGAAAATTAATTTTCACATTAGCGTTGATGCTAGTGCTAGTATGAATGGGTCCAAGTGGAATCGTGCTATTAAATTGTGTGTATCTCTTGCTAAGGCTGCAAGTATGTTGGACAATGTTAATCTAACTATTAGTTTTAGAACTACTACCAATCGTAATCCATATATTCTTGTTGCTTATAATAGTAAGGTAGATAAGTTTAGTAAGATTCGTAACTTGTTTCCGTATTTGAGTGCTAGGGGTACTACGCCCGAAGGACTGTGTTTTGAGGCTATTATGAAGTATCTACCTGTGTCAGACGATAATACTAATAGTTACTTTGTGAATATGAGCGATGGCGAACCATATTTTACTGCTTATGTTGATAATCAGAGCGTTATTTCATATTCTAATGAGGAAGCTGCCAAACATACTCAAACCCAAGTAAAAAAGATCCGTAATAATGGTTATACTGTAATCAGTTATTTTATTACAGACCATTACATTAATCCTAACAGCAAAGAGTTGTTTAAGATTATGTATGGAGTTGACGCAAATTATATCAATGTAGAGAACTATGTACAGATAGCCAATACTCTTAATAAAAAGATGATGGAATCACTTGACATATAATATAACAATGATATAATATAATTTATGGTATAGTATACCAATTAACATAAACAAAAATAATAAGGAGAAATAAAAATGAAAAAGACTGATCGTAAGAACAAGACCAACCTAACCGTTAAGTGGCCTACCAACGCTTTTACAATTAAGGAGTTGAATCAGGCTAATCCAGACTTTGTAGAGATTACTCTACGAGTTCGCCTTAAGAAGGCTATCGAGACTGGCGAGGTTAATGAGATGGGAGTACTTCACAACGGTAAGGGTCGTCCAACAATTGTGTTTGTACATGGTACACCGACACAGGCTCATATTGATGAGGCTAAGTCTAGAGAAGTTATTCTCAAAGATAGTATGACTTTCAATATTTTGGCAGTTGATACTACTAAGCCATCTACAAATGATAAGGTAATTGTTCTGAATGTAGACAGTAAGATTACGGCTTAAGTATATAATTATATATTATAAGACCACTGGCGGTTCAATGTTAATGGACCGCCTTTTTCTTTTACATAATAGTAAATTGAAGCGTTCTTGTTATATTGTTTAATATTTTTAATTATACCCTCAATCATATTCCATTTACCATAATATATAGGAATATCAAATTTATTATCATATATAACAAATTCGGTTGTAGATAATTCTAATATGTAGAATATATTCTCTTTTATATTGAGTTTCTTGAAAGTCATGGTATAGTATACATATGGAACCATTTGAAAAATTTTTTGGAGTGAAGAAATTTAATTTTGATTTTAACAAAAAGAGATTAGTTGATAATCTAAATTTCTTAAAAGCTATGTCTGTAGAAGAACAGACTTTCTACAAGAAATGGTTAGAAGTACAAAATTATAGAGATATAGCTAGTAAACTTAATACTATTAAAGCTAAGATATGGACTCCAACCGACATCAATGATGAATTACTTACAATAAAAGAAATAGAAAACTGTCAACCTGAATTATTGTATGTAGAAACTAAACAACAAAATGAAGATTGGACTCTATTGAGAGTATTTGTAAGCACATTTGAGTTCAGTCAAACTCCTGGCAGATTTCTTAAATTTCTCGTTATAGATAAAAGTAAACCAGAAACTCCTTATATTGGCGTACTAGCAGTAAGTAGCGATGTTATTACTATTACTGATCGTGATAACTATATTGGTTGGAATAAAAATAATAAGATTGAGGATAAGAAATTAGCACATAGCGCAATTGGTAGTAGTATTATTAGTACACAACCATTTGGTTATAATTTCTTGGGTGGTAAGTTAGCAGCTGCGATGGTAGTTAGTAAAAGTGTACAAGATAAGTGGAGAGAACTATACAATCAAACTCTTGTAGGTATGACAACAACTAGTTTGTATGGTAGTTACAGTATGTATAATAGTCTAAAGTGGTGGCATAAGTGTGGTACTAGCGCTGGTAAAATTGCAATTAAACCTGATGATGATATTTACAAAATTTGGCATGACTGGTTGAAAGTTGAATGTAAAGAAAAGTATGAAAACGCTATGACTCAAAAAGAAGGTGTATCAGGTCCAGTTACAGGTGCTAAAAGTAGAGTATTATCTATGTTGTTTAGTAAATGTGATTTAAAACAAAGTCATTATCAACATGGATATGAGAGAGGAGTATACTATAGTTGTTTTTATGAAAACACCAAAGAGTATCTTCAAAATAAAATTGGTGATAATGATTTGAGGATAAAAGAACTTTTTAAACGTGATATAAACGGAATAATGGATTGGTGGAGACCCAAAGCTGTAGATAGGTATAAAAAGTTAAAGAATGAGGACAATTTAAAGCCTGACATACATTATTATAATAAAATGATAGGTATGTCCTATGATGAGGCTAAATCAACATATTTTAATGAAGTCGGTCGTTAATTAAGTTATAAATTACTTAAACTGTTATCTATTTATAATTATTAAATAGATACTATATAATTTATGGCTAATACTCCCATTAATGCATTGACAGCTACGTTTGGTGGCGGAGACCAAACGGCTATAAAAATGGATGTTACGGATTCAGGCCCGTCAAATTCATTAAGCAAATTAATTGATTTACAGATTGGTGGCACTAGTAAGTTTAAAGTGACAAAAGAAGGGTATGTTACCGCTACAAATTATACAGGTAGCTTTAGTGGAAGTGTTTTTTTAAAAAATACAACTTCCGCCGGAAATACATATTTAGTTTTTGCAGATGGTTCAGGTCGTCGTACATTAAAAATCGATACATCGGGTGTAACATATGATCCTGGCGTACAACAACTTACTGTACCTGGTGATATTTTATACGGCGGAAGTTTAGATACAACAAATGCCACTGCGTTAGCGTTACCAAGTCCTACTACTGTATATTTTGCTGGTGCGGCTACAACATTAGTACTGGGTAATACTTCAGCAGGTTCTATAACCAATATCGCTACTAAAAGAACAACTGGTACAACATTTGAAGGTAGACTTAGTGGAAGTCATAGTGGTAGTGTTCGTATTAAAAATATTTCAAGTGATGTTGATAACAATTATGTTGTTTTTTCAAAAAATTATAATACCGGACAACGAATACTAGGCGCGGCTTCAGGTATCTTTTTTACGCCATCAACAGGCGTTTTAGTTACTGATGGTGGAATAACAACCGGGGGTAATACAACTAACGGTGATATAGATTCAGCTGCGAATTCAGTTAAATTATTTGAATCGCCTGAAACAATTACAATCGGAGAAAGTTGTACGGATCTAATACTTGGAAAAAAAATAGCTACATCATTTACAAAAATTTTATCCAATCAAGTACGTGGTAATTTTACAGGTAGTTTTACAGGTAGTTTTAGTGGAAGTAGAGCAAATTTTACAAAATTGAGTGGAAGCAATGCTAGAATTGCTGGTAGAGTAATCGCTACTTCATATACCGGTAGTATAAGTGGTAGTGATGCTAAATTTATAAATTTAAATGCTAAAAATTTAACCATTACTAATGTTATTGCTAAAAGTTTTACTGGTAGTTTAAGTGGTAGTATTTTCATAAAAAATGAAACATCGTCTCCAGATTATTTTGATTTAGTGTTTGCAAGTGGTCCTGGTCAACAAACTCTAAATGTGGACCCAACCATGATGTTTTATGATCCGTCTAACAATACTCTAACTTTAGATACAAATGTTTATGCTGGAAATGGATTTGATGTTATAACAAATCCATCGCCATCTTTATTTGCTACACCAACAAGTATCACTTTAGGTTCATCTGCTGCATCTTTGACAATAGGAAGTGCTGGTGCTTCAAGTCACATTATATTTAAACCTTCTCAAAACAGAGGGCATTTCACCGGTAGTTTTACGGGCAGCATATCAGGAAGTACAGCTAGATTTACAAGAATTAATTCTACACGTATTACTTCAAGTATTTTTGGTGTAAACGCAAGGTTTACAAAATTAAGTGCGAGTATGGCAACTATTCCGATAGCATTTATTAGTAGAGTAACAGGTAGTATTAGCGGAAGTGTTGCAAGTTTTGCAATATTTAATGGTAAAAATGCTACATTTCTTGGAAGAGTAAAAGCAAATACTTTTTCGGGAAGTCTTACGTCGAGTAGATCAAACATTACTCATCTTACGGCAAGTAATGTTAGAGTATTTGGAAGAGTAAGAGCTACTAGCTTTACCGGCAGTTTTAGTGGGAGTAAAGGTTGGTCAACTTATTTAACCGCAAGTAATGTTAATATTTTAAACAATCTTAATGCAACACGAATAACGGGTAGTATTAGATCTGAATACGGTAATTTTGATGAAATAAATTCGGTATCAATTACAGGCAGCGCAATAAGTAGTTCTAAAATTTTAGTTAATCAACTGACAGCTAGTAAAGTTAAATTGACCAAAATAATAGCAAATAGTGTTACGTCGAGCTTAAGTGGTTCTGTTTATGTAAATTTAAACAATACGAATAACGATTTATATGTAATATTCACACCTACATCAGTAGGTCAATCTCCATTATATACCGATGGTGATCTTTATTATAATCCCTTTACTAAATTACTTACTGTTCAAGGTAGTATATTGATTGATAATTTAATTGATAGTACATCAATTACTACTGCTAGTTTATTTAATAGTGTTCCTACTGTAATAATAGGCGAAAATTCATTGGTTACTAGAATTGGTAAAAACTCATCGAAAGTAGCAATAGGAAATGCAGGTACTTTATTAATTGTATCAGGAAGTATAACTAGTAGTTTAGTAAAAACCACACGTTTAAGTTCTAGTAGAGGTAGAATTGAAAAATTAAGTGGAAGTCATGCTAGTTTTCAATCTTCGTCGGCGGTAAAAGGAAATTTTACACTATTAACGAGTAGTTTTAATTTATTAGATGTTGTGACGGGAAGTTATGCTTCGTTTGGTAAAAATATCACAGCCAGTAACGCTAGAATTAACAATGACGCTTTGATAATGGACGACTTGATCCTTAGTGGAAGTTTTAATTTCAGATACCCATTAACAGGATCTGGTCCATCATCACACAAATTATTTATTTCTGGAGCGGGTGCTTTACAAGGTTATATGGGAATTATGATAAATAATACTAGATATAAAATTCCACTGTATGCTTATTGATTGACATTATTATAAAAATATGTTATAAGTAGAGAATGAACAAATCACTCTGTTGTATTTCTCTCAAACTACAAGAACAAGGTATTAAAGCGTCCACAATGACAAAGACCCGTTTTTTATCACTTAATCGCAAAGAAGCTGAAAAAATTGTAGCTGATAGAACACTAAATAACGTGTATGTAACTCGTAAAACATTGGAGTTTTGTGCTTTACATAAGTGGAACTATAGAGTAACAAGTGGTATGATGCCACTAGAAACGCTTCCAGAAGCTAATTTGTTGTTAGAAAACACATACAATTATAAAGCTATACAAAATGAGTATGGTTTGTGTGCTAAAATTATTAAACAAAACAAAATACGTTGTAGCACTCATCCTGACCAATTTGTTGTACCTGCAAGTGCAAATCCTACTGTAGTTAAGAAATCTATTGGGGAATTGAACATGCATGCTAAAATGATGGATATGTTGGAATTACCTCAAAGTTATGAAGCTCCTATTAATATTCACCTGAACTGTTATAAAGGTAATGTAAAAGACATCGCCTTACGCTTTATTGATGTATATAACACACTTTCACACAATGTAAGGTCTAGGCTAGTACTTGAGAACGAAGACAAACCTAATAGTTGGAATGTTCAAGAATTGTATGATATTATTTACTGTAAGACTGGTATTCCCATTACTTATGACAATCTTCATTTTCGTTGTAATAGTGGCAAGTTAACGGCTAAAGAGGCTGTAAACCTAGCTTGTAGCACCTGGCAAAATTATCGACCGTTGTTTCACTTTAGTGACAATGACCCAAATAATCGCAATCCTAGAGCACACGGTGATTATGTTCGTGAACTACCTAGTGAATATGTAAATTTAGATGTTGATTTTGAATTTGAGTTCAAGGCAAAAGACTATGCAATTGAACGATTTGAGACTGAATATAAAATTTAATGAAAAAGATGTTGACGAATTAATAAAGATAGTGTAATATAAATTTAAGTTAGTGACGTAACTAACGAAACAAAAAACAAACAAAAAAAGAAAGAAAACATAAATATGTATACTCGTAAGAATGCTCGTAACAAGACTAACTTCGTCGGCCATAACAGCACTGGCGTTGAGATTTATCTCTCTACTCCATTTCCAAAGGCTAAGAAGGCTTCTCGTTTGACCCTCCGCGCTGGTAATGCTCGTGTTGATCTCACTGG
>Ga0194119_10002217_pt1 | contig 33592 bp, 36 predicted proteins | sample TA2MahC100mmetaG_FD_148620 | JGI IMG/M metagenome (GOLD analysis project Ga0194119, IMG submission 148620) | Freshwater microbial communities from Lake Tanganyika, Tanzania - TA2015018 Mahale Deep Cast 100m | ecosystem: Environmental > Aquatic > Freshwater > Lake | place: Tanzania: Lake...
CGGGGTGTTTGGGGCGGGCGAATTGGGCCGCGTCGCCCCATCCCTCAGGCCGCCGGAGGTGTCTCTTTCGGCATAATCAGCTCGAATATCGGCTGAAATTCCTCTTCTTCAGCCGGCGTCCAGGTTCCCGGCTTTAGTGGCGAGGTATTGGCGCGCATGCCGTAAACATAAACCAAAAGCGCTTTAGAGGCCTTATAGACGCGCAGCTTGTCGTATTCCTGACCCTTCAGGAGACTACGGAACAGGGGTTTCTTATTCCGCTTCGTCTGCAAATTCTCATAATTGCAAATGTAATATTGATAAGACTCGAGCAGCAGATCGACATCCGAGATTTCAACGGATGCAATAAATTTCATCGTATTCTGGATATAACGAATAATATCTTCAGCGAGTTCGGCGGTGTTGTAGAGCGGTTCAAGCGCATTGGCGTAAATCGCCGCGATGCCTTCGGCTTGCGCGTCAATCGCCAAAAATTTTCTCGCCGCCTGCACCGCAGTCAGTTCGAAAACATATTGCGGGGGGGTGTTGCCAACGGCCGCCATTCTCGATCCCAAACAATGTCCTAGCCGGGCGGCTTCCCAGATCTAAACTTCTCGATCCACGCAGCGGCCCGATCCTGAGCTTTCGCGGCATCCGTTACTGGAAGCGCCTTGGTTAATTCATCCCGACGCTTGCGCGCGGATGTGTCACCAATTGCAACCGCAAGACTAGCCCAATAATACTCTTCAACCGGATTTTCAAATCCGAAATCGGCAGAGTAGCTCTTTGCCATCGCAAAGAGTGCCGGATTTAACCCGGATTCGGCATTTTTCTGCAGTCTTTGACGGCACCAGTCGAGAACCTTGGGCCAATTTGACGCTTCAACGGTCGGTAATATGACTTTTTGAGCTGCGAATGCCTTTTGGTGTCCTGAAAGTGCCGCAAGCGTCGTCCACCGCAAAGCCTCGAGATAATTCTGCGTCAAACCAAAGCCATGCCAGAAAAACACGCCGAGACGGAATTGGGCTTCAACATTGCCAGCTTCCGCAGCCTCCCGGGCAAGCTTGACAGCACTGTCGAAATCCTTGGCGAGGATCATTTTATCAAGTTCAGCGACCGGATCGCCTGACGCGCGCGCGAAATTCGGCAAAAGGCCAAGCCCCGCCAAAACAACCACTAAGAAAATCCATCTGAACATCACGCCACGCGACCCAAAAACTGAAATACAATCGGATCTCAGCATAAAGAGTGCCAGTTTGAAGCGGAAGGGAAAAAGGTCACCTCGGATCAATGGACTGGGCCGAGACGTGTGCTTGATGAGCAATCACGCCCTTTGAGACGTCACGGTGATTTTTGAAGTGTCGCTCCAATACTCGCGAGGCTTACACCATTCGCAATCACAGTTTGCGAAGACGAAACGGGGTACCCGCCCCGGCCACGGCTTTACCACCCCCAAATGCAGCGACCATTCTTTTTTGAGCTCTAATTTTTATCAATAGCTAAACGTTGTATTTTTCTTGAAAGATCAGGGTACGGTTGAATTCATCCTGATCGGATGCCGCTTTCGTGCACAAAGACCCACACCCATGCGCGATGCGGAATGGACACAATCCTTTGAATGTCACGACGCGCTAAAAATCATTGTAGCTGATGGATGAAGTCTGCCTAAATTTTTAGCTTGATATATTCCTGTTGGCGTATTCGAACATGAAATTGCACGAGCTGTCGTGCAAATTCTTGAACGAAATCCCGAACACTTCAAAGAACATTTCGATATTCGTACAACGACGGCTTTACACGAAATGTGTCCATGTCCTTGAAATCAATCAGGATAGACTTTATCCAGTGAGCGGCAGCTTTCGATCCATAATTTGTTGCCAAAGATCTTTATCGATCGTTCCGGAATCAGGAATTGTCGTCTTTGAAAGATTTGTTACCGAAAGCGATGCCAATTTTCCATTCTGGAAGAGACCGGCAATGCCGGACAAATTGGTGAACAGACGTGGTGATGCATCCGTTGATTTACCACCGAATGATTCTATCGAATCTGAAATTGTCAAAGGTGCCAAACCTGCATCAAGATTTTTTCCTTTAAGAGAATTGTACAGGAAAATACCGCTTTGAACTGAACTATTATCCGTCACCTTGATATTCTTAAGCAGCCCGGAATCAGCGAGAGATCGTAACTTACTTGCCAAGGGCACGGCCATAGCCGCGCCGGATCCCGAAATAAAGTTCGACGTCGTGCCCGCGATTGAAAAGCCAGAAAGATAAGCACCCAGATTTGATGTTCGAAATGCCTGCTTTACACCATCGATCTTGGTAAAATCGGTTACAGGCACCGTAACACTGACTGTACGTAGTTTACCCTTCAGCGCCAAGTCTTTCAAAGCCTGCGGTACTGAAGGCGGATTTGTACTCTCAATCAGGATATTCGATAGGTTATCAGAAACCTCAAACCCAGAATCAAGTTTTGCAAGCAGATTACCCTTTGTCAAAAAGCCTGTTGCCGGCGCCAGGCCATCTGCGGGTGTGAATATATCAGTGATCGTTATTGGTGTCGTTGCCTTGATTAGCGAAATTTTCGAGTTCAGTGATACATCCGCCGATAATGATTTGATATTTTCAGAAGTATCTTTAATGCGGAATCTTTCAATGATTTCAGGAAAGCCCTGAAAATCCTTGAGCCCAAACACAGGGGGAGTTGATGAAGAAACACCCTGCGCTTGATTAACTGTTACGTCTCCTTCAACCGTAATATTCGAAACAAGAGATGTAGATCGACTATAAAGCTCATTGATCGATGTCCTGTTTTCACTTGAAAGAAGATTAGAGGCCGTATCTGAAATTTTGAGAGGATTGATCAGACTGATCTGTGGCGAATTGGTCAACAAATCATTGATCGCAACGGCGTCACTCGCTGAAACTAATCCTGAATTTTGAATTCGGACAGTAGCGTCAATTGGTAGTTTTTTTAAGGCTTCCGCGTTACGCGCCACCTGCTGCGATGTCAGTGATAATGAGCCCGTTGTCAAATCTGTTAGTGTAAGATTATCGAGCTTGCCCGCCCGAGCAAGTGCTCCGATAACACCCAAATTCGATTTGAAATAAGCAACCGTGTTATTTACGGAAACGGCGTCTGATGTTGTCGTTATCGAGCCAATTTTATTTGCATCAGAAAGCTTTTGAAGATTTGTTCCGAGAAATGTCAGATTATCAATTGAATCTCTAAGGTCGATCCTCTTTACATTTTTAAAAAGTGTCACCCTATTGGCGTTTTCAGCCGTGACATCCTTGACATTGATGGCATAAGTTCCTGAAATTTTTGAAAAAACTGGACTGCCCGCGTTGAGTTGCGAATAAGTCAAGTCAAGATCACTTGTGTCATTTGTTGTATCAAGCTGAACGCTGTTAAGCATTTTGGCATTCGATAGAAAAATCAGCTTATTCCAAGCATCAGGATTTGTGATGGCCGTCGATGTATCGCTTATCGTAATCGGCTTTTCGAGTTTCGGCATCAAACTGGTAGGTATTGCCATAAGCTGTGATAGAGACATTTTCTCATAGACCATGGCAAACTTGGTCGGATCACTTAATTTACCAATTAATTTTGAGAATTTTTGTAATTGACTGTCAGTCAGACGAACTATTGCTGAATTTGAACCTGATAATCGGATGGAATTGATCATGCCTTTATCAACAAGATCATTGATCTTTGAAATTTCACCTGAGGAAAGTGACAGAAAATCTTTTTGGATTAAAAGATTAAAAGGAGCTTTACGCGCCGTATCTAAATAGTCCTGCGACGAAGTGAGCGCGGCCGACAGTGATGTCGATGTTGCCCCAGAAGTAGGCGCCGTATAACTCAATGGTGCATAGAGGTTTGTATAAGATGTAGATCCAATCGTCGCGTCGCCAATCTCTATTCCAAATCTTACTGAAATGCCTACGCTTGCAGCACTCTTTACAGCCTTGTCAAAATCAGAAATCGTTTTAGCACTTTTCAACTGATTCAAATAATCATTGGCATTTGCAGGCAAGGCTGCCCCTAAACTTACAGGCGATAAGGTAAGGGTGACTGGTCTCTTGCGATCATCATTTGTGAGTGAATAAGAAAGATCAGCTGTATCATCGGTTACATCCCCGCGCGTTCCGCCATCAGCAAATGCGGACACTAAAGTAACGCTCGAAGGCAAAGTGATGAACGGGTGCGAGACTGTAGTGATTTGCGTTGACAACAAGGTTTCATCAAGCGAGCGCGTTACAGGCTGTGCTGCAAAGAGCTTCGCAATGGTTGAGACCTGGACAATCGCTCCAGACTGTTTGGTCACCCTCGCGGCCTGTTTTGACGCTGCCGTCGATGAGGCAACAACCGAAGATTTTGATGATGAAACGCCTGCTATAGCCATGATGAGTTGTCTCTTGCTCAGATGCCCGGCCGTCGCCGGACATGGATATCCTGTGCTGGGGTAGCAATTCTGGTGCCATCAGGTGGAGGCTAAAAAAATTATGAAAAAACGCCCAAAATCGGTCCAAAAATGCAGAATTCGTTCTTTTTTGTTTTGATTAACTGTTTTTCCTCTTAGTCGCTGGTGGCCTTGAGGACAAAAACTTGAACCGTTCCAAACTGGGCACCCTTTCATTGACAGGCGCGCGCAGCGGCCGATAGGACATGGGTCACATCGGCGGAATTGTGCCGGTGATAGAACAAATTCGCGGGTTACCATGTCGAACGCTTCCGAAGACGATCACATTATGCCGCTTGGCCACGGCCATAAAGGGTTGAAGGGCATCGTCACATCGGTCGGAGGAACGGATAACGCCGCTCGTCAAAGCGATGATCCGTTCTCCGAGGAGCTTGAAAGGCGCCTGCTCGAGATCGGATTTGTCGAAGGGGCCGAAGTCGAAATTCTTCATGAAGGCTTTATCGGAAAAGATCCGATTGCCGTGCGTGTTGATGATATGAGCGTGGCACTGCGTCGGCGCGAGGCCAATGCGATCATGATCAGGCCCCTTAAGGCCTAAATGGTCACGATCCATTTGATGAAAGAAAAATAAAAACCCTCTGAGATTTTCTCAAAGGGTTTTTCATTCTTAGCTCTTAACTGGCTTATCGCGCGAGCGGCAAAAGAGCCTCACGAATTTCACGCGCAGACCGTCGCGCAATTGCAGCTGCCTCCTAAGTCGTAAGCACCTGATCTTTCTCTAACAAGACGATTGCTGTTGCACGCGGATTATCGCGCGCTTGTGCACCTAATTTTTGGATTACTTCGTCATCTTTGTGATCATGATGCTTAAGCGTCTCACCAAACAGCAAAATCATGATCGTTTTGCCAACAATATTCATCAAAATTGAGAACAAGATCAAACCAGCAAACATCGTAAATGCTACAACAACACGCCCAAGTACCGTTGTGGGATACATATCACCATAACTCGTGGTGGTGAGCGTGACCACGCACTACCACATCGCGGTTGGGATGGATGTAAAAAAGCGTTTGTCCTCAGGGATCGGATTTCCGCTGATGGGATCATGCGGCATAAAAATCTGCATCTCATCACCCGGTTGCAAACTTGCATCGAGCGTCGCCTGCCCTTCAATCAGAGAGTAAGGCGCGTAGAGCTCGCCTTCAACATAAAATATCAAGCTTGAAGACATCGTTACAACCGCGAAAAGCGTGATGAGATAGATATTCAAATTGATGAGCAAAGGATTTCGGTTTTTTTGTGATTTGCGAACCCAACATTTCCAAGGCCTGTCGTGCGAGTTTCAAAACACGCATCACACGGAGCATTCGCATCATACGCAGAACTCTAGTTCCGCGCAGGGCTTGGGTATCTGCAAATAACAAAAGAGATGGTAAAATCGATAAGAGATCGATCAAGCCCCAAAAGCTGAAAACGAATTTCAATCTTTTTTTGGCAAAATAAACATTGCCAATGTACTCAAGTATGAACTCGGCAAGCGTTATATTTTCTACAATCTTCATCAATTGATGATGATGCTCGGCGACATCAGAAAGCGTCTCGAGCGCAATACCGACACAAGAAATAAAAATGAAAAATGCAATAAAGTTTTGAAAATAGCGGTACCATTCAAAAGTAACATCAGTGAACATCCGCTCAAGAAACAACATCGGCCCGCAACGCATAACTCTACTCCACTTTGACTAAGCGGACCGCACTATTGCCGAGCCGGTCAGATTTTGTTAATTTTACGGCAAGCCGTCTTAAATCATTCAAACTATTGCCCAAATCAGCAATCTTTCTGTAACCGTTGACGCGGTACTGTTGAGTAACCGCAGCGGAAACGAGGTTCAGAACCGATGGCTGATGATGACGCAGCTCGGATCGAGAAGTTGGAGGGCGAAATTGCCCGCCTACGTCGCTTTGTTGCGGATTATGCGGCCGAAGCGGCGCGGTTGCGCCATAATGATCAGGCGAGAACTCGGCAGAATAACCTCTCTCAGGCAACCCGTGTGACGGCTGAGGAAGCTGATTTCGCTTTGATGATGGGCAAGAAAGCCCCGCGCCCGACCCGTCGCAAATCGGCTTGATCTTCGAAAACGTCGGGTCTCTATAAATCTTGATTGATTGACAAAGATCGCGCGCGTCTTCTAGATCGGGATTTGTCGGTGACGCCTGAGGCCTTGATGTCGATGCCTTCTGTTTTGCGCGACGTCCGCTCGGGTGTCATAGGGATCCTCCCCATTGCTCTCGCCGCAGTTCCCTTTGGCCTGCTTTTGGGCAGCGAAGCGGTGCGTCGTGGGTTGAGCCCGGCAGAAATCAGCCTGATGAGTTTGATTGTTTTTGCAGGATCCGCGCAGTTCTTAACCGTCAGTATCTGGTCACATCCAGCACCATGGGCTTCACTCGCGCTTGCCGCCTTTCTGATCAATCTTCGCCATGTATTGATGTCAGCGTCACTCTCTCCAAAACTCAAAGACTTCCGGAAATCCCAAAAAGTACTGGTTGCCTTTCTGCTCGCCGATGAAATCTGGGCTTTGAATGAAAAACGCGCGATGAAACAACCCATCACGCCTGGCTTTTATTTTGGTGCAGCGCTCGGCCTTTATGTCATTTGGCTTGCAGCCACGGTTGCAGGAACGGTGCTTGGAGAAACCCTTCCCGCCCCTGAAACAATTGGCTTCGATTTTGTTTTTGCTGCCCTCTTCATTAGCCTTGTCACCGGCTTTGCCAAAACATGGCGCGCGCTGTCTGTGGTCATTACAAGCTTAGTGGCGTCGCTTCTTTTCAAATCATTCTTTGGTGGGACGGGATTTATTGTTGCGGGTGGACTTGCCGGTATGATTGCCGCGGCCCTTCTGCCGCCAGAGCGGAAAGTAGGGCTATGAGTCTTGATCCCGCAACTGTGATGGCCATCATCGCTATGGCGTTCGCGACTTATGCTACGCGCATCTCAGGCTTCATCATCGGCCCCTATCTGCCGGAACAGGGCCGCTTGAAACAGGCCCTTGATGCGGTGCCTGCAGCGGTTCTCACAGCCGTGATCGCGCCTACTTTATTCAACAGCCCGGCTGAATTATGCGCTGCGGTGGTTACGGCCATTGCGGCGCGTCGCCTACCCGCTTTGGGGGCGATCGCTTTAGGTGTTGGTGCCGTTTTGCTTGGCCGCCATTTTTTAGGACCATGGTAATCATGCTGCATCGCGCAACTCTTGCTGATTTTGAACCCATTCTGGCTTTTCAAGAACGCGCCTATCATGAAAATCGCGCGATCAAAGGCGTTGAACCTCTCCCCCTCAGCGTCGATTACACCGGCCTCTTCGACTATATGGAATTCTGGATCGAAGGACCGAGAGATAATCCTAAGGGCCTTGTCATCCTTGACCCCCGCCATGAACCGCCGGGCGACGCGCTTTCTATATGGAGTATAGCGACGGCCCCCGATCAGCGCGGGAAAGGCCTAGGCAACAAGCTTCTCGATTTCGTCGAGGCACGCGCGAAAGCGCTCAACCGGCGCGCCGTCACGCTCGTCACCAATAGCCGCCTACCCGAACGGATCGATTGGTATCTCCGTCATGATTTTGTCATCATGAGCCATGAAACCCTCGCCGACAGAATCGTCGTCCATATGCGAAAAAATATCGCATCCGATCGATAAGGATGGGCGTAAACTCAACTAATCTAGAGTTTTTGCTCTCACGTCGCGTCTCGCCCTACAAAAATGGAAGGTAAAGCCGTTAAAAATGCATGGCGAAACGCATTGGACGCGGGCCGCCAAGTTTGGTAATCCCATCAATCCTTTTTAGGATGTTGAGTTGTTTTTAACCCTATAAATAATGAGAACCAAAATGAAGAAGATTTTGATTGCTACGACCGCACTGCTCGCCCTCGCGATTGCTCCCGTCGAAGCGAAGACAAAGGCCCCTGCAAAGGCCGCTCCGACTCCTGTCGTGAATGATGCCACCGACGGCATTCTCCTTTGCGGCCTGCTCGTGGTCCCTGCCCGTTGCACGATGACTGAGCGTATTGTTGGTGGTGTCGTTTTCGGCGCAGTCATCGGTGCGGCTGTTGGTTCAGTTTACACCACAGTTGGTAGCGCAAATGTCGTTGGTCAAAGCATCGGGAACGGCGCACTGATCGGTGCAGGTGTGGGTGGTCTCGGTGGCGCTGCCCTCGGCCGCGCCAAGTAATTTCATTTGATCTAGGCCCGAACATCTGGGCTCACAAAAACAAAAGCCCCGCATGCATGCGGGGCTTTTTTTAAACCTCAGCTCTTCTCCTTATTATTTTGTTGAGAGCCTTAACGCATGATGATCTCATTTCCTTACATCCGTTTGATATCGACCCATCAAAGCGTCAAAATATTTTTGTTCGTTTTGTCTATCACTTTTATGTATTTTTCGACGGACTATGCTTACGCGGCGCAAACGCCCGATACCGTGAAGAAAGCGCGCCAAGCGTGCAGTCGTTTGGCTGAAAAAATTGCCAACACACGAAAGTTAAATAATAATACTGTTCAATCAGCCAGTAATTATAATGCTGATAAAGACACATGCTTTGCCCAAATTGAAATCTCGCAAGTCTTGCAATCAAAAAACGTAAACGAAAATCAAAATGAAAGCCAAGGCGAGGGACAAAGCGCAGTTCAAAATGAAAAGCGTCACCGTCAAGTTGTCCTAATGAACGCCACGGAGAATACAATTCTTGCCATTGTCATGTGGGAAGAACCGAAAGGTCTCCGCGTCGGTCATGTCTATGATCCAAGTTATGACGGTCCACGCGACGAATATGAAAAAGTTGAAGCCTATATGCGGAAAAAAATGGCGCTCAATCTGCGATGAATTTTTTTATATACTAGCGGAGCAGTAATCCATGAGCCTTGAGTCTGTGCGCGATTTCTTTGCTCGCCATGCACCCGACATTGAAATTATTGTGACAGAAACAAGCTCAGCAACTGTCAATGAAGCGGCAGCGGCTCATCAAGCGCGCCCTGAGCAAATCGCAAAAACTTTAGGCGTTTGGTTGAAAAACGAAGTGGTTCTCATTGTGATGAGTGGCACCGCGCGTCTTGATAATCGTAAGTTTAAAGACTGTTTCAGTGAAAAACCACGCATGGTGGATGCGGTCGAGATCACTTCACGCACAAGTCATCCTGTCGGCGGCGTATGCCCTTTCGGACTTGCAGAGCCTTTAAAAATTTATGCCGATGAAAGCTTAAAGGCCTTTGACATTGTGATCCCGGCGGCCGGCGCGACCAATGCCGCGGTCAAAATTGCACCAGAGCGCCTCGTCTCACTTGTCAATGCTGAGTGGATCGATCTCGTCAAACAAGATATGTGAGATCTATTTCTATAATCCTGAAAGATCTTCTGAACTCGGGTACCTTTCTTGATCATTGAAATCATGATCGCGCCTGTTATTCGCGGTCGAAGACGCGTGTCCGTTCAAACCCTCGCGTGCGAGATGATTGACATGGCGCAAGGTGCCATGTGCGAAGGGATCGGTGGCCATCTTAATCGATTGAAGTGCTAAACGAAGCGCATGAATTTCTTCAATCGCTTCCTTGATCAAATCATCCTTGACGTCGCTTTGATGATTTATGCGCTCAATCAGAGACATTTTGTGACTCTGGATTTGACCAACAAGTCTTCTCACAAATTCACGCAAAAGATCGTGATGACGTCCATGATGCCACTCTGGAGCCAAAGACGGTGTATCATACCAGTCTTGCGTGCTTTCCGGATGACACCCGATCAAACCGATCCGGTCTTTAATGATCGCCATCGGATCACCATTGGTATAACGGGCAACCACGTCAAAGCGATCAATGTTGCTTAAAAACGTACAGCCATCATAGAAAAACATTGAGTCAGATGCGCCTTCCCATTCGATCCGCAATGCTGTTTTGAAGGAACGTTTAATCTCGGTGCGCGGGCGCGTGATATATTGAACGCATTCCGTATGTGGCAAAAGGCCAAAATAGTTGCGCCCGCCCCAATAGGCACCCATGCAGATACCAAGATAGGCGCCACCTTGTTCTACAAAAGTACGCACGTGATCGCGCCGTAAAGCGAAGAGAGAGTTAAAACGATCCGCGTCGCCATCACCACCCGGCATGACAAGGAGATCAACGCCCTCAAGGCCTGCGGGGCTGATATCGGTGAGACCAATCAACCGAACATCATGGTCGCGCGACAAGACTTCAGCGACGGCCAAAGCGCATTGACGCGAACAAAGAGGGTGATGTTGAAAAATCGCAATTCGAGACATGCGCTAATCTTCACGCCCTCCGCGCGTCGGATCAAGGGCTTCGCGACTGCGTAAGCTGAAATCCCTACGGACTATTCCATAGGCGCCATGAGATCATGGGTCAAATGGAAAGGAATCACTGAGGAAAATGTTCAATATGAGTTTCGCCGGCGCGCCCATAATAGGTCACATGACGTCCGGTGATCCACACATGATAGCCAACGCATTCCGCCTCTTGCGAAAGACGTTTGAATTCCGGAAACTTGATACGGCCTTCTTGCGCACCACAAATGGCGGCACGCAGCGCTGCGCAATTGAACAAATGCGCGATGGGGTGCTCTGGCAACTCGGCCGGAAGCTCAAAAAAATGATCGCCTTTATCGAAGAGACGGATGGATCCGGCGCGATACTCCACCTGATAGGATGAGATATTGAGCGCTATCAATCTTTCGACAACTTGACCGAAATGAATTGTACCCTTTTCAGTGTCGTCGAAGATTTTTTAATTGATCTTGCATGTTCAGCCCTAATCCGTTCACCGCATCAGATAAAATAACTTGCCAAAATAAAAAGAGCTGCTGCTCCAATCGTGTTTCACGTGAACATCATCCCCGCGATACGAAAACGGAAATTTTCTAAGTCTCTCGATACGCCCCATGCGTGAATGAGGTGTCCGCTTAAAAGGGCAAGGCAAAGTAGATGTATGATCACAGAGGGCATACCCCAAATTTCTGTTAACGCAATCAGCAACAAGCCAAAAGGCACATGTTCGGCAAAATTTGCGTGAACGCGTGAAGCGCGTTCGAGCCGCTTATCTCCGCCGGTTCCAATGGCAACTTTTGCAGAACGACGCGCCCTGATCGTGCGGGCAGACAAAAATTAAAAAGCGCCGCAAAAATCGCAGCATAAGCGGGGACGATGATCATGATCTCTATCCTTGCGGAAAGTTTGCGTCGATCAATGATCTACACTTTGGGTGTAATGTTGTAGGTTTTTTCACGCGTCATCATGATCTTTAAGAGCGCGATAGCGCGGCAAACTCAACCCCCAATAGAGCCCCATCGCACGTAAACCGAACGCAGCCAGAAAGCCCAAGAAAATCGTGATATCTTCGTGAATGCCAGCGCGTGATAAGAGAACATAAACAAGCGCGCCTGCCAAAGCGGCGGTGATATAGATTTCTTGACGTAAAATGATGGGGCTACCCCCTCCAAGAATATCCCGGATGATGCCGCCAAAACTCGCACTCGCCACACCCATCGCGACAGCAATCACCGGACTCGCCTCGTGCGCCAAGGCGTTGCTTGATCCCGTGACGGCAAAAAGTGCCAAGCCCACCGCATCTAGCCAAAGCAGTAGGCGATAGCGATGGTTCAGAATATGCGCGAAGAAAAATATAGCCTTTGAGATGATGATACAAGCAACGAGATAGGCTGGTTGCTCAACCCAAAAAATGGGTTGCACACCTAAGAAAAGATTACGAATTGTGCCGCCACCAATACCCGTGATACTGCCAAGCAAAGCGAAGCCGACGAGATCCATCTCCTTGCGCGATGCAGCCAAAGCGCCTGTTGCGGAGAAGACAAAAATCCCGAACCAGTAGAGAAGATGAATGAGTTGCTGAATCATAAATCAACCCCACTTGCATGTCTTATAAGACGGCTAGAAGTTAGTCCTGTTCGACAAAAATGAAAAAGGCAAGTAAAAAGCCCCGCAACGAGCGAGACTTTTGGTAGACTATATCGAATAATCATCAGCCGAGAAAATCGACAACGCCCATATCAAGATCATAACGCGCATAAACGATTTTCACTTTTCCCTCATGCGCGAGTTCTTTGACAATGTCGCTTTCCGCTTTGACTTTTTCAGCGTTAAGACTCGTATTTTCACGCACTGACAAATCGATGAAATCGCCGCTCTTGCCCTTCATGGCTTTTGCCGCAGGAACAATCGCAACAACCATCGGCTTTATGAATCCTGGAAGCTTTGCGTCCTTCTCGACAACATCGCAAGCCGCTTGAACGGCACCACAACGGCTATGGCCCATCACCACCACAAGCGGTGAACCCAAATGTTCGGCGCCATATTCGATCGTACCCATCACGGCGGTGTCTGCGACATTGCCCGCATTCCGGCACACGAAAAGTTCACCCAAACCAACACCGCCAAAAATCAATTCCGGCGACACGCGGCTATCCGCGCAAGTCAATATGGTGGCCCAAAGTGATTGACCCTTGGCAACCGCGGTTCGGTTATTGGTCAATTCAGCCGCGCAGTGCTGCGGTGAACTTACAAATTTCTGATTACCGGCTTTTAGCTTCGCGAGAGCATCATCAGCGCTGAGGCTCGTTTTCGCAAAACTCGGGCTAAGCGCGCCCCCCATGGTCCAAAGGCCGGCAGCTGCCGCTCCGGTCGCCGCAAAACTCATAAAGCGACGCCGACTCACATTTACACATTCAAAACACATAACAACTCCTCTACCTGACTAATCCCATCACGATACTTTGATCTTGGCCGCTATGTTCAATCCCTGAGGATCAAACAAGAAACAGCATCAAAAGCGCATCGGAGTGTTGTCAAAAAGTCCAAGCCTGCCCGTTATCGGCGTGGTGAGGCGTTGTTCAATGCATCAAAAAGCCCCGCAGACGCGGGGCTTTGAAAGGATCGGCTTCACGGATGTGCTTTGAGATATGCCTCTAATTCGGCAATCTCCGCACTTTGTGATGCGATGATATTTTCAGCCATTTTGCGCAAAGCCGGATCGGCTTTCGGATCTTTGAGAAGTGTCTTCGCCATATCAACCGCTGCTTTATGATGCGGGATCATGGAGGCGGCAAAATCATGAGAGGCGTCGCCATTCATCGGATATTTATCCATATCCTCCATCATGTCGCACATGGCCTTCATATAGGATTGTGTGAAAGACGACATATGCGCGGAATGCGACATGTGCTTCATATCCATCCCACATTTTGAGTCAGCCTGCGCGACTGACAAACCCGTACCAACAAACATCAATGCAACGAAAACGGTCTTCACTTTCATCGAGGTGATCCTTTTTTATGGTGATAAATTGGAGGGTCGGCGATAAGGCGCATGACTATTGGATCCTACCTTAACTTAGATATCGTCTTTTTCATGATGAATCGAATATCGCGAATCACATCTTTATACCGAAAACAAAAAGCCCCGCTTTCGCGAGGCTTTGAGACATTTCAGTTAAAAATCAGGAGTGCGACAACGCTCACAGGAGCGAAGGAACCATCACTCAGCCCTGACGCGCCTTGTAGCGCTTCTGGGTTTTATTGATGATGTATACGCGGCCTTTGCGACGCACGAGCTGGTTGTCGCGATGACGCTCGCGAAGGCTCTTGAGGCTGTTGCGAATTTTCATGGCCGTAATCCCTATTCCGTTTTGATGCGGTCGCCCGCACATCCCGTTCAAAAATCGAGACCCACACCGTCACCGGCATCGAACCCGAAGAATTCTTTCACCAAATGGTGGGCGCGACAGGGATCGAACCTGTGACCCCTACCATGTCAAGGTAGTGCTCTACCGCTGAGCTACGCGCCCGTCACAGGGGTTACCCCCAAGAAGGCGTTGGGTGGCTATAACGACAGAGCTTTGCCGATGCAAGCGGGCGGACGCCAAAAAATGCCGCTTTCAGTCGCTTACGCCGCCTCGAGCAGTTTTTCGACCTCATGGACCAAATCCTTCAAATGGAAGGGTTTGGAGAGGATTTTGGCATCTTTCGGGGCTTCCGAGTCCGGATTTAAGGCCACGGCGGCGAATCCGGTGATGAACATGACCTTGATATCGGGGTCGAGTTCGGTCGCGCGGCGCGCGAGTTCAATCCCGTCCATTTCCGGCATGACAATGTCGGTTAAAAGCAGCTCGAACGGCTCCTCGCGCAGTCGATTATAGGCGGAAAGCCCATTATCAAAGGACGCCACCTGAAAACCGGCCTGTTCGAGTGCCCGAACCAGGAACCGACGCATGTCATTGTCGTCCTCGGCTAAGAGGATGCGCCGCGTCAGCGCGTTATCGATCATCATCTGCCCCCGTCATCTCGCCCGCATCAAACCCAAAACCGGTAAATAACCCGTGAAGGCCGCGCGCGGGCGCGACGTTTCGCCCATATGGACAGTGAAGAAGACTAGGCGCAAATTCGGGGAGCTCCAAGCCGAAGCGTTCCAAACCGAGACCTCGGTCGAACCGCAGGATTTTTGAAACCCATTATGACTACCGGTTTCGTCCCTCATTTCGACCCACCGTTCCGGATCTTCAATCCGGAGAGCGGCCCCTCGGCCTTGTTGTTCAATTCTCCCCATTCCGGCCGCGTTTATCCCGAAAGCTTTTTAAACGCATCGCGGCTTGATCCGCTCGCGCTTCGTCGCTCGGAAGATATGGATGTCGACCATCTGTTTAGCGATGTCATTCATATGGGTGCGTCTTTTATGTCGGTCGAATTCCCACGGGCATTTTGTGATGTGAATCGCGAGCCCTATGAGCTCGATCCGAAAATGTTCTCGGAGCGTTTGCCGCTCTTTGCGAATTCGTCATCGATTCGCGTCGCAAGCGGACTTGGCACGGTTCCACGCACTGTCGGAGATGGTCAAGAAATCTACAAAAGCACTCTACCGCTCGCAGAAGCCTTTGATCGCATCGAATGGCTTTACAAACCCTATCACCGTGCGTTGGCACGCCAATTAACAACCGCACATCGCCGCCATGGATTTGCATTACTCATTGATTGTCACTCGATGCCTTCTGCTGCGGTGACGCGATCAGAAAGCTATCGCTGCGATATTGTGATCGGTGATCGTTTCGGCACAAGTTGCGATGCGGATATTACAGATAGGATTGAAGCCTCTCTGAGCGCGTGCGGTTATCAGGTTGCACGCAACAGGCCCTATGCAGGCGGGTTTATTACCGAACATCACGGTGCGCGGGGCAATGGTGTTCATGCGCTGCAAATCGAAGTTAATCGCGCGCTTTATATGGATGAGCGGCGCATGGTTCGGTTACCGCATTTCGATGAGTTAAAGCGTGACCTGAGCCTGATGGCGCGAGACCTTACGCTTTTCATTGAGGACTTCATTCGTCCGGAACGCCTTGCGGCGGAATGAGGAGCACGGGGCGTAGAGGTCCAAAACTACCCAATAAAAAAGAGGCCGCCATGATGGCGGCCTAAGTCTAGGGAGGAAACGCCCAAGAAGGGCAGGCGAAATCGCTGTTTCAGCGATATCGCACTGCAACAATGTGCCTGTGCACTGCACAAAAAGCAAGAGCGATGTTTACATATTTAGTCGAATTATATGACAAATCAACGCAGGTATTGGATTTAAGTTAATTAAATCATAAGTCTAACCTATCTATGCAAAAATAAGATGGCGGTATTTCATGGCCTGTCCCTCGGGCATGTGCCGCGTTTTGCGCCTTTTCGCCCTCTCGATTTGCCAGAAAGGCGATTGACCGCCTAAATAGGTCGTCTTTCGCTCATCAGGAGACCGATGATGACCGCCGTCGATTTTTCGGCTTTTGTTGACGAGCTCGCCACTTTGTCGGGCGCCGCCATTCTCCCTTTTTTCCGGTCTTCTCTTGCCGCTTCCGACAAAAATGAGGGCGGCCTTTTTGATCCCGTCACCGAAGCCGATCGCGCGAGCGAAGTTGTGATGCGCAAACGCATCCGCGAAGTCTTTCCGCATCACGGGATTGTGGGTGAAGAATTCGGTTCTGAAAACGCCGATGCCGAATTTGTGTGGGTGCTTGATCCGATCGATGGAACCAAAGCCTTTATCTCGGGCTTGCCTTTGTGGGGCACACTGATTGGTCTCTCGCGCAATGGATCCGCGGCCTATGGCATGATGAATCAACCTTTCACCAAAGAACGTTTTTTTGGTGATGGCGGCAAAGCCACTTTAAAATCTCCACAAGGCGAACGTACGCTGAAAACGCGCTCTTGCGCATCGTTAAAAGACGCCACGCTTTCGAGCACATCAATGACGATGTTTAATGCGAAAGAAGCTGAAGCGTTTCGTCGTGTTGAAGCCGCCGCACGGCTCACGCGTTTCGGATATGATTGCTATGCTTATTGCATGGTGGCTGCAGGCTTCATGGATCTTGTAATCGAAGCCAATCTAAAACCCTATGATGTTGTAGCGCTTATTCCGATCATTGAAGGCGCGGGCGGCATCATGACGACATGGGATGGCAAGCCCGCAACCGAAGGCGGGCAGATTATCGCGGCAGGCGATAAGCTCATTCATGCCGAAGCTCTGGCGCTTTTAAATCGCTAACCGCTTCACCCAATAAATTCATCTAAAGCTTGCCAGAATTGCTTTCGGAGCGCGTCGCGTTCCAGCAAAATTTCATGCTCTGCACCTTCAAGTTCAATCAATCTGCCATTACGAAGATAAGAAACAAAACGTTCAGTTGCCTTTGTATCGGTAATGCGATCTTGTGGTCCAGCAATAAACAGCAGCGATGTTGAAATCTTTTGTGCGGTTTCAGAATCTTGCAATCTCACCATCGCATCAAAACTTGTTTTGACCCACCCAATCGTCGGACTCGCAATCGCGAGATCAGGCGCTTCAGATAAAATCGTTCTTGAAATACCAAAGCGCAACGGATCAGGCGTGAGCGGATTATTTTCGAAGTCCATCAGAGGATTGTCATTCCCGCCCGGCACATAAGCCGCACTAAGCCCAAGAGCAAAAAAAATATTCGCGAACAAATGCGCGACGCGTGGTGCACGGATCATCGAAAGGCCGATCATCGGTGCTGAGAGAATTCCGCGCTCAATTTTTAGGTACCCCTTACTCAACTCATTCAACAAAATAGCTCCGCCCATCGAATGAGCGAGGACATAGCGCGGCTTCGAAAACCCATGTTGATCAGCGACGGATAAAATCGCTTCAAGATCCTGTCCATAATCATCAAAAGAAGCGACATGGCCTTTTTGGGAATGGGGCAGAAGACGCTGAGAGCCTCCCTGCCCGCGCCAATCGAAGGCCAGCACATCGAAGCCGCGCTGAAGTAAAAGACCAATGGTCTCGCCATAGCGCTCAATAAATTCCGTCCGCCCTTGTAAGATGAGCACGAGGGCCTCGCGGCGTGTCGCGTCCGCTCGCCAGCACGCATAGCGGAGCGCAGCACCATCCACCGTATGCGTGACCCCGACCTCAGCGCCTTGAGGCACCGGAAAGGGTCCGGCGCGGACAAGATCCGCTCGCGCTTCCTGCGGCAGACGCGTTTTTTGAATCATCAGCGACACCCCTTGAAGCCACGCTTTGGGCTTCCTAACTCTTGCTCAGGACGGATCATAATGGTCGTCCTGAAACCGGTTCGGCCCCTCGGGCGAACCACATGTTTATGTCGCTTCTATTGGAGGATATGCGATGCGTCACTTTGATCTTTCCCCTCTTTATCGCTCAACGATTGGCTTTGACCGGATTTTCCAGCTTCTAGATCAAGCGACTGCGCCCGAAGCCACGAGCTACCCACCCTATAATATCGAACGCACAGACGAGAATGCGTATCGCATCACGCTTGCGGTCGCAGGCTTTGCCGAAGCCGATCTTTCAATTGAGGTGAAAGAAGCGGCTCTCACAATTACTGGTCAGAAAAAGGCCGAAGGCGAACAAATACGCCGCGAAGTCTTGCATCAAGGCATTGCCGCACGCGCTTTCGTGCGCCGCTTCCAGCTTGCAGATTATGTGCAAGTGACAGGTGCCGCGCTTGAGAACGGCTTGCTCCATATTGATCTAGTGCGCGAAGTGCCGGAAGCGAAAAAGCCGCGCCTCATCCCGATTGCGGCGAATTCATCGGCGAAAGTGATTGAAGCCAACGCGGCTTAACGTCTTCACTTTAGAGTGTGCGGGCGGTTCTAGAGCGTGTTTTTGATGGACTCAAAAACACGCTCTATGTCTTTATCTTGTCACATTATCTTGTCACATTTTGTTTCGATGAACCGGCGGCCATTTCATCGCAAAATGTTCTAGGCCGCCCGTGCTGTTTTCAATACCATTTCAATCTCTTCCGCTTTAGTCGCATAGCTTGTGACGAAACGCAGGAAGCTTTCATCCTCTTTGATCGGCTCATCACGCGGCAGGCTGATGCTCTCTTTATACCATGGGGCTGCAAAAATATTTGCCTGCGAAAGGGCATCAGAAACACGCTTCGGCATAATGGCAAAGACTTGATTCGCTTCTGTCTTCCAAGGCAATCTGAAGCCCGTGATCTTTGCAAAGCCTTCAGAGAGGTTTTTGGCCATGGCATTGGCATGCCGCGCATTGGCGAGCCAAAGATCATTTTCGAGATAAGCGAGCAACTGTGCGCCAAACAGACGCCCCTTTGAAAGCGTATGGCCTGAGCGTTTGCGACGGAAGTCAAAATCTTTTGCGTGCTTCGGATCAAAGAAAATCACGGCTTCACACGCGAGTGCCCCGTTTTTTGTGGCACCAAATGACAAAACATCAACACCAGATTTCCATGTCATCTCGGCAGGCGAACAGCCGAGCGATAAAAGCGCATTGGCAAACCGCGCCCCATCCATGTGCACGGCTATGTTATAGCGTTTCGCAACGGCTGCAAGCGCTTTGATTTCATCAAGCGAATTAAGCGTGCCGCATTCTGTGACTTGCGAGAGCGAAACGAGCGAAGGCTGCACGGCCTTCGTCACGCCACGCGGAAATCTTTTAAGCGCATGTTCGAGATCATGCGTTGAATATTTTCCCGCCTCACCCCTAATGCCGACAAGCTTTGCGCCGGCCGTATACATTTCTGGTGCGCCACATTCATCATCCGCGATATGACTTTCTTCGTGGCAGAACACCGCGCCCCAAGGCGGCGTGAAAGCCGAAAGGGCAAGCGCATTCGCCGCCGTGCCTGTCGCCACCAAAAACACTTTCACTTCCCGCTCGAATATTTTGCCTAACCGCGCCTCGGCTTCGCGCGAGAATCGGTCTGTACCGTAAGAGGCTTCCGGCGCTGTATTGGCTGCAGCAATCGCATCCAAAATTTCACGCGACGCACCCACCACATTGTCACTCGCCAGATTGATCATCGGGGCCTCCTTGCGGCACGATCTTCCTTTAGCGGATAAACGCTTTTGGGCATGTCGTCGCATACTAAAAATAGAGCGATCCACCTCTTGTATCGTTCGGGAAAAAATGCAATTCTCGGTTTAATTAGGACAGTGATGCTGTCCTTTCTGTCCGCGATATTCGTTTCGCTCTTCTAAGGCCGGGTCTTTGATGGTCATGCAGGCTAATTTACTTTTCCGTCTGTCGGTTACCAAGACGCTCACCGGTTTTGGCAAGAAGAAAACGGCCGCCCGCCAAAAGCGGGCCTAGGGCGTTCGACGGCATAGTCCCGAGGCGCCCGACAAGGAACGGGTGCAAATCGGGGCGCTACCCTCCTCCTGAAATACGCTAAAAAGCCCCGAAAACGCAAAAACGGACCTCAAAAAGGCTCGTTTTTAGGGAATTTGGCTCAGGAGACGCCTATGGTACGCGTGGAACAAGACGGGACCGACATTCTCACCGAATCGCTCGAGTCTAAAACGCCACTCGTTCGGGACCCCGGCCTGCCGGCCGCGCAGGGTCTTTATGACCCGTCGCTGGAGAAAGACTCCTGCGGCGTCGGCTTTGTCGCCGATATGAAGCGCGGCAAGTCGCACGACATTGTCGAAATGGGGTTACAGATCCTTTTGAACCTCGATCATCGTGGTGCCGTAGGCGCCGACCCCAAGGCCGGCGACGGCTGCGGCATGTTGGTGCAGATCCCGCACAAGTTCTTGAGCGAAGAATGCCAAAAGCTCGGCTTCACTTTGCCAGAGTCCGGCCATTATGCCGCGGGCCATGTGTTTTTGCCGCGCGATCCTGAAGGCCGCAAATTATGCGAGACGATCATTGAAAAAGTGATTGCAGAAGAAGGTCAGATTTTTCTCGGCTGGCGCGATGTACCTGTTCACACCGCATGCCTCGGCGAAAGCGTGAAGCCGACAGAACCAGTGCTTCGTCAAATCTTCATCGCGCGCAACAAGTCGATCACCGACATCGATACATTCGAGCGTCGTTTGTTCTTGCTACGCAAAGTAATTTCAAACACGATTTACAATCTCAACAACCCGGCAACGGCGGGCTTCTATCCTGTCTCGCTCTCTGCGCGTACGCTTGTTTACAAGGGCATGTTACTCGCCACCCAGCTTGGTGATTATTTCCCCGATCTCAAAGACAAGCGTCTTGAGTCAGCGGTTGCGCTTGTTCATCAACGTTTCTCAACCAACACATTCCCGACATGGTCACTCGCGCATCCCTATCGCATGGTTGCGCACAACGGCGAGATCAACACGTTGCGCGGCAATGTGAACTGGATGGCGGCGCGCCAAGCCTCTGTCGCGTCGCCGCTCTTCGGCGAAGAAATCTCAAAGCTCTGGCCGATTTCCTATGAAGGACAATCAGACACAGCCTGCTTCGACAACGCGCTCGAATTTCTCGTGCAAGGCGGCTACTCGCTCGCGCATGCCGTGATGATGCTGATTCCGGAAGCATGGGCCGGTAATCCTTTGATGGATGAACAACGTCGCGCTTTCTATGAATATCACGCCGCCTTGATGGAACCATGGGACGGCCCTGCAGCGATTGCCTTCACTGATGGTCGCCAGATTGGTGCTACGCTCGATCGCAACGGTTTGCGGCCTGCGCGTTATTACGTCACCGATGACGGCCTCGTTGTCATGGCGTCCGAGATGGGCGTGTTGCCAGTTCCAGAGGAAAAGATTGTTACCAAGTGGCGTTTGCAACCGGGTAAAATGTTGCTCGTTGATCTTGAACAAGGCCGCATTGTTTCTGACGAAGAGATCAAGGAATCGCTTGCGAGGGCTCATCCCTATATGGACTGGGTTGAAGCGACACAGATTGTTCTTGAAGATTTGCGTCCTGTGGAACCGCGGGCTGCGCGCACCGATGTTTCGCTGCTCGATCGTCAACAGGCCTTTGGTTATACGCAAGAAGATCTGAAAATCTTGCTTGAGCCGATGGGTGCTAAAGGTGAAGAAGCCATTGGTTCGATGGGCACGGATACGCCGATCTCAGCGATGTCCGACAAATCGAAACTGCTTTACACTTATTTCAAACAAAATTTCGCGCAAGTGACGAATCCGCCGATTGATCCGATCCGCGAAGAACTCGTGATGTCGCTTGTCTCCTTTATCGGACCGCGGCCAAATATCTTTGATCGCGAAGGCAATTCACGTCGTAAGCGCCTTGAAGTGCGTCAACCAATTTTGACCAATGGCGATCTCGAAAAGATCCGCTGCATTGGCCATTTCGAAGACTCCTTTGATACAAAAACGCTCGACATTACTTATCCCGTCGAGCAAGGCGAAGCCGGTATGCATGATGCGCTTGAGCGTTTGTGTGAACGCGCGGAAGCGGCTGTAAGAACTCGCTACAACATCATCGTGCTTTCAGATCGCATGATTGGACCGGATCGTATTCCGTTGCCGGCACTTCTCGCAACGGCTGCTGTTCATCATCATTTGATCCGCAAGGGTTTGCGGACTTCTGTGGGTCTCGTTGTTGAAACGGGCGAAGCGCGTGAAGTGCATCACTTCGCGTGTCTTGCTGGTTATGGTGCAGAAGCGATCAACCCCTATCTCGCTTTTGAAACGTTTCATGCGCTTGCAAAAGATATGGGCTTGAAGCTTTCGCATTACGAAATCGAGAAGCACTACATTAAATCCATCGGCAAAGGCATTTTGAAGGTCATGTCCAAGATGGGCATCTCGACCTATCAATCCTATTGCGGCGCGCAGATTTTCGATGCGATTGGCCTCTCCGATGAATTCATCGCGAAATATTTTGCCGGCACACATTCACGAATTGGTGGTGTGGGCTTGAGCGAAATTTCTCGCGAAACGGTCACGCGCCATGCAGATGCTTTCGGCACTAATCCGGTGCTGCGCAGCGCGCTCGATGTCGGCGGTGAATATGCCTATCGCTTGCGCGGCGAAGCGCATGCATGGTCACCGCAATCGGTGGCGCTGTTGCAACATGCGGTGCGTGGCAATGCACAAGACAAATATCGCGATTATGCGAAGCTCTTGAATGATCAGAGCGAGCATTTGCTCACCATTCGCGGGCTCTTCCGCATCAAGTCAGCGGAAGAAGATGGTCGTAAGCCCGTGCCGTTGGAAGAGGTTGAATTGGCTAAAGACATCGTCAAGCGTTTTGCAACGGGTGCGATGTCATTCGGTTCGATCTCGCGTGAAGCGCATACGACACTTGCGGTCGCAATGAACCGCATTGGCGGCAAATCAAACACAGGTGAAGGCGGCGAAGAATCGGATCGCTTCAAGCCTTTGCCGAATGGCGACTCGATGCGTTCAGCAATCAAGCAAGTGGCGTCCGGTCGGTTCGGTGTGACGACAGAATATCTCGTTAATTCCGACATGATCCAAATCAAGATGGCGCAAGGGGCAAAGCCTGGCGAAGGCGGTCAATTGCCGGGTCATAAAGTCGACTCGACGATTGCCAAAGTGCGTCACTCGACTCCGGGCGTCGGTTTGATCTCGCCGCCGCCGCATCATGACATTTATTCGATCGAAGATTTAGCGCAGCTGATTTACGATCTGAAAAACGTCAATCCGGTTGCGAATGTGTCAGTGAAACTCGTTTCCGAAATCGGCGTGGGTACGGTTGCGGCTGGCGTTTCAAAGGCGCGCGCGGATCATGTGACGATTTCAGGTTTTGAAGGCGGCACGGGTGCGTCACCCCTGACCTCGATCAAACATGCCGGTTCGCCATGGGAAATCGGTTTGGCTGAGACACATCAAACGCTTGTGCTCAACAATCTGCGCTCGCGTATTGCGGTGCAGGTTGATGGCGGTATTCGCACGGGTCGTGACGTTGTCGTCGGCGCGATTTTGGGAGCGGACGAATTCGGTTTCGCCACGGCACCTTTGATCGCAGCAGGCTGCATCATGATGCGCAAATGTCATTTGAACACGTGCCCTGTGGGTGTTGCGACACAGGATCCCGTGTTGCGTAAGCGTTTTGTCGGTCAGCCCGAACATGTCATCAATTTCTTCTTCTTTGTTGCCGAAGAAGTCCGCGAAATCATGGCGACGCTTGGCTATCGTAAATTCAATGAGATGGTTGGTCAGATGCAGATGCTTGATCGTGATCGCGCTATCAATCATTGGAAGGCTAATGGCCTTGATTTCTCGAAACTCTTCTTAAAGCCGCATGCAGCGGAGGCAGAAGACATCCATCATTCGACAACGCAAGATCACCATCTTGACTCTGTTCTTGATCGCACATTGATCGAGAAAGCAAAGGATGCGCTTCAATCAAAGAAGAAGGTTTCAATTGAAGCGTCGATCAAGAGTCTTAACCGCACGACAGGCGCAATGCTTTCGGGCGAAGTGGCAAAGCGTTATGGGTTCAAGGGTCTACCTGAAGACACGATCCATGTGAAACTCAATGGCACGGCGGGTCAGAGTTTCGGCGCTTGGGTTTCACGCGGCATCACGCTTAAGCTTGAAGGCGAAGCGAATGACTATGTCGGCAAAGGTCTCTCGGGCGGTCGCCTGATTGTTTTTCCTTCGAATAAGGCGAAGAATATCGTACCGGAAGAGTCGATCATCGTCGGCAATACCGTGCTTTATGGTGCGATTGCCGGTGAATGTTATTTCCGTGGCGTCGCTGGTGAACGTTTCGCCGTGCGCAACTCCGGAGCCATTGCCGTTGTTGAAGGCACAGGCGACCATGGCTGCGAATATATGACCGGCGGTATCGTTGTTGTGCTCGGCAAGACCGGACGTAACTTCGCAGCTGGCATGTCGGGCGGCGTGGCCTATGTACTCGACGAAGATAATACATTCAGCAAGCGTTGCAATCTTTCGATGGTTGAACTTGAAACTATTCAACCGGAAGAAAAGAATGCGACTGAACCCTTCGAACTCATGGCGCATATGACACGACAAGATGCGGAACGTTTGAAGTTCCTCATCGAAAATCACGTACGCCACACAGGTTCGACGCGCGCGCGGATGATTCTTGAGAATTGGGCGAACTATCGCGGTAAATTCAAGAAGGTTATGCCGATTGAATATCGCCGTGCGCTTCGTGAATTGATGGCCGAAAACGAGAACCGTCCTTTAGCGGTTGCGGGAGAATAAAATGGGCAAGGTCACTGGATTTCTTGAGATTGATCGTCGCGACCGAAAATATACGCCGGCAGCTGATCGTATTCGCGCATACAAGGAATTTGTGATTCCGCTTTCAGAAGAAGCGACGCGCGATCAAGCCGCGCGTTGCATGAATTGCGGTATTCCTTATTGCCATAACGGATGTCCGGTGAATAACCAGATTCCTGATTGGAATGACCTTGTTTATCAAGGTGACTGGGAAGAAGCTGCACGCAATCTTCATTCGACCAATAATTTTCCGGAATTCACAGGTCGTGTGTGCCCCGCGCCTTGCGAAGCGAGCTGCACGCTCAATTTGAATGATCAACCTGTTACGATCAAAACCATAGAATGTGCGATTGTTGATCGCGCTTTTGCTGAAGGCTGGGTCAATGCCGAACCCGCGCCGCGCTTGACCGGCAAGCGTGTCGCAATTGTGGGTTCAGGCCCTGCAGGGTTAGCGGCAGCCCAACAACTGGCACGCGCGGGTCATGAAGTTCATGTGTTTGAAAAGAACACTAAGCCTGGCGGTCTGCTGCGTTATGGCATTCCTGATTTCAAAATGGAAAAATATCTGATTGATCGTCGCGTGAAGCAGATGGAAGCCGAAGGCGTTGTATTCCATTGCCGCGTTCACATTGGCAAAGACAAAGCAATAGCCGATCTCACAGCCGCTTATGATGCGGTGGTGCTTGCAGGCGGCGCAGAAAAACCGCGCGATCTTCCGGTGTGGGGACGTGATCTTTCAGGAATTCATTTCGCGATGGATTTTCTGCCACAGCAAAATCGCCGCGTTGGTCATGAACCTTTGAAATCGAACACACCTATTCTTGCCAATGGCAAACATGTTGTCGTGATTGGTGGCGGTGATACAGGTTCGGATTGCATCGGCACATCAATACGCCAAGGCGCCTTGTCAGTGACGCAAATTGAAATCATGACCAAGCCGCCGGAGAAGGAAGACAAGCTTCTCACCTGGCCGAATTGGCCGATGAAACTCAGAACCTCTTCAAGCCATGAAGAAGGTGCCGACCGTGATTTCGCCGTCAATACCGTGTCTTTCGATGGTGAAGATGGCAAAGTCACATCGCTCACTTGCGTGCGTGTCGATGATAGATTCCAACCGATCCCCGGCACGGAATTTCGACTACGCGCGGATCTTGTGTTCTTGGCGATGGGCTTTGTTTCACCCGTGCAAGACGGCATGGTGAAAGATCTCGGTGCGAAGCTTGATGCGCGCGGCAATGTTGCCGCCGACACGCTTCACTATAAGACAAGCGTGGAGAAAGTCTTTGCATGCGGTGATATGCGTCGCGGACAATCGCTTGTGGTGTGGGCCATTCGTGAAGGCCGTCAAGCCGCCCATGCGGTTGATAGTCATTTGATGGGCACATCCACACTGCCGCGTTGAGCGAAGTGAGCGCTCAATTCAATTTGAGCGCTTCGAGCACACGGCGATTGGGATAACCATCAGGCCGCAAACCAGCGCGCTCTTGAAAATCGCGCAGCGCCTCGCGCGTGCGCGAACCAATAAGGCCATCGGCTTTACCGACATCATAGCCAAGGCGCATCAAAGCGCGTTGTAATTCAATCCGCTGTGAGATCGCCAAAAGCGGATCTTCGGTTGGCCACGCAGCCTGAATGCCTGATCCGCCCTGCAACAGATCACCAAGATTAGCGACGCCGAGCGCATAGGCATCAGACGCGTTATAGCGTTTGATGACGTTGAAATTCGATGTCACAAGAAAAATCGGACCATCCGCACCTGCCGGATAAGACACACTCGCTTGTCCATCTTGTGGCAAAGCCTGCCCATCAGCACGTGTCACACCGCGCATTCGCCATTCGGCAAATGACGCATCATGCACACGATAATCAAAGCCTTTTGGCAGTGTGACTTCAAAGCCCCAAGGTTGGCCCGAACGCCAGCCATTTTCTTTGAGATAATTCGCCGTTGAAGCGAGTGCATCGGGAATGGATTTCCAAATGTCTTTATGACCATCGCCATCAAAATCTTCTGCAAAGCGCCAGAAAGATGAAGGCATGAATTGTGTCTGCCCCATTGCACCGGCCCATGAGCCTTTGAAATCCGCGCGCGCAACGTGACGCTCTTCAAGAATAAGCAAAGCGTTGATCAACTCATCGCGAAAATATGTGCTGCGGTATCCGACAGACGCCAAAGTCGCGAGTGAGTGAATAACGTCTTTACCTCCCGTATAGCTTCCGAAATTCGTCTCCATCCCCCACACACCAAGGATCACCGAGCGATCAACGCCATAGTGTGCTTCAACTGCTGAAACCGCTTGCTCATATTCACGCATGACGCGCTGGCCACGCTCAAGACGGGCGGATGACGTGGCGCTCGCAAGATATTCCCAGATGGGTTTTACAAATTCCGATTGTTTCTTGGTGAGAGCGATCACCTCGGCATCGGGTGTCACGCCCTTAAACGCCGCATCAAATGTTGTGCGCGACACGCCCTGAGCGCGCGCTTGTGGCCACAACCGCTCGATAAAGCCTGAAAAGCGGTCACTTGATTTCGCAGAGGATTTTGCCTGAAGCGACGGCTCGGACTTTGCAGGACCCGCGAAAGCCGCCGGGCTTGCTACGATCAAGCCTGCAATCACTACAAAAAAGAGAGAAATCCGCCGCATCACAGTCCGATCCCGATGAGTTTCGCTCCTAATCTCAGGTGATATGGTTAAATTTTATTGACCATTTAACCCACTTTTATTGGAAGCCTGGAACGATTTTGGTTTTCGGACGATTTTTGCTAGGAGAAAAGCGTGAATAGTCTCTGGCGCCGACCTGCCAAAACCGGAACAGATCAGGCATGAAACCGATCCGCAAGGCCGTCTTCCCCGTCGCTGGTCTCGGCACACGGTTTCTGCCCGCCACGAAAACCATTCCCAAAGAAATGTTGCCGGTCGTTGATAAGCCGGTCATCCAGCATGTCGTGGAAGAGGCGCGTGCGGCGGGTATTGAACATTTCATTTTTGTCACCGGTCGTGGCAAAGGTACAATTGAAGATCATTTCGATCACGTCTACGAACTCAACGCCACGCTTCAGCAACGCGGTCGTGATGCGGACCTCGCACGGTTAAAGGAAAATACACCTCTTGCCGGGCGCACGAGCTTTACAAGGCAACAGGAACCCTTGGGCCTGGGTCATGCTGTCTGGTGCGCGCGTGATCTTGTCGGTAATGAACCTTTTGCTGTTCTCTTGCCCGATATGTTGCATGAGGGTGCAACACCGTGTCTCGCTGACATGATTAAAGAACGGGAGGATCATGGTGGCCAAGTGATTGCAGCCTATGAAGTGCCTGAACAGGAAACCCATCGCTATGGTATTCTCGATCTTCATGGTGAGTCTATAGGAACGCCGCGCATTCATGCGATGATTGAAAAGCCGCAAAAAAGCAAAGCGCCGTCGAATTTTGCAATCTCGGGACGCTATATTTTATCGCCCGAGATTTTTGATGTTCTTGAGCATCAACCGCGCGGTACCGGTGGTGAGGTTCAGCTCACAGATGCGATGGTCACGCTGATGAATACCATGCCCTATCATGCGCATCTCTTTCGTGGACGCGTTTTTGATACCGGACACCAATTGGGTTTTTTAACAGCCAATATCGCCTATGCGCTTAAGCGGCTGGATATAGGGCAAGAATTGCGCGCAATAATAAAAGAGTTAATGTAGCTTCATGACGCTTTCCAATTCTGATCATCCTGCACTCGCCTCAGCTCTTCGGACCATTACAACAGAAGGCGAAGGCTTATCGCATCTCGCTGAAGCGTTGCGCGGTCCACTCGGCGCCGCTTTTACTCAAGTGATTGATAAAATCATCACCGCACAAGGACGTGTGATTGTTTCAGGCATGGGTAAATCAGGCCATGTCGGTCGCAAGATTGCCGCGACACTCGCGTCAACAGGAACGCCTGCGCACTTTGTTCATCCGAGTGAAGCGAGCCATGGCGATCTTGGCATGATTCAGGATGATGATATTATTCTTGCGATGTCATGGTCGGGAGAGTCTGTTGAACTTGCGGACCTCGTTGCTTACGCAAACCGCTTCAACGTCACTTTGATCGTGCTCACATCAAATGCCGAAAGCGCGCTCGGTAAAGGCGCTGACATCTGCCTGACCCTGCCAATGGCGAAAGAAGCATGTCCGAATGGATTAGCGCCAACAACATCAACCACAATGCAGCTGGCGATGGGTGATGCAATTGCGATTGCGTTGCTTGAAAGCCGCGGCTTCACATCGAATGATTTCCGCCGCTATCATCCGGGTGGAAAATTGGGCGCGCAATTGCGTCAAGTGCGCTCGATCATGCATTCAGGAGACCGTCTTCCACTTGCAAAACCGAATGACCCTATGGCCGATGCGGTTGTCACCATCAGCTCAAAAGGTTTTGGTTGCGTCTTGGTGATTGATGAGCAAGGTCAATTGGCTGGACTTGTCACCGATGGTGACTTGCGCCGCCATATGTCACCGGATCTTTTGAGCCGCTCGGTGCAATCCGTAATGACACGGAATCCAAAAACAGTGCCACCCGAAACACTTGTCGCCGAAGCCCTAGAGATTATGGAAAGCCGGAAAATTAGCGCCTTAGTCGTTCTTGAAAACCAAAAGCCTGTCGGACTTATTCATCTCTTGGATTTGTTGCGGATCGGTGCGGCTTAAGTTATCAGATCCAGCCTTGTAATTCGCGCAAGACAACGGATTGAATGACATCCAATCCTTCTTCTGAATCATTCAAGCATGGGACATAGGCGAATTTCTCGCCGCCGTGATGAATGAAATGCTCACGGTTTTCGCCCTCGATTTCTTCGAGCGTTTCGAGGCAATCCGCCGAGAAGCCTGGTGCGATCACCATGACTTTCTTGATGCCTTTAGCAGGCAACTCACCCATCGTATCGATAAGATAGGGCTTCAACCATTCTTCGTTGCCAAAGCGCGATTGGAAGCAAACCATAAATTTTTCTTTTGGCAATTGTAAAGCTTCGCGCAACAACCGCCCCGTTTTCATACATTGGCAATGATAAGGATCGCCTTTGAGCAGATAGGATTCCGGTACGCCATGAAATGAAGCAACAATCATATCCGGCTCAAAATCAATTTCCGTTCTCTTCGCTTGAATCGTTTTAGCAAGCGCGTCAATATAAACGGGATCATCATGCCAAGGTGGCGCGACACGGATTGCGGGTTGCCACCGCATCTCCATCAAGGATTGAAAGGCTTTGTCACACGCGGTTGCTGACGTTGCCGCGCAGGATTGCGGATAAAGCGGCACGAGAAGAATGCGATCACATCCTGCAGCTTGCAAGGCTTTCAACCGCTCGGGCGTTGAAGGATTGCCATAGCGCATACCCCAATCAACAATGATGCGGTCATCCATCAAAGATAATTTACTTGCAAGCTTTTCGGCTTGAGAACGGCTGATCGTTTTGAGCGGGCTTTCGTTCAGCTCTTTGTTCCAGATCGAATCATAATCCTTGCCTTTACGACCGGGACGCACTGTCAAAATGATCAGATTCAGAATCGGCCACCACAAAAGACGCGGCACCTCAATAACGCGGCGGTCGGAGAGGAACTCTTTCAGATAACGCCGCATCGACCAGTAATCGGTCGCGTCTGGAGTCCCGAGGTTGAGAAGCAGAACACCGATCTTGCCAGCATTCACCTTCGGATGATCAGAGGGCAGAAGGATGTCCGCACGGCGGGCGGCGGGGCGGAACATCGCGGTCATCAGCAGGCCTCTTTCTAAGATCCAATGGCAAGATTACGATCCATAAAGCGTCCCGGATTGCGGGAGAAGCCCAATTTAAACCTCAATCCGCCTTTGGGGGCTAAAATATCGGCAGCAATCACGATGAAGGATTGCGCGTCGGCCGGCTTCGCGCTAGCCGAAAGAGATATAGGATTAGGAACGTATAGTTAAGGATCGATCCCATGGCCAAACGCGTCATTAATTTCAAAAATCTCCTGACGCTGGTGAGCGTCGCCATTCTGGTCGGTGTAGAGTTTTTGGGCGTGGCCGTGGCTGCCGGATGGGCCTTTGCGGGTCTTTTTGGGCTGAGTCAGACACTTGAAACGGTTTTAATGACTGCTTTTGGGGCTCTGGGCGTATATGCGCTTTTTGTCTTCATGCGCCGAGCGGTCACGGTTGAACCGATCCGCGGTTAATTTGTAATGTTATAACATTACATTTTTTTGGGTCGAGGGCGGCGCCGATGCTAGAAGGGCATCGGAAGAGAGCCCCGAATGTCCGCCCCAAACCATAACTCGCACCATCATCACCACGATCATGACCACCATCATGATCATCACCACCATCATGATGGCCCAAATGGCACGGCCTTTAGTGAAAGCCTCATGGGGCAGTCAGCGCTTATGTGGTTGCAATTCTGGTGCCGCTCTGGATTGTTGTTTTGTGGGTTATCCGCGCATGACGGTCGGCACGCCCATTAGACTCGCTAATCTGACTTTGGGATATGATCGGCATCCGGCCGTGCATCATATCAGCGGGACATTTTCAGCAGGTAGCCTCACCGCGCTTGTCGGACCAAATGGCGCGGGCAAATCCATATTGATTAAAGCACTCGCCGGCGTTCTCACCTCGATTGATGGTCAATGTGTGATTGATCCATCATTGCGCCGCGCTTATCTGCCTCAACTTACCGAGATTGATCGATCCTTTCCGACCAGCGTCTATGATTTTGTTGCGATGGGGCTTTGGTCAAAAAGCGGTTCGCTTCACGCGCTACCCGCTTTTGGCGCGCATCGTATCGCCGACGCACTCACTCTGGTTGCACCCAAGGATTTTGATCATCAACTCATCGGCGCGCTTTCGGGCGGTCAATTTCAACGCGCACTCTTCGCACGCTTTATGCTTAAAGATGCTCCAATCATTTTAATCGACGAGCCATTCTCGGCTATTGATAGCGCGACTGTTGATGATTTGATGCAGCTTGTTATGCGCTGGCATCACGAAGGTCGCACCATCATCACGGTGTTGCATGATCTCGCTTTGGTAAAAACCTATTTTCCGAAGACGCTTCTATTGGCGCGTGATGTGATTGGATGGGATGATACGCATTCAGTACTAACAGAAGACAATCTAAAACTTGCACGACAAAAAATTGAAGCGCCTGATCCCCATGCGCCACTCTGTGAGCATGACGCATGATCAATTCAACTTTTCTCTATGAAGCGCTGTTTGCGCCTTTCATTGAATTCTCATTCATGCGACGCGCTTTGATTGGGGCTTTTGCACTGTCTCTCGGCGCGGGACCCGTGGGCGTATTCTTGATGCTGCATCGTATGAGTTTGATCGGCGATGCGATGGCTCATGCAATCTTGTCAAGCACAGCCATCGACTATTTCATCGCAGGGCTTTCTTTGGGTTTCATAACTGCGTGAGGTTTAGCAGCCGGTATGATCATTACTCTCGCAGCAGGGCTTGTTTCGCGCTTCACTGTGCTGAAAGAAGATGCCGCCCTTGCATCCTTTTATCTCATCTCTCTGGCTGCGGGTGTTGTTCTTGTTTCTCTGAAGGGATCAAATGTTGATCTCCTCCATGTTCTCTTTGGATCGATTCTTGCGCTTGATGATGCGACATTAATTTTGCTTGCCGCTGTGACTAGTATCAGCCTTCTGGCACTGGCCATCATCTTTCGAGCCCTCGTATTTGAAGGCGTTGATCCGACTTTCGCGCGTTTAATAAATACGGGCGGTGCTTACACGAATATTCTTTTTCTCTCGCTTGTTGTGATCAATCTCGTTGCGGGTTTTCATGCCTTAGGGATATTGCTCTCGGTTGGTTTAATGATGTTGCCCGATTTCGCCGCAAGATTTTGGACTGACCAACTCGTGGGCCTAATGGAAATTTCAATCGGCATTGGATTTCTCTCAAGCGTCATTGGCATCATCGTATCTTATCATCTCAACACGCCAACAGGCCCGACCATTATTTTGGCAAGCGGTACTCTTTATCTTTTCTCGATTCTTTACGGCCAACGCAGTAGCCTCGTCATCGCCAAAATTCATCGCCCGGATCTGGTACCGTAAACGGAGGAAAAGCTCATAAGCATAATCATAAAATTTCTGATCCTCGTGATCTTGATTGTGACGGGATCATCCATGACCCATGCAGCTGAAAAATTAAACATCATCACGAGTTTTTCGATTCTTGCCGACATCACCAAAGCGATTGGCGGTGACGCCATTGATGTCACGAGTTTGGTTGAGCCCGACGCGGATGTTCATCATTTCGAACCGCGCCCTCAAGATATCAAAAATCTATTGGAAGCCGATCTCGTGATCGTTAACAGTTTGGGCTTTGAGCCGTGGCTTGATCGCGTAAAACCAACAACCAAGAAGACTCCTCTATGGGTCGTCGCTTCCGATGGTGTAACACCTCTTCCCTTCGATCATCATGATCATGCAAACCATAACGCGAGCGAAGGCGAGGCGGTTGATCCCCATGCATGGCAGAATGTTAAGAATGCAAGGCTTTATGCGAAAAATATGGTAACAGCCTTGATCAATAGCGATCCAACGCACCGTGCGCTCTATCTCGAAAATCTCGCCCGTTATGACCGAGAACTTGAAAGACTTGATCAGGAAATACGAAACGCAATCGAAGCCATCCCATCAAGCAAACGAAAAATCGTCACAAGTCATGACGCGTTCG
>Ga0194119_10002219_pt1 | contig 33557 bp, 30 predicted proteins | sample TA2MahC100mmetaG_FD_148620 | JGI IMG/M metagenome (GOLD analysis project Ga0194119, IMG submission 148620) | Freshwater microbial communities from Lake Tanganyika, Tanzania - TA2015018 Mahale Deep Cast 100m | ecosystem: Environmental > Aquatic > Freshwater > Lake | place: Tanzania: Lake...
TTCGAGGATGGCCGCGGACGGGCCGTCGAGATTTCCGACAATCAAAAGTCGCAAACCACCGAGCAGCCCGCGGTCGCGCACCGCCTCCAACCAAAACGGAATCCGCTTCTTGGCCTTCAGTTCGCCGATGAGGCCGACCACACGGCCGCCGCGCAACAAACCGCGGACTTCGGCACGCCGCGCCTCGTCGCCCGGCAGCAGCGTCCAGCGAGCGGCGTCAACGCTATTTGGCGTCCACAGGACCGGCTTTCCGGGAAACAGTGCGCGGATTCGGGCGGCCTTCTCGGTGGTGACGGCGCCTATTGAGCCGGCGCGGGAGAACGCCTCGCTCACCATCCAGCCGCGCTGCGACAGGAACCAGTCGCGATCCAAGTCATTGCCGCGAACTAGCACCGACGAAGGCACCTCCAGCCACGCGGCAAACGTGGTGGCGAGAAAGCCTCCTTCACACGCACCGAAGCCTACAACGTGGGAATACGCCGCACGCGTGTGCCGCCGCAGCGCGAGCAGCCACGCGTGGTTCGCGGCTTGACCCGGCTCGGCGTCCGCGGCTACAAACAGATCCACGCCGTTGTCACGCTCCACTTCGCCGCCCGGATGTCCGGTGATCAAGACGTCCACGCGAACGCCCCGGCGGCGTAACGCACGAACCTGCCGCGCGCAGCTCACAGCCATGCCACCCTTCAATGGCGGGTAGCGATCCGTCACCCAGAGGATGCGATCCATCAGGATTCCATCGGATCGTAGCCGTCCTGGCGGAAGGGAAGTACCGGGCTCTGCGAGGCGAGCGCCGCCGAATCCGCGGGCGAGAAATAGCCGGGTTCACCGAACTGCGCGCCCTCGCCGTAGCGCTGATAATACTCGTTCCGATCGCTGGCGGCCTGGGTATCCTCGTTTTCCGGATAACCGTCCGCCGTCGAAGCGCACTGCGGGCACGCCATGCCGTTGGGGCCGGGAATGGTGTGCGCCAGGCACAGTGTCCGCCCGCACATTCCGCATCCGCCGGACGCGGGAAGGCCGCACTCGCGCACGACAAGAAGCCCGGTATGCCACTGACACGTCATCGCATCTCCCTCCTACATCCCCAGCAGCCGGAGACGCATGAACATTCCAAGCACTTCCTTGGCTGGCGGGGCAGCGTCCGGCGCGCTGTCGGCGGCCTTGAATTTATAGATGTGTTGAATCGAGGCAATTTGGATCCCTTCTTTCTCGCGCACCTGAACGCGTTCCACCCCGCGGACGGCGGACGCTTCCAACGCACTCGTCTTCCAAACAACCGGCGCGGCCGGCGACCAGGACGCGGTCACGGAACTCTGCTTTTTCCATTTCGTCTTGTGTTTGGTTTTGCTGCGGCCGCGCTGGGCGCGTTCAATCTTGAGATACGTATTGTCGATGCGGAGCGCCGCCTCCGCTCCATCGGCCAGGGGCAGGCGCAAGTCGCATATGGGATCGTCATAAAGGGTTTGCTCAATCTTGAAAGCGCGGCCGGAGGGCGGCATCTGTTGCTTCCCTTTGGCCTTGGCGCCCGTCACACCGGAGAGGTCCAGACGCAGCCGTACTCTTTGTCCTTCGGCAATGTCCGCCCGCAGCTTCCGCAGCAGAGGCTCGATCGTGACGCGGACTTCGTCCGGAATGTCCACTGAGCGCAACCGTTTCTTCCGCCACAGTGTCAGCAGCAGAATGGCGGTGGGCGTTCCGGCGAATAAGGCGAAGAGCGCGAAACTCTCAGCAATCGCGGAGAGGATGCCACCCCCGAAAATGCCCGCGAAAATGCCTATGGCCGAATATTTCTGCACCTTGGCGGCGGACGTTTTTTGCGCCTCCACCACGGTGTCCCAACGTTGCAATTCGTCGAGCAATCGAAGAAGCTTCTTCGGCTCCCAGTGGCCATCCAGGCGCTGCGTCCGGACCGCTTCGCGCGCCGCCGGAGTCAACTCTTCAATGGATTTCATCGAAACACCTCCGATAGTCGCGAATGGATTATGGGCCAGGCGAACCCGCTCGCGTTCGGTTCCGGGCGGGCGCCGCCGAACGCACGGCGAATCGCGTGGGCCCATGCTCGCACATCTCCAGGCGGCGCGAGCCAGCCGTTCACCTCATGGACGATCAACTCCCGCGTGACGGCTAGATCGGAAGCTAATACCGGAACGCCCGCGGCCAGCGACTCGACGATCTTGACCGGGCAGCAACCCTGCCGCGTGTTGCGTTCCGTCTCCGCCAACGGCGCCACGCTGAAACGCATGGTCCGCAGTGCCGCCGCCAGCTCAACGGGCGTTAAAGCCTCGCGCCACGATACGCATGCGTCCAGCTTGTGCCTCGCGATGCGGCGCTGGACTTCGCGGGCGGATTGCCCGCCGCCATGAACGATCAGGAGCCTCGCGCCCTCCACCGCGGCGGCGGCGAACGCGTCGATGAAGAACTCGACGCCTTGCCAGGGATGCAAGCCACCCACGTATCCGCAGAGCAATGGATCCGCGCCGCCGCGCGCGGAGTAGAAGGCCTCGCCGGCGGCGTTCGGAATGACATCGATTTTCGATGCGTCCACCCCCTCGTCGATGAGCGCGCTGCGCGTGACCGCGGAAACGCAGAGCACCGATGACGCATGGCGCAGGCAGAAACGCTCCATGCCGGCGACCTTGGCCTGCAACGCCGGACTGTGCGCGAAACCGGGCCGGGTGTAGGCGAGTTCCCAACTTGGCAGGGCATTCACTTCGAACAGTGAGCGGACTCCGGGCGCCGCACGCAGTGCAGGCACTCCGCCCCAGGGATCGCGGAATACGATGCGCTCCAAGGTATCCGTCCGCGCGGCGACTTCGCGTTGGACGAACGACGCGAACGCACCGGCCCGGCGCAGCATGTCCTTGTGGACCGGGGGCAGGCGGAGAATTTCGATGGATTCCTCGCGCTGATACAACGGCAGATCATCGGCCCCAAGGCAAAGCAGCGTTAGCGGACCGAAGTCGCGAGCGAGCGCGGTGATCATGGAAGCAATATGGCTGGACGACCCCTTTGGCCGAGGAAAGACGTCGAATGCCACGTAGACCGAGCGAGCGCGCATGGAAGTCAAGATGGTATCAATATCGTGACTTTCGGACCCAAACGGTGTCGACTAAGCGTTGCGCAAAAGGAACTGCGTGAACTCGTGCTCGCCGTGGACGTCGGTCAGCCGTTGGTCCCGGCCTTGATAAAAGTACGTGAGCTTCCGATGATCCATGCCGATCATTCGAAGGATCGTGGCATTGATGTCGTGCGCGGTGATGGGGTTTTCCACCGGCCGCAAGCCGAATTCATCGGTCGAGCCATAGACGCGGCCGCCCTGAATCCCGGCGCCCGCCATCCACATGCTGAACGCGTAGGGATGATGATCGCGGCCGTTGGCGCCCTCCGCAAGCGGCGTGCGGCCAAACTCGCTGGACCAGACGACGAGGGTGGAGTCCAGGAGGCCGCGCCCTTTCAGGTCCTGCAACAGGCCAGCGATCGGCTGGTCCGACTTAGGCGCCATTTTGTTGTGCGAGCCGGCCAGATCGTTGTGCGCCCCGTCCCAATCGTCGCCCAAGTGCGTGCCCGAATAGAGCTGCACGAAACGAACGCCGCGTTCGACAAGACGGCGGGCCAACAAACATTTCCGGCCGAAATCGTCGCTGCGGGGCTCGCCGATTCCGTATAGCTTTCTTGTAGCTTCGGATTCGCCGCTCAAGTCCACCGCCTCCGGTGCGGTGGACTGCATGCGATAGGCCAATTCATAGGACGCCAGACGCGCCTCCAGCTCGTCGTCGCCCGCGCGCGCAATAGCGTGTTCCTTGTTTTGCGCCCCAATAAAATCAAGCGTTGCACGTTGTGTCTGGGCCGAGGTACCGGCTGGGACCGCCAGATTCAATACCGGCACCGGCCCAGGGCGGAATATAGTTCCCTGATAGACGGCCGGCAGATAGCCGGCGCCATACCCTTGGGGGCCGCACTTCATGGCGCCGTCGGACATTACGACGAAAGCCGGCAGGTTTTCGTTCTCCGAACCCAATCCATATGCGGTCCACGAACCAAGCGATGGCTTGCCGGGAAACTGCGAGCCCGTGCTATGCAGGTACATCGCGGGCGCGTGATCGAAGGCGTCACCGTGACAGGAGCGGATCAGGACAAAATCGTCCGCCTGCTTCGCGATGTTTGGAAACAATGAGGAGATCTCAGTTCCGCCGCGGCCGTATCGCTGAAAGTCCCACGGACTGCCTCGTACGATCGCCTTCGTGAAGTCGATGCGGCTGGTCTTGAGTCCTTGCACGAAGCTGGCGGGCAGCGTCTGGCCAGAAATCCGTTTCAGCTCCGGTTTCGGGTCGAACGTGTCGACATGGCTCACGCCGCCGTGCATGAAGAGATGAATCACGGCCTTCGCGCGTGCCGGGGCGTGCGGCGCCTTCGGCGAAAGCGGGCCGGCTAACAGCGATTGCGCCGCGACGGCGCCAAAGCCCATGCCGGTGCGAAGTAGAAAGTCCCGTCTTGAATTAGTCGACATACAAAAACTCGTTCAGATTGAGAAGGCCGCGAACCAGCTCCGCCACTGCGGCCGGCCGGCTGCCCGTGTTTTCGGTTTGCGTGCGCAAGAATTCCTCCGCGCGTTGTTTTTCTACGGCCGATGGGACGCGCAACAATACGCGTTGGAACGCGCCGGTGACAGCGTCGCCGTTCTCTAGTGCAGACGCCACCGCGCGCGCCTGATCGAGGATGAAGCCGCCGTTCAACCATGTCAAGGATTGTGTCGCGGTGGTGGAGGAGTCCCGCCGCGAGCAGGTCAGCATACTCTCCGGCGCGTCGAACACTTCCATCACCGGCATCCGGAACGTTCGCTTCTGCAGCATGTAGATCGAGCGCCGGGTGTAGTCCGCCTTGTCGAAGGTCACCGGCCAAGCGTTGGCAACCGGCTGCGTCATCCCGCGAAGTTCCTCTTGGCTTAACGGGGGAATCACCGGCTTCCCGCCAACCTTACGGTTCAGGGTGCCGGCCACGGCCAGGACTGCGTCCCGCATCTCTTCGGACTGCAATCGCCTCCGCGAAAACCTGGAAAGGAGTTCGTTCCGCGGATCCTTTTCCATGTCCGGGGCCGACGCTTCGCGCCGGTAGGCGTCGCTGTGAAGGATCAGCCTGTGCATCGCTTTGATGGACCATTTCCGCTCCACGAACTCCAGCGCCAGCCAATCCAGTAACTCGGGATGGGACGGCGGCGAACCGCGGCGGCCGAAGTCGCTGGGTGTGGCCACTAGACCGCGGCCGAAGTGCCCCTGCCAAATTCGATTCACCATCACACGCGCCGTCAGCGGATTGCCGGGCGAGGCGATCCATTCGGCCAAGGCATACCGCCGGCCGGTTGTCGGAAGAAGTGGAATCGGCCCGGTGGCGTCGCGGAAATCCGGTGCCGCGGGCACTTCGCCGCCGCCCAGCACGGCCAGCCAGCCAGGCTCCACGGGCGTGCCAAGGCGCTCCCCCTTCACGGGAAGATAGGTCTTCGGCGAGTAGTTGCCGGCGTCCATGACTCCGCACGAAAACGGCTTCGACCGGTAGTTGGCGAACATACTCACCAAGCGCCGCTCAATACCCCGCATCCGCTCGGCCTCGTCCGCGGAGAGGCAGGACCGGATGTCGTCCTCCTTGCGATGCAACTTCCGGCAACGGGCCTGAATCGCGCCGATCTCTTCGCCGATATCCCGCAGCTTGATCTCTCGGTTGTTCTCGCCAGTGTCGAAGCCGAGCGAGGTCAACCGGTTGAGCGCCACTTTCGTTTTAACCATGGGCGCGAATAGTGCCTGAAAGCGGTAGTAGTCGCGCTGCGGCAACGGGTCGTATTTGTGGTCGTGACAGCGCGCGCAGCCGAGCGTGAGGCCTTGGAACACGGCGGCCGTCGTGTCCACATAGTCCGTCAAACTCTCAACACGATTGATATCGGCCTGATCCGGATACAGATCGCGATTCGGCCCGACGCAGTAGTAGCCGGTGCCGCTGACGGACAGCGGATCTTCCGGCCAGAACTCATCGCCCGCAAGCTGTTCGCGAACAAAACGGTCGTAGGGTTTGCCGGACTGGAACGAGGCAATCACGTAGTCTCGATAACGCCATGCGTCCGGAATGTAGGAGTCCAGTTCAAAGCCCGCCGTATCGGAGTAACGCACCAGGTCCAACCAGAAGCGGCCCCACTTTTCGCCGTAGTGTGGAGAGTCGAGAAGGCGATCCACAAGCTTCGTCCAAGCGGCGGGCGAGGTATCGGCGGCAAATGCGCGAACCTCTTCATAGGTGGGCGGAAGTCCGGTCAGGTCGTAGCTTACGCGCCGGATCAGCGCTTCCTTCGATGCCTGTGGCGCGGGCTTCAATCCTTTCAACCGTATCCGCTCATTGAGAAAATCGTCGATGGTGCGGACGCTCGCCGGACGGACCGGCTTTTGAAACGACCACCAAGTACTCCCGCCGCTCACCTTCGCCCAAGCGGCGCCGGTGCCGATCCAAGTCCGCAGGGCCTCGATCTCGGGACCCTCCAGCTTTTTTCCGGGGGGCATCTTCAATGCGCCCGTCTGCTCAACAGCCTGCAGCAGCAGGCTGGCGCCGGGCGAGCCAGGTACGATCGCCGCGCCCTTCGCACCGCCTTTCAGCGCGCCTTCGCGCGTGCTCAAATCCAAGCCCGAAAGCTTCACCGAACTCGAATGACACGCCAGGCAGTTCTTTTCCAACACCGCCAGCGGGTCCTGTGCCAGGCAGACAAATCCGGCGGCAGCCAGCAATCCGCTTATCCGGGGCGCCATGGCCGTTAGCTTAACTCACATCTTTGAACTGTTCAAAGATGGTCTCGAATTCAAAATGGGCCTGCCGGAATAATTCCAGCAAGCGAGGATCGAAGTGAGAAGGCAGCGTCCGGCCGTCGCCTTCCAAGATAACGCGGCATGTGGCGTCGTGATCGAACGCCCGCTTGTAAGATCTGCGGCTGCGCAGAGCGTCGTAGCAGTCGCTCAACATCACGATGCGGCCGGCGATCGGGATCTGTTCGCCTACCAACCGGTGCGGATAACCGGAACCGTCCCAATGTTCGTGATGGGTCAGCGCTATATCGCGAGCCATGTTCAGCAGGCGGGAGTTCGAACCCTCCAGGAGGCTGGACCCAATCATGGTGTGGGACTCCATAACTTTTCTATCGCCGCCGTCCAACGACCCGGCCTTGCGAATCAGATCGTCAGGGATAGCGATCTTTCCCACATCGTGCATCGGCGCTGCGCGAAAGATCAGTTCCTGATCGTCGCCCGACCAGCCCAGATGCCGCGCAATTACTTTCGCGTAGTGGCTGACTCTCTGAATGTGCGCGCCCGTTTCGCGGTCTTTGTAAGCCGAGGCGCGTGTCAGGCGGAGAACCGTGTCGTAGTAGGCCTCTTCCAACTCCTGCGAACGCCGTTTTTCCAACTCAAGTGCGAATCCTAAATCGACCGTCGCGTCCCGGTTTAACCGGCGGACTTCGCTGAGTTCTCGCCGCACGCTCGCCATGCGCCCCTCCATCTCTTGGATTCGCGCAAGCGCGTCTTCCAGAGTGAGCGGCGGCCGCTCGGTTGTCTTTTTCGCTCTTGCGCGAGGGGTCCTAGGCATCTCGGGTTGGCCGAATTTCTCTTGCCGCAATCATACGCTCATGCGCGGTCCTTCACAAGCCGGGCTGGTCCAATCGAAAGTTGTCGCCCAGGTAGACCCGCTTCACTTCCGGATCGCGGCCCAATTCGTCTGGCGAGCCGGCACGGAAAATCCTGCCGCTGCTGATGATGTAGGCGCGTTCCGTGACGGCCAGGGTCTCACGCACGTTGTGATCGGTGATGAGAATTCCGATTCCCGATTTTTTCAGGTCGCCGATGATTCGCTGGAGCTCGATTACCTGGATGGGATCGATCCCGGAGAACGGTTCGTCCAAGAGAAGAAACGCCGGCTCGATCACCAACGAACGCGCGATCTCGGTTCTTCGCCGCTCGCCGCCGGAAAGCATGTAGCCTTTCGAGTTGCGTACGGTGTCAAGACCAAGCTGTTCGATTAACTGGTTCATCCGCTCGCGCCGCTGGCGCGCGTCAAGCGGCAGCGTCTCCAGTATGGCCAGCAAATTCTCCTCGACGGTCAGCTTCCGGAAAACGCTGGCCTCTTGCGGCAAGTAAGAAACGCCGCGGCGGGCGCGGCGAAACATCGGCAACTCGGTGATGTCGTCGCCGTCGATGACCACCTGCCCGGAGTCCGGGCTGATCAATCCGACAATCATGTAAAAGCTTGTCGTTTTGCCGGCTCCGTTCGGGCCGAGCAATCCGACCACTTCGCCCTGGCGCACGTGAACCGACACGTTGTCCACCACCTTGCGGCCGCGATACGACTTTGAGATTTCCTTGGTTTCGAGTACCCGCATTCGCCGTTATTTGCCGGACTTTTTTCGTTTGATTCGGCTCTCGGTCGGAGCCGCCGTCTCGCCATCCACCAGCAATCTGTCATTATCGGCGAACCACGTGATCTTTTGCCCGCGCGTGGTCCCCTTCACCGAATCGTTGAACAGCGGTGCGCCGCCGGAGAGCACGACACGCCCGTCGCTGACGTCATATTCGGCCTGTTCCGAGGAGCCTGTTCGCAGGCGATCCGGCTGCTTCTGCAGGATCTCGACGGACTTTTCGGCCTGCGCGCGTTCCAGCGCGTTGCGATCATCCTTGGAAAACCAGGCGCGCAACTCTTCCGACTTCACATTCAAATCTCCGCGATCCATGGTCACGCCGCCGACGTAGTGCGCATTCTTCTCCGGATCGTGGAAGAACAACTCGGGCGCCCGTACAAGTGTGAACACTTGCGCCTTGCCACCGGGCTTGGGCTTCTCCCGCGTTTGGGTAAAGACTTTGCCCTGCGCGCGGAAGGTCTGGGCCTTGCGGTCGATCGTAATGATTTCGGCCTCCACACGATCGGCGCCTTGCCACATCGTCGCGCCGCCTTCGTAGCGAATCCAGGAGTTCTCGTCCTTCGTAGTCATCTTTTCCGCGCGCGCCTGCACGGTTTCGCTGGAATCGACGAGCGAACTCTTCGCGCGGGCGCCGGTCTTCTTCTCCGGCAGCCGTGTCGACGCCACTTTGCCGGTCGCAATCATGTTTCCGGATTTTTGGTCCAATTCGATGCGCGCCGCATCCGTCGATCCGGTCAAGTCCCAGATGCGTGCTCCCCCCGTCAGCGTGATCAGGTCGTTGGGTTGTTCCAACACGGCTTTTTCGGCTCGTGCCTTCCGGTCGCCCTCTTCGTATTCAAAACGGTTCCATTGCTCCAGCCGCATCATTTCGCCGGTCTTCGGATCGAACGTGGCGAGCAGTTCCTCTGACGTCGACCGCGAGTCGGGCAGCTTCGGTTTTCCTTTCGTGAAGGTCACGGCCTTGTTCGCACGAAAGGTCTCGATCTGGTTGCGTGTGGTGTAGCGAATCCAGAACTTTTCGCCGTTCAGTTTTCGATAACGATCCGCGGGGCCTCTCGGCAGGAACTCGATTTCGCCGGGGGAATGCGTTTCCACGTTCTCGATTTCCTCCCCGCCGGCGCGCATGGACATTTCGACGACGTCGGATTTCATGAGCCGCACGGGCGCACGCGTGGGCTCGGAACGCACCACCGTATCGCCTCGGCCGAAGGCCTTCTTCAGCAGGCTCTCGTTCCCCGCCACGTCGAAGTCCATGTCTACGCGCCGGGAGGTCACAGTGGTTTTGCCGGCATCGGAGAGCGCAATCAACCGGGCGTTTCCGTCGCCTTCGATTCGATGAATCGTGTTGTCGGCGGAGAAGCGCATGATCAACTGGTCCGCCGCGTACTCTAGATTGCGCTTCGGCTGTTTGTCTTCGCCGCGGGCGTTGGCGGCCTCCACAAGTTCAATCTCCCCTTTGCGCAGCGTCACGACGGAAGCCGCGGCGTTCAGGGTGAGAGATTCCCGTACCAGCTTGGACCAAGGGCTCAGGTAGATCTTCTCCTCGTCTTCTTTGTAGGTCAGGTGGCCGGCTTCCACGTGCATTTTGCGGAGCCCCTTGTGCCAATCCAACTTCACGTCGGAGTTCATCACGAGGTTTCGATCCGCCGGGCTATAAACGGCGCCGGTCGCGGACCCCCGTGAGTTCTCGAAGTCAAACTCGGCGGGACGGTCCGTGGTCACTTTGCCCGACTGCGTGTCGTAGGTAACTCCAGACGTCTTGATGTGTACCAAACGGTTTCGGGCGGAAGGATCGGTCTTCACGCCCATCGTCATCTCCACTTCGCCATCGGCGTAGAGCGCGCCTTCATCGGCCTTCAGTTCCGCGGCCGGGGACTTCACCAAGTCGAAGCCGGATCCGTCCTTGTGGAAGATCTTCACTTCCACTTCCCGCAGTTGCACGCGGGGCGGGTCCATCACTTGTGCGAATTCCTTGGCTCTGACTTCCGCCACGCTCCGCTCGCCGTCTTTCTTCGTCCAAACCCACCCTTCGCCGGCCTGAGACTGGATTCCCAGTGGCAAAGTGTTCGGTTTCTTGGGTGCGTGCAGGGCTTGCAGGGCTTTCTGCTTTTGAATCACCCAGCCAACCGCGCCGGCAAGAGCCAGGCACGCGGCCAGCAGAAGCCACCCGGTACGGCGCATGAACTATTAGGGTATCACCGGGCCCAGCCGCTCCAGCAGCGTTCGGGCGTTAACTACGTCAACTCCGCGCCATTCGGAGGGGAAGTGCCTTCCGTTGCCGGTCACGACGCATTGCGCTCCCGCCGCAAGCGCACAGGCCAGCATCGCATTATCGTCCGGGTCGCCGCAGGCTTCGCAGGGCTCGATGGGTTCGAACCGCTCGGCCACTGTCAAAATTGCCTCCAGACACTCGGCGAGGCACAACCGGTGCTTTTCAAATTTCTTGCGCGCGGCGACCTCGTGGTACTCGCTCGAGATCGCATTGGAAACGGCCAGCCGCAACGTTCCGCCGCGAACCCGCTCGACCACCCTCGCCTCATTGCCGCCGGGCTTCAAACAAGCCGAGATCAGGATATTCGTGTCTAGGACAACCCGCATGCCAGAATTGAATCGTACCCCGCCGCGATGAACGACGAACTTGGAAACCGGATCAAGACTTATTACGAGGAGCCGGCCCGCGTGCTGCTTCCGAGAAAATCCTGGGTCGTCATCCGCGTGGACGGTAAGAACTTCCACACGTTTACCCGGACACTGGAGCGCCCCTATTGCCGCCCTCTCGCCGAGGCGCTGGACCGCGCCGCGGAGTACCTGGCCGGCGAGATTGCCGGGTGCGCATTCGCCTACGGACAGAGCGACGAGTATTCCTTTCTTCTTTCCGATTTCGGCCGCGACGACTCCCGCCTGTGGTTCGACGGTTCCGTGCAGAAAATCGCCTCCGTCTCGGCCAGTCTATTCACGGCAGCTTTTCATCGTCACTACGCCGAACCGGGCTTCGCCGCCTTCGACGCGCGGGTGTTCGCCATTCCGCACCGTCCCGACGTGATTCGATATTTCGAATGGCGCCAGGCAGACGCGGCGCGAAACAGCCTAAACATGCTCGCGTCCCACTACTATTCGCACGAAGCGCTCCTTGGCAAATCGGCCAGCGAGAAACACGATCTCATTCACGCAAAGGGCGACAACTGGGCACGCTGGCCGGCGGACTTTAAGCGAGGCCGGATGGTCCGGCGAGTGGCGGACCGGTGGGCGATCGACAACGAGATACCGGTCTTTCCCCGGAACCCGGAATTTCTGCAGGAGCTTGTTCCGCCGCCGGAAACCTGAGGGTCCCATCGAACATAAGCCGGATGCGAGATGATGCACTGGGGAGGAATTGGGGCCGCAAATGACACGCCGTGGATTTCTGGCCGCCGCGCTGGCGCCACCGAAGAAACCAAACATTGTTTTCGTTTTGGCGGACGACTTGGGATGGGCCGAGCTTGGCTGTTACGGAAATTCTTTCAACGAGACGCCGCATCTGGACCGCCTGGCGGCCGGCGGGGTCCGCTTCACGAATGCGTACTCGGCGGCGCCGGTGTGCTCCCCCACACGCGCCAGCCTGATGACGGGCCAGCACCCGAAGCACATTGGAATCCTCGACTATCTCCGCGCGGACGACCCCAATCACCTCTCGCCCGAAAAATACCGCTCAGTCGCACGGCGGCTGAAAGAAGCGGGCTATCGCACCGGGCTGATCGGCAAGTGGCATCTGATGGGCGACTACTCCAAACGCCTGGGCGATCCCGGCAAGCACGGCTTCGATGAGGTCATCTGCAGCGAGTCCAGCTACATCGGGCCCGGCTATTACTTTCCGCCGTACAAACACATGGCAAGCGTGGCGCCCCGCCTGCCCGGCGAATATCTGACCGACCGGTTGAACGACGAAGCGGTGGAGTTTATCGAGCGCAACTCGGCAGCCCCGTTTTTCCTGTACCTGTCGCACTACGCTCCTCACACGCGGCTGGCCGCGAAGCAGGACGTGGAGGCCCGTTTCGAAAAGAAGGCGGGCGGCGATCACAGTATGGCTGCGACGGCGCTGGCCGCCATGCTCTGGTCCGTCGACGAAGGAATCGGGAAACTTCGCGCGGCCCTGGAAAAGGCGGGCGTGTGGGACAACACGCTGTTTCTATTCTGCTCCGACAACGGCGGCGAGGACCGCGTAACGACGAACGCTCCGCTGCGCGCCGGCAAGTCTACTCTCTACGAAGGCGGCATTCGCATTCCGTTCGTTGCGAAGCTGCCTGGCGGCGCGCGCGCCGGCACTACAGTAGAGGAGCCCGTAACGACGCTCGACGTAATGCCGGAATTCCTGCTGCGCGCGGGCGTGAAGACAACGCCGGAGCTCGGTGGACGGCCCTTCAGCTCCGCGAAAGGACCGAGGCCGCTCTACTGGCACTATCCTCTCGAAAAGCCGCACTTTCTAGGGGGCCGCTCCTCCGGTGCAATCCGGCGAGGCGACTGGAAGTTGATTCGGTTCTATGATGATGGGACCGAGGAGATGTACAACCTCAGGGCCGACGCCAGCGAAAAACACAACGTGATCGCCGGGAACCCGCGCGAGGCGGCCCAGTTGCGAAGCCTGTTCGAGAAATGGAGAACGTCGTGAAATACACGCGCAGAGATTGGATGGCCGCGGCTGCGGCGATGACCGGATGCGGCCCCGCGCAACGTCAGTTTGCTGTGAGCGATAGCGATATCGCACTGGGTGGTGCGAAGGCGGTATCGCTAAAGCGCGCCGTGGAAGCTACAGGCGCCGTGCCGATGCTGACCGAGGCGGTGATTTTGCCCGGCCGGGGGTTTAACACGTGGCAACTGCGCGGCTACATTCCGGGCAAAGGCGTGGTGGATCTGTTTACGGCGCCGTCGCTGGCCGAGGCGGCCAAGCTGATGACCGGCGGCGAGAACGATTACCGCGGCAATGAGTCCTTCAAGAACGGCGGATCGCCGCTGGTTCCGTTCGCAAACCGGATCCGGGGACGTTTCGACGCCGCCGCGCGAACGATCGAGACCAAGATCGACGGCCAGACAGTGAAGCTGCCCGCGAACTGGAAGGGCAAGAAGCCGGACGCCGAACCGCACTCCATGCACGGGCTCATTCTTGGCGAGCCGCTCACGGTCGTGCGACGTGAGGACACCGATGGGCACGCGCTGGTGGAATGCACGTATGAGAAAGCGTTCGCTGGAGAATGGCTGGGCAAGATGAAATTGACGTGTACCGCGATTCTCACGCGTTCCGATTTCTCGCTCACGATTACCGCGAAGAATACCGGCACCGGCCCATTGCCCATGGGCATCGGCTGGCACCCGTACTTCAACATTGTCAGCGGCGACCGCAGGCAGGCCAAGCTGAAAATTCCCGCGAAACGCCGTGCGCTCGTCGACAACTACGACAACGTCTTCCCCACGGGCGTGATCGAAAATACGGAAGGGTCCCAGTTCGACTTCCGCACCCCGCGCGCCATGGGCGGCCAGTTCCTCGACGACTGTTTCTTCGACCTGATTCGCAACGGAGACGGCTCGGCCGAAGCGCAGATCATCGACCCGGCCGCGAACTTCGGCTATAGCGTGGTCAGCCAATCCAAGGGCGTCAAGGCCTACCAGTGCTACGCGCCGCCGGATAAGCCGTTCATCGTCCTGGAGCCTCAGTACAATGTTGGCGATCCGTTCAACGCCTCGGTGTGGAAGGATATCGACACCGGCATTACGATGTTGGCGCCCGCAACCGAAACCACCTACGACGCGTCGGTCCGGCTCTTCAAGGCCTAGCCGGCGAATCGGCCTTCTCTCTTCCGGCGGGTAGGAATTCATAGCTTGGCCGCGGCGGGATATCACACCCGAATACGCGGTAAATCGCTTGAGAGAAGTGAGAGGAATCGAGTCGGAAACCCACTAATTTGTAGATGCACCTCGAACGATTCTCCGGACTCGACGATTACAGCCGTGTGGCATTGCGGCGCCTGGCTTCGAACTGGCGGGAGTCTCCGGCGCGGCCCGCGGTCCCGGGAGACGTCGCCCTGCGCTGGCACGCCCGCGTACTCGAATGGGTTCACGACCCCAGCGTCCCGCTCCTGATTGCACGCGGCAGCGGCAATCGCGGCGCGTGTGTGCTTCATGAAAAGAGCGGCCGGAACTTGCTCTCCGTGGACGATGCGCCTTCCGAGTACCTGATGACCCTGGCCTTGCGGGGCCGTATTCTGGAAATCCCGGAAATGATGGAGCGATTGCGCGATGGCAGAATGCCCGTGGCCCGGCGGTTGAGCGCGATGGAACGGCCCGGCGCCGATTACACGGGCACGCTCGATTCGATGGACGGACCGGATTTAGCCTCATTGGGCTATTCGATTCGCCATGTAACGCAGGTGGGCGTACGCAATGGCGGACTGCAGGAGCGGGCGGAGGTCGAGTTAATCGCCCATTCGCTGCTCCTGCTCAGTCCAATCAACGCTTTCGTCGTGCCGCTCGCCTACGCGGCGATCGCCGAGCTGCCGGAGTTCATCGCTGAGATGGACGACGCGCGGACCTTCCACGTCGCGGCGTCGTAAGGGCGATCAGATCCGCGCCCGGATCATCCGTAGTGACCAGTGGGCGGCCGCCGAAACTTCCGTGTCCTTGTCCTTGCCGAGGGTCTCCAACGGCTCTACGGAGTCCTTCGCGGCGTAATGCGCCAGGATGGCCGCGATCGCGATCTTCTCGTCCTTGGTAGCGTCCAACGCCGCAGAGTGAATCGCGAATCGAACGGAGGCGTCCGCGACTAGGTCCTTTAGGAATGCTTCCGCCACGCCTTTCCAGGCGCGATGGTTGGGGGTATTGAGCAAATACTGCAGCGGACTCAATTCGCCGGTACGGGTTTCGCCAAGGTTCACGACAGCAAAGGCGAAAGAAAGCCGCGGGCGGATATTCGTCTCGCTCTCCCAATGTGTGTTCAGCTTGGCCAGGTCGTCTTTCGAGCGCAGCCGTCCCAGTCCCTCCGCTGCCGCCGCGCGGAGCAATTCGTCCTTGTGCGTCAGGTGCTTTGCAAACAGCTCCCGGTTCGCGGCGTCCGGCAGCATCGCCATCGCTTCCAGCAGCGCGCGCTGCACGCGGACGCTTTTCGTTCGTTCCCAGGCCTGCCGTAACGGTTCGTTCGCTTCCCGGTTTCCAAGAACGGAAACCGTCTCGATCGCCGCGATCTGCACCTTTTCATCCGGATCGCGCAGCATGTAGAAGATCTTTGGCGCCACGGCGGGGTGCCGGATCTTCTCCAGCGCCGTCAGCACTTCGTACAGAACCGGGGTGCTCTTGGTGGCCAACGCTCCCAGTAGCGTCCCGGTCTCACCAGAGGCGCGCAACACGCCCAGCGCCCGGCAGCCGGCCGCCTTTACCTCGGTAACCGGACTGTCTCGAACTGTTCGCGCGATCGCCGCCGTTATCTCCGGCTTCGCTTCGATGTACACCGGCACCACGGGCTCGTCCTCTCTCAGGATGCGGCCGGTGGCCTTCTGCAACCGTCCCATCCAGCCGGTCTTGTAATAGCCGGGCAGGTAGAAATTCACCAGGCCGCGAATTGCGGTCTGCTGAATCGCGGGATCGGCATCGGAAAGGTACTGCGTGAGTGGTTCCAGGCTTTGGGGACCGCCCGATTCGACGATGCCTTCCACGGTTTTCCGCCGCTCTTTGGCACTCTGTTCTTGCGCCCCCGCGAGGGACGCCGCTAGTATCGCGAAAAGAACCCGCATACCAGACAGACGCGCAAACCCGCCAAAAGGTCTAACGGACGATGTCTAACTCAACGCGGTTCTTGATCAATCCGATCTCGTGGCCCATGTCAAGAAGCTTCTGGGCGGCCTTCGGAATGACCTCACCGCAATCCACGGTGTAATGATTTACGTACATCCCAACGAACTTCGTGGCCAGTTCCGGCTCCATGTCGCGGGCGAATTGCATGGCGTACTCTAAAGCTTCGGAGTGATTGTCCAACGCGTACTGAATGCTCTCGCGCATTAAGCGGCAGGCTTCTGTGCGGTCGGCCGCCGAAAGGTCACGGCGCAGCACGTTGCAGCCCAGGGGCAGTGGCATTCCATACACCGTTTTCCACCATTTGCCGAGATCCAGAATGTTGTGAAAACCGGTCCGCGAGTAGGTCAGTTGAGCTTCGTGGATGACCAGACCCACGTCGGCGGCACCGTCTTTCACGGCTTCCAGAATCCGGTCGAACGGGATATCGACGGGTATAAAGTCCGGCTGCAGGATGCTGAGTGTCAGGAACGCGGTCGTCAAACGTCCTGGGATGGCTATACGTTTACCTTTGATGTCGTCAATCCCCATGGGGTGGGTTGCCACAAGCATCGGGCCGTACCCGTCGCCGACGCTCGACCCGGAGGCCATGACGGCGTACTTGTCGGCTACATAGGGGTAGGCGTGGTAGGAGATCGCGGTTAATTCATACTCGCCATTCATCGCCCGGCGGTTTAGGGACTGAATGTCCTCCAGCCGGTGCACGAAGTTGAGCGTCTTCGAACGAATTTTGCGGGTAGCCAACCCGTAGAACATGTAAGCATCGTCTGAGTCGGGACTATGAGCACAGACGATTTCCTTGAGATCCATACTGACAGGGGTCTCATCAATATAGCAGACGGGCCCAGAATCGCCCCATTCCCGAACTAACTTTCCGAAAGCTCCACCAGCGCCGGATGAATGTGCGCCAAAGCTCCCGCCAGCTTGTCGATACAGTCCTCGACGGAGGTCATCTGTCCGGCCCGGCCGAGCTGCTCTAAAGCTGCCGCGGCGCGATACACGCCCTCCGCGCCGAAATTCGAGACGGAGCCCTTCATGCTGTGCGCCGCGCGCTCCAGCGCCGAAGCATCCCGGCAGATGGCAGCGTTACGGATCTCGCTCATCAGCGATGGATACTCCTCCAAAAATAGTTTTGCGACTTCGCGCAGGAGCTCCTCGTCGCCACCCAGACGGTCAAGGGCAACCGCGCAGTCAAGTTTCGCTAGTTCGCTAGAGAATTTCATAGGCTGAGACCTCGGGAGCACCAAGTGGACGGTTGGTCCCAACTCGGCAACTCGATATTACCACAATCGGACTAGCCGTAGCGGTACCATCAGTAGCTACTGGCTTAAATCCATATCGACTACGCTAATGCGAACTATGAGCGGAATCCTCCTTCAGGGTCGCCAAGTACTCTAGCAAGTCGATAATCTGCTGCTCGGACATTTTATTTACCAGATCCTCTGGCATCATCGACAACTTGGTCGACCGTCGTTCCTTCACATCGGCAGGTCTCAAACGGAGAGGTTCTCCTGTATCGGAATAAACCAAAATTTGTTGGGCCGTGTCAATACCAATTACGCCAATCACCTGCCCCTGGCTCTTCGTCTCCAAGACCCAGGTGGCATATTCCGGAGCAATCGAGGCGCTTGGATTCAGGATGGCATCCAGCATTCCTTCCTTGCCGAACTTATTCCCGATGTTGGAAAGGTTGGGACCCGCCAGCTTTTTCTTGGGATCGAGCGCATGACAAGCAGAGCACTCCGGTCCGCCCTTGGCCGAAAACACCCGCTTGCCTCTCGCCGCGTCGCCCGGCGTCCGAATGAGCCGCAGCGGACTCTCGATTGCCTGCCGGTTGCGAAACGTAATGGCTGGAAGAACCTGCTGCGCCCGCGCTCGAATCCGGGGATCTCGATTCTGGTGAACGAGATTCGTCGCGAGGTTCTTCAGTTCCGCGGGGAGGCGATCCTGCTGCGCGATGGTCAGAATCCGCGGAACTCCATTCGCCGTTCGCGAAAAAACACGAAGCGCCTCACTGCGAACCTCGTTTGGAGCGTTGGAAAGAAACAGCTTTTCCAACTCCGCTTCGTAGCCGGCAGGCCGCAACTGGCCGAACGCCCGCACGGCGGCGCTTCGCTCGGCGGCTGGCCCCCGCGACATTCGCGCGCGGATCTCGGGCAAAAATGCCGCATCGCCGATGGACCCAAGCGCGCCGATGGCGCGGGCCCGCAGCCCAACCGGAGCGGCTGGGTCTTTTACGATGGCCAGAATTTCGCCGGAAAAGGCGGGGTCGCTGAGCTCGCCGGCTAGTTCCAGCGCGGCGGATTGCAACGCAGGTTTCTGAAGCGCCGCTTTGATCGCGGCGGAAATTTCGGGAGCTTTGCGCTGGGCAATCCATTGGCTGAAGAGCTGGTGCGAAAGCCGCTCAAACGCAGCGGGCGCCAGCGGCCCGGCCGCACTCACTAGCCGCGCCGTGGCCGCGGCGGCTTCCGCGGAGCCGTAGTGGCTCAAGATGCGCAGCGCCGCACTGTCGCCGGTCTCGGCGCGCCGGCGAACATCGTCAAACGCCGCGGCCGGCCGCAGCCGCCAAACTAGCTCGGCCGTCTTCGGAGACCATTCTCCGAGCTTCGCGTATAGCGCATCTTCGCGGCCGGTTGCTCCGATACCCACGGCCTCCAGATACCACCGGTCCTTTCCATCCCATTGTTCGGCGATACGCGCCAGCGCCGGAACGGCCGCCGAATCCGGCGCCTCCCGCAGCAGGGCCGCCGCTTCGCGGCGGACAGTCACATCTCGATCGCCGGCGAAGCCCGCGGCCAGGGACACCCAATCCTTGCCGGCCGCGCGTGCCGCGCGTATGGCCAGGATTCGCATGCGCGGGTCGCTATCGGCCGCGGCGTCCCGCAACTCCGTGCCGCCCAGGCGCGCCAACAGCCAAAGTGACCGCGCCTTCGCCACGCGGTCGATACCGGTCCACATGGGTTGCAGAATTTCGCGCGCTCCTTCGCCCATCGCGGCGAGCTTTTGCCAGGCGATGTACCGGATCGACTGGGTGGGCGAACGAAGCGCGGCGCGCAGTCCGGCGGCCGACTCAAGATCGACGGCAACCTTGCGGGAGGCATGCCCAACCGGCGCCAGCCGGTAGATCCGGCCTCGGGCGTGATCCTTCATGTTGTGCCCGCCCACGCCCGGATCGTACCAGTCGGAGACGAACACCGAACCGTCTGGCGCGGCCGTCACGTCCGAAGGCCGGAACCAGGAATCGCCCGCGGAAACCGTAATCTCAGTGTCGGTCTCATACCCGGCCTGGTTTGGCCGGATACGAAAAGTGTTGATGTACCGCTTACCGGCCTCCGCGTGAATCAACTGGCCGCGGTAGGACTCTGGAAGCAGGTCTCCCTCGTAGACAATCAGGCCGCACGGCGAGCCCGGGCCGGTGCGCGCGATGTTTGGCATCACGCCGGGAAGCTCGCTGTGAAAATGCGATCCCTTGTCGGCGCGCCACGAACGCCCGCCGGGACCCCAGTAGCCGTAGTTACCGCCCTCCAATACATAGTTCAGGCGGGTCCAGGCGTTGCCGTCGTCGTCGTTATCGGTCTGCCAAATACCGCCGAACGAATCCTGCGCGAGCTCGAACGGATTTCGAAAGTTGTGCCCCAGCACGGTGAATTGGCTGCCGTCCATATTCATCCGTAGCGCGGTCCCGGCGTAGAAAGGACCTTCCTTACTCGAAACGAAGCGATTTCCGGACTTGTCCGTTAACTGAAACCCTTGGTCGCCAGCGTTGAAGTAGAGCCGCCCGTCGAACCCGAAGGTAATGGCGTGCACACCGTGGTCGTGATCCACGCCGCCCCAGCCGGTTAGCAGCACTTCCTTCTTGACGATCTTGTCGGCGGCGTCCTTCGTGTAGACGAACAGGTTGGGCGACTGGGAAACGTACACTTTGTCGCCGAGCACGGCAATGCCGATGGGGGCGCGCAGATCGGCCGATTGATCGAATACAACGCGCTTGTCCGCCTTGCCGTCGTTATCGGTGTCCTCGAGGATCAGAATGCGGTCGCCCTCTTTCTGAATGTCTGGTTCGTTCTTCAATTGCCGCCGGTAGTTGACAGCCTCCAAAACCCAGACCCGGCCGCGCTCGTCGATGTCGATGTTGGTTGGATTCACCAGCATCGGTTCGCTGGCCCACAACTGCATCGCCAGCCCTTTTTGCACTTGCATACCCTTCAACGTGGTGGCGGCGGGCTGCTGCGCGAACACGGCCGCGGAGAGGAGTACTGGAAGGAGTCGAACCATCGAGTCCCAGGATAGCGAAGAGCTATTCGTGCCGCAGCGCCTTTAGCGGATCGATCTTCGCGGCGCGCCACGCGGGCAGAAGAGCGGCAGGCGCGATGGCCGCCGCTAGCACGGCCACAACCACGGGGAATACCCAGTAGTCGGGCTTGCCGAATCCGGGAATCACGCTGGCGATGACGCGTGCCGCGCCAGCCGCCAGCACCACGCCAGGCACCAATCCGTAAGCCGCCATCCGCACCGCCCCAAAAGAAACGAGGCGGACGATATCGCCCGGCGTCGCGCCCAATGCTCCTCGAATCCCAAACTCCCGGCTTCTTTGCAGCGCGGTGTAGGCGATCACGCTATAAAGCCCAGCCACCGCGATCAAGAGAGCTAGAAACCCAAAATAACCGAGTACCTGTCCGCTTAATTCGTACGGCGCCGATTGATTCCGCATCAGTTCCGGCATCGGCCGGATCTGCCAGACCGGCTGGAGGGCGTCGATCGCGGCCACGCGTTGGCGAATGGCCTGAACCGGCGGATTCGGCCCGCGCAGGATAAACGTAGCGTCGGAGGCCGGATCCTGCTCGAAAGGCACGTAGATCGCGGGTGTCGTGCGATCGTCACCGTAGTTGTACAGGATGTTCCCGCAGACTCCCACAATCTCTACATCAATAGTCCGGCTGCCGCGGACCAGTTGAATCGCCTTGCCAATTGGGTTCGAATTGGCGAATTCGCGCGAGACGAAGCCTTCATTGACAATCGCCACCCGTTTCCCGTTGTAACGGTCCTCGGCGGTAAACGCCCGTCCGGCCAGGATTGGCGAGCCCAAGGTGTCGAAATAGGAGCGATCCGTCCGGTTGAACCACGCCGTGCGGCGATCACGGCCCTCCACGGAGTAGGCGGTCCCGTTTCCGTCCTGGGTAAATGGCGCGAAGTCCGCCGCGGCGGGACGGGTCTCCGGCGGAATCGCCTCCTTCACCCGCCGGATAAACTCCAGCCTGGATTCCGGAGTGGCGTAGCGCTTCTCGTCCAGCAGGATCTGAAATGTCGTCAAATTCGACGGATCGAACCCAACAGGCACATCCCAAATACTGCGAAAATTGCGCACCATCACACCGATCGAGATCAATAACGCCGTGGCCAGCAGAATCTGCGCGATCACAAGCACCCGTTGCAGCCCGCCGCGCCGCCGGTTCTGGCTGACGGCCGAGCCGGACTCCTTCAACACCGGAGCCACGTCCACACGCGCGGCCTCCAGCGCCGGCCCCAGGCCGAACAGCAGGCCGGTCAACGCCGCCAGTAGAAGCGAAAACAACAGCACAGTGGAATCGGTGACCACCTCGCCGCCGTGCGGCAGATATTGCCGGGAGTCTTCCGGAATCCACGACGTCAACAGATTTGACATGCGGCCGGCCGCGACCACCGCCAAGGCGCCGGCAGTGAGGAAAATGGCCAGCGTCTCCACCAGAAGCTGGCGTGCGATCAGGCCCGGCGTGGCGCCAAGCGAAAGTTGAATCGCAGTACTGCGCTGGCGATCGAACGCACGCACCAGCAACAGATTCGCCACGTTCGAACACGCGATGAGTAACAGGGCAACAGTAACGGAGAAGATGGTCAGGATAAGCGCTTGGCCGGTGCGCCGCCCAATCTCGGTCCCGAACAACTCGGCGGTCAGCGTGAACTCGTTCTTCTTGGTTTCCGTCTGCCGCGATAATCGCTCCAAGTCTCCATTGATGGCGGTCAGCGATTTCCCGGGTGGCATCCGGGCCACCGCGCGCAGAAACCGGTTCGTGCGGTTGGCGCGCTGCTCGGTCGTCAGCATCATTGGCCGCCACAGGTCCATGCGGCCGGTGAGAGTAAATAGAAACTTAGGCGGCAGCACGCCGATTACTTCGTAGCGCTCGCCGTCCAGGTCGACCGTCAGGTTGTCCAGCGGAGTGCGCGCCTGCAGATGTGTTCGCCAGAAATCATCCGAGACAACCACAACGCGGCGGTATTCATCGTCGGGACGGAGCGCGCGGCCCAACGCCGGCGGCGTGCGAAGCACGTCAAAAAATCCGGGATCGATGTGGCCCGCCAGGATCCGTTCGGCGTGGTCACCCGACTGCAGCGCGTGCGTCGTCACCAGGTAGCCGGCCATTTCGGGAAGGATTCCCGCCCGGACCTCGCCTGTCTCAAACGGCGTCAGCGAGCGGCTGATTCCGTCCTGCCGGATCACTCGAAGATGCAGCAAAGAGTCCGGATCCGTGAACGGCACAGCGTTCATCACAAACGAGTTCACGAAGCTGAACATCGATGTAGCGCCGGAGATGCCGCCGATCAGTATCGCGATTGCGAGGGCGGCGAAAGCCGGATTCTTACGAAGAGAACGCAACGCGAAGCGAATGCTCTCCATTTCAAACCTCGTCCGTAGACTCCACCAGCTTGTCCACCGCCATGGCGTACACGGCCATCTTGCCCGTACGATCGGTTTGGTAAACCAGCCTCGAAGAGTTCGCCGAAAATGCCGCGCGCGTGATCGCCGCGCTGGACGCGCGATGTTCGGACACGGTAAGTTCGCGTTTGACCGTTCGTAGCAGCAAGACCAGGTTCGGCTGCGCCAGGCTGCCGCTCACGCCCAGAAATACGGAGGCGTCGCCGTTGCATTGAAAATAACCGAACTGCGAGGTTCGGACCACGAACGCCTCTTCGCCCGAATCCGGATTGACCTCCCGGATCTCCGGAAGCGCCGCCGTTTTCGCCAGGTAGAGAATCGTGCCGCCATCCGGCGCCCATCGCGCGCAAATGGCGCTCCCGGCAAGCTTCTTCGCCGAGCCGTTCAAGGCCGAATAGTAGAGCGCTCCGCCCGATAGGAACGCCGCACCGGCGCTGCGCGGGCGAAGCGTGAGATTCGAAATGGCGGCTTCGGCCTGGGCGACCAGTTCGGTTCCGCGGAAGAGCCGGTTTCCCGCTGCAAGGACAATCGTGTCCTCGACGGTGTCGAAGCATGTGGCTCCGGCGGGAAGGTCGAACAATCTCTTCTCGCGGCCGCCGCCGCCGTTCACCTGCATCATACGGCCGCCGTCGAAGTACTGGACATGCTTGCCGGCCGAGTCCAGGCTGAACGCATTCGTGTCCAGCTTGGCGGCCGCCGTTAGTTGCCGGATCCTGTTTGGTTTGAATTCGTGGCGGTAGAGTTGCGGTACGCCAGAGCGGTCCGACGCGAAGATTAGCGCGTCGCCTTTGCGCGTCAGGGCCCGGTTCTCACCCGGAGGCAGCCAGGAGTTGTGTTTTTCCGCCGCCACACGGATCAGTTCGAACTCCGTGGCCGGATCCATGATCTTTACGGCCTCGCCGGGCGCGCCTCCGCCCCGGGCGGTCAGCAAAAACGAGGAGGACGCGGCGGCCAGAAATGTCCGTCGCGTCCTCACAAGCGTCATGCTTTCAGGGTACTTTAGTGGCTCGATGTATAGTGATTGCCGAGCAAATCGTAACCGAAGTCACCATTGTAGTCGCGCCACACGGAGTGGACGTGATTCGCGTCGTTCTGCGTGTTGTCGTATTCCACCAGGAACGAGGGCGCGGAAATGCGATAGTAGTGCCCTTTGCCCTTTTCGGCGCTGCCAGTCCAGGCGAAGTACATGCTGTTGACCGCCGCCTTAACCTGCGCCATCCGCGCATGCGCGGCTTGCTCCGGCGCGTTGTTGGCGTACTCTTCGAGCACGCTCATCAACAACTGCTTCTGCTTCGCGTTCAATTTCGAGGCCGCCAAACCGTTCGGCGCGCCCTTCAGTGCCGCCTTCCGGTCGGCCATCGTAATGATGTCCTTCAGGGCTTCCTCGCTCACCACCGCAATTTTCCTTTGTTCCGGTGTGAGGGACAGCAACAGTTCGCGGCCCAGATCCTCTTCCGCCGCGAGCACACGGGTTCCGGCGCGAGGCCCGCTCTTGACGAGGTGCGGGTTCGTTCCGTAGAACATCGGGCTGGACGCCACCTTGTTGGCGGTAATCGTGAAGTTCAGGCTCAGGTGGTGGCCTTCAACACGCAGGCCCCATGTCCCGCTTTCCGACGGTGTGCCGAAGATCGAGAACAGGTAGTTCTCGGGATCGCGGCGGCCCGGCGGCGTATTCTTTTCTTGGATCTTGAGGATCTCTTCCAGGCTCATGATGCTCGTGGCCTTGATGAATCCTTGCTGGCTGACCGCGGACGAAAGCAGAGCCATCGCGAGGGGCCGCTGTTCATGTGTCATGGCCTTCAACGGCAGGCCCTTCCGCTCCTTGGGAATGAAGTGCCAGTTCAGGCGCTCCTCGGAGTTGAAATCGAAGACGGCTTTCAATTTTTGATCGTCGCTCAGCGATTTCAGAAGCGTGTTGGCGGCGTCCGACATGACGCGCGGAGAATTCGCGCGATGGCCGGCCGCGATCAGGAGAAGTGCGCCCGCGAGGGCGGCGAAGATGCGTGTGCGTGCTTTAGACATACGTTGCTCGAGTCACGAGCATTGTATTAGAAAGGGAGGTCCTTTTGCACGGGGCCGGTTTCCAACACCAGCGATCGGGCCAGATATTTGTACGGATTTACAGGCGCGCCGCCCTGGCGTACCTCGTAGTGGAGGTGCGGAGAAGTGGCGCGGCCGGTGTTGCCGGAGCGGCCCACGATCTGTCCGCGCCGCACGTCTTGCCCCGGAATGACGTCGTAGGAACTGAGATGCGCATAGTAGGTCTCGACGCCGCTGCCGTGGTCGACCACGATCAATTTTCCATACGCCCCGGACCATTCGGTCCGCTTCACGATGCCGTCCGCGGTCACTCGAATCGGCGAGCCGAGCGGCGCGGCGATATCGACGCCGGGATGGAACGAACTGCCACCGGTAAACGGATCGGTTCGCGACCCAAAGCTCGAATTCAGGCGGCCTTGGATTGGCCAAAGACTCGGCACTACGTTCTGTTGCCAGGTGCGATTGATGCGCCGGGTGCCCGAAGAATACAGCTTAGCCGTGCGGAGCAGGTCGAACTGTTCCAGCGACTCCTGGAAAGTGGGTACCAGCCGGCTTTCGCTAGCGATCGAGTTGGGACCCTCCAACCGTTCTTTAATCCCGTAGGCGGCTGAGACCTCCGTCGCGAGCAACTGCAAGGTCGCCAACTGTTCCTTGGTCTGCTCGTTGTTCCGGTGCAGATTCTGGTACCGCTGCTGGAGGCTGGAGACCTCGTCGCGTAAATTGTTGTAATTCGACACCTTCCAGGCCATCCGCGCATAGCTTGCCAGGAATCCGAAAGTGGTGAAACAGCCCACCACGGCTAAAGCCAATACTGTGTAAAGAATCGTGTGGGACAGGTGCAAACGCCGAAGGCGGCCATGCACCGAATGTGCCACTACGACTACAAAGTAGGGTTGATTCATCGATTGGATTCCTGCGTGCGGTTAAGTTCTTTTCTTCGGCGGAAAGTTTGAACCGCTTTATTCTGGTCCGGCCAGATTCGGGGGAGAATCGGTCCAGCGTGACGAATCCCCTCATGCCTGAGGCGGAAAGACCACAGTACCAGCCGAAGCGTACGCTGTCAAGCCAATTGTCGTGACAAGGCGAACACACGGCGAAATAGAGACGAAGGCTATTTCCAGCCTTCGTCCGGAAAAGAGGTACTGACCTTAAAGAGACAATGGCCACCCTCGTCCGGCTGGCTCGCCCGGTCGGGCCTCAGCCGGCGGAAGGTAGTCATATGTATCGTGCATCCACTCGCTCAAACGTTTCAATAGAGCTTGTTTTTCTGTCGAATACAACGCATCGGTAGCGACGTTGTGAAATTCGTCCGGATCTTTGGCCAGGTCGTACATCTCGACGACCGGCCGAGCGGGTTGCAACAACCGAAGATGTTCGGACCGGAATCCAGGCCGCCGGGCGGCCGCTTGGTACGACGCCCAGGTTGGACTGTCGGCCAGGTCCCAGGCCGGCCGGTACGCAAAATGGGGCGAGGCATTGAAGATCAACTTGAACCATTTGGTCCGCACGGACCGAATTGGATCGAAGTTATCGTGCCAGTTCCGTTCGCTGAAAACGGCCTCCCGCTCCTGATACGCCGATCCCTTCAGCAACGGCGCAAAGGACCGCCCCTGCATCTTGGCGGTCTGGGGCATACCGGCAATGTCCAACCAGGTGGACGGCAGGTCGACGTGGCCAATCAGCTCGGTTCGCACCACGCCCGGCTTGCTTACACCGGGCCACTTGGCCAGCAACGGCACGTGCAGGCCGGGGTCGTAGCAAGTGCCCTTGGCGCCGGGGAACGGCATGCCGTTGTCAGCGGTGAAGAATACAACGGTATTGCGCTCAAGCCCCCGGTCTTCCAGCAGTTTGAGCAGCGCGCCGCATTCGGAGTCCATTCGCGCGATGAAATCGTGATAGTGCGCCAGGTCCTCGCGAATTTGGGGAGTGTCGGGCAGGTAGTTGGGAAGCCGCACCTTCGCCGGGTCGTGCGGTGGATCGAAGGCGCCCTTGCGGTAAGGCCTGTGCGGATCGGTAAACCCGACGTGCAGAAAGAACGGCCGGTCCTTCGGAGCCTTGTCGAAAAATGTCTCGAATTTCGCCTCCCGGGTTTGAAAGAAGTCGAACCGCTTGTTGAAATCGTTGCCCTGATGCACTTTCCGGAACGCACCGGTGAAGTAGCCCCTTGCTTTTAGCGCCTCCAGAAAGGTGGACTCCCACGGCGGCATAGGGGTATGGAGCCGGGAGGTCGAGGTCGTGTGCGGCGCGCAGCCGGTGAAGATAGCCGACCGGTTTGGACTGCATTGCGGCGACGCGGTAAAACAGTTCGCGAACCGGACTCCCTGCGCCGCCAAGCGGTCCAGATTTGGCGTGTGGACGTGCGTGTTGCCGTAGCAACCCAGGTCGGCGGCCGTATGGTCATCGGAGATTAAGAACAGAATGTTCGGCGGACGATCAGTGGGCGCTTGCGCGGCCAGGGCCGGCGCTGCGAGGAGTTTGCGGCGGGAGAAATCCATCGCTGTCCAGTGTATATGCTGGGTGGAATGGAGATTTCGTTTCACGGGAAGACCGCTGTGGTCACGGGCGGCGTTCATGGGATCGGGCGCGCAATGGCCGAACTGCTGTCGAAATGCGGCGCGCGGGTATTTATTTTCGATGTCGAATCGGCACCGCTGGACTTCGAGGCCCAGGTAGTCCATTGCGACGTTACGTCTCGCGAGAGCCTGCGCGCGGCGCTCGACGTTTCCGGGCGTCCGGACGCGGTTATGATTAACGCCGGCACTGGCATCGTCCGGCCGCTGCCAGAGACTGGCCGCGATGTATGGGACCGGACTTTGGCGCTCAACCTGACCGCCGCGTTCGAAACGCTTCAGGAAACGGCGGAGCGAATGAAGGGTCACGGCGGGTCGATCGTCTTGACCGCCTCCACCAACTCCTACGACGGCGAAGAGAACCTGATCGCCTACAACGCCACAAAGGCCGGCGTGCTGGGAATTCTGCACACGGCGGCCAATGAGTTGGGACCCTCCGGCATTCGTGTGAATTCAGTCAATCCCGGCCTGATTCGAACGCGCCTGACGCAAGCCAGCTTCGAAACGCCCGCGGTCGTCAAGGACTATTTCCGCGCCATCCCAATGGGCCGCGGCGGCGAACCCGCCGAGGTGGCCACGGCCGCCGTATTCCTCGCCTCGGATTGGGCCAGCTACATTACCGGCGCCTCGCTGCTGGTGGACGGCGGTCAGATGTGCTGTAAGTTTGGTCCGTGGAAGGATGAAAGCGCCGAGTTTGTCAGCGGGCAGTGGCGCCGGCTTTAAGCAAGCGCTGGGGTTTGGCTGCCGGAACGCGGACAATCTCGCCGCGGACCTCGAGTTCCAGCTTGACAGTGGTCACATACCAGGGCAGCGACCCGATGTCCGGGGGCAAATGGGGAGCGACACGCTCCACCAGCTCTTCAAACAGGACGCCTTCGCCGCGCTTCGGAAGCACCTTTAGGATGGCTTTCCGGAAGGCCGCGAATTTCGCCGCCTCTATGGTCACCGGCTTCTTGCCCGGTGTTGGCGTCCGGCACTCGACACGATCCTTCATAGTCCGGATTCTCCCATGCGTGCGCGCGCCAGAAGTTGGTCCTCGAACGAGTAGTCGATGTCTTTGCGCTGGCCGTGCGCCTTCCACCATTTGTACGACGCTTGCAAGCCCTCGGCGAAATCGAGGGGCTTGAACTTTAACACCCGCTGCGCCTTGGCGATCATTGTAGTGATCGGCGGCAGATCGTAGTAGTGTCCAAAGTAGAGCTTCGGTCCCATGGGATGGCCGCCCATGCGCTGCATCAACTCCCGTGGCATCCGGATTACGCGAGTATTCCGGCCGGCGGCCTTGGCGAGCGATTCCAGCAGTTCGGCCTGGGTCGTGGACCTGGCATGTGCCACGTTGAACGCATGCCCAACGGCGGCGGGTTCCTCCATCGCCGCCAGCGCGGCGGCTACCAGGTCGCGGACGAAAACAAACTGCATCAGCCGGCGGCCGTCGCCGGGCAGAAACCAGGGCCGGCCGTCGCGCAACCGGTCCCAGAAGAAGTGCTCCCGGTAATACGGATTGCCGGGTCCGTAAACGAACGGCGGCCGAAGCGTCACCGCGGGGAATCCGTAACGTTGGTGCAGGCGGAACAGCGCCCGTTCACTCATCGCTTTATTCCTGGCATAGAGGTCCGCGTGGCGATCGTCAACCAGCCCGTCGCCCTCATAGTGATTCAATCCGCCGCCGTAGGCGGCCACGCTCGACACGAAAACATAGCGGTGGATGCGATCCAGGAACATCCGGGCCGTGGCGTCGACGTTCGCGCCGGTGGTGCCGCGCTCCCAGTCGTAGACGTTGTCGAAAACCGCGTCGAAGGCACGGCCGGTCAAGGCGGCCTGCATGGAAGGCGTGTCGTTGCGGTCCGCGGCTATCTGCTTCACCTTGGCGCCGAACGGGTGCGTTTCCTTTCGGTGCAAGATGGTGACGTCATGCCCATCCTTCAGCAGGCGCGCAACCAACTCGCGTCCAATGAACAACGTGCCGCCGATTACCAGAACTTTGCGCCTGACTGCCAAACCGTCAGGTTATACTAACATCCGATGTCGAATCGAGCCAACGGCGCGGCGGCGGCGCAGACGTTAACGGCACTGCTGGTCGACGACGAACCCTTGGCCCGCGATGAGCTCGCCTACCTGCTCAAGGACTTCCCCGACATCGAAGTCGCCGCCTCCGCGGGCAACGGAATCGAGGCGGTGGGCCTGATTGAGTCGCTGGAACCCGACATCGTTTTTCTCGATGTGCAAATGCCCGGCCTAGACGGACTCGGTGTGATCCGGCGTCTGCGCGACAAGGGCGTTCCGCTGCCGCAGTTCATCCTGGCGACCGCGTTCGACAACTACGCCGTCGACGCCTTTCAGCTGGAGGCCTTTGACTACATCCTGAAGCCTGTCGAGCGCGACCGCCTGGCCGCCACCGTGGAACGCGCGCGCCGGGCCATTGCGCAAAAGAGCAAGCCTGACGCGGCGGACGCCGAACCACCGCCGCGGCCCGTCAGCGGCTACAAAACCAAGATCCTTGTCCGGCGTGAGAATCGCAACTGGATCGTCGACGCCAATGAACTCATCTACGCGACCATCGACGACGGGCTGATCACCGTCGTCACCTCGAACCTGGAAGGCGAGTCGACGTACAAGACGATCGAAGAGATGCAATCGAATCTCGACCCCGAGTTGTTCTGGCGCGTTCACCGCTCGTGGCTGGTGAACATCAACCGCATCAAGGAAGTGATTCCGTGGTTTAAGTCGAGCTTTCAACTTCGCATGGACGACAAGCGCGGCACTGAGGTTCCTGTCAGCCGCGTCCAAACGAAGCGACTGCGCTCTCTATTCAGGCTTTAGCGGCTATATTGGCAGTCCGGCGCGCCACAGCGAATAGCCGACCGCCTGCCGGGCGTACAGCCACCAGTCTTTCCACTCGGTGTCCGCCTTGATCGCCCGCGGCGAGCCGAATACCGTAATGCCACGCGCTTCCAGCATTCGTTTCGTACGAAAAATATGGTACCCGTCGGAGACCAGAATGCAGCTCTTCAGGTCCATCCGCTGCATGATTTCGGCCACCGCCACAGCGGAATGCACCGTCGTTTCCCCTTCGTCTTCCAGGATGATGGCCTCGCTCGGCACGCCTTTGCCGATCAGATAGTTCCGGCCGACCGTTCCTTCAGTGAAAACCGGATCGCCGCCGGCGCCGCCGGTTGTGACGATATGCGCCGCCAACCCGCGCTGGTAGAGCCCGAGCGCATGGTCCAGCCGGGCCTTTAGAACCGGGGATGGCTTGCCGCGATACTCGGCCGCCCCCATGACGACAATGACATCGGCCTTTGTGGCCTCGTCGCGCGTAGATTGGTCGTGGATCCGTGCCGTCAGCAGGGCGAGCCAGCCGCCGACCGCAAGCAAGGCGAAAGCCGCGAATCCGGACCGTCTCATTGGGCGCGCTATGCTTAACAGTCTATAGCAATGCTCGGCGCGCACCATCCCCTGGTCAAGTCCATTCGGAAAGCCGTTCGCCACGGCGGGCGCACCAGCGAAGGCTGGGTCGTGGCCGAGGGCCCGCATCTGGTCCAGGAGGCGGGCGATAAGGCTCGCGAGGTCCTGGGAACCCCGGCCTGGCCCGGCGCGGCCCGCATCGTCCCGGACGATGTGTTCGCCCAGATTTCGTCGGTCGAACACTCGCAAGGAGTTCTGGCGCTGGTCGACCTGCCGGAATCACCGGTGGAGGCGATGCTCACGCCCAATTGCCTGCTGGTTCTGCTGGACGGAGTTCAGGATCCCGGCAATGCGGGCACAATCCTGCGATCCGCCGAGGCGTTCGGCGCCACGGGTGTAGTTTTTCTAAAGGGATCGGTCAACCCTGCAAATCCGAAGACGGTTCGCGCTTCGGCCGGATCGATCTTCCGCATGCCGTTCGCCACCGCCGAATTCGAGTCCCTAAACCTGGGCTGCCCGGTTTTCGCGGCCATGCCAAACGCACCGCTCGCAGCGCGGGACGCACCCCTGGGCCAACCCTGCGCCCTGCTGATCGGCAACGAAGGCAGCGGAATCCCCGCGGAGCACCTGGCGAAGGCTACTCCCGTGTCCATTCCCACGGCGCGCGTCGAATCCCTCAACGCCGCACTGGCCGCCGCTATCCTCCTCTATGAGGCCCAACGCCAGCGCGCATGAGTCTGTTCGATGCACTTCCGGACGCCCCGAAACGCCCCTTGGCCGAGCGCCTTCGCCCCCGCACTTTGGACGAATACGAAGGCCAGGAGCATATCCTGGGCAAAGGCAAGCCCCTTCGCCGCGCCATTGAGTCCGACCAACTGACCAGCCTGATTCTGTGGGGCCCGCCCGGCGTCGGCAAGACCACTCTCGCCACCATCATCGCCGCATCGACGAAGGCCCAGTTCGTTCCGTTTTCGGCCGTGCTGTCGGGCATCAAGGAGATTAAGGAGCTGATGGTCCGCGCCGAGCAGGCACGGCGTCTTGGCCGGCGGACCGTGCTCTTCATCGACGAAATCCACCGCTTTAACAAGGCTCAGCAGGACGCCTTTCTGCCGTACGTCGAAAAGGGCGACGTCATTCTGATCGGCGCCACGACGGAGAACCCATCGTTTGAGGTGAATTCGGCGCTTCTGTCGCGCTCCCGCGTCTATCAGTTGCGGGCGCTGGAGACGCCGCAGCTCGTCCGGATCCTGCAAAAGGGCCTTTTGGAGCTGGGCAAGACATGCGACGTGGCGATTCTGGAACAGCTGGCAGCGTTCGCGAACGGAGACGCTCGGGGAGCCTACAACCTGCTGGACCTCGCCGCGGCCTCCACCGATTCCAGCGAGATTACGCAGGAAACCGTCGCCGATATCGTGTCGCGTAAATCGCTACTGTACGACAAGACCGGCGAAGAGCACTATAACATCGTTTCCGCGCTGCACAAATCCGTGCGGGCCTCCGACGCCGACGGCGCACTCTATTGGCTGGCGCGAATGCTGGAATCCGGGGAAGACCGGATGTACATCGCGCGCCGGCTGGTCCGGATGGCGGTTGAAGACATCGGAATGGCCGACCCGCGCGCGGTCGAACAGGCTATCGCCTGCCAGCAGACGGTCCACTTCCTCGGCATCCCGGAAGGGGATCAGGCCCTGGCCCAATGCGCCCTGTACCTGAGCCTGGCCCCAAAGTCCGACGCGGCGTACAAGGCGCTTAAGGCGGCGGTGCGGACTGTTCAATCCGCCCCGGCCGATCCGGTGCCCATGCACCTGCGCAACGCGCCAACCAAACATATGAAGCAGTGGGGCTACGGCGAGGGATACCGCCACGCGCACGAATTCGAGGGCGCGCAGACCGGCATGGAGTGCCTGCCGGAGGCGCTGGCCGGCACTGAGTTCTACCAACCAACGGACCGGGGCGTGGAGCCGCGCATCGCCGAACGGCTAAGCGCCACCCGGTCCGCCAAGAAGGGTTTTTACAAGAGCGGTCCTACTTCCGAGCCGTTACCGTAATTTCAATCCGCGCTTTACCCACCAGCTTCGCCACGCCCACCGTCGTGCGCGTCGGCCGCGGTTCCGGAACGTTCTTGACGTAGACTTCGTTCATCCGGGCGAACATTTCCATATCGGTCAAGTAGACCTGGACGGCCACCAGGTCCTGCATGCTGTGCCCGGCGGACTTCAGAATGTCATCGATGTTTTGAAAGCACTGTTGCACCTCGTCTTCGAACTTCTCCGGATACGAACCGTCCTTCCTGGCACCCACCTGCCCGGCAACGTGCAGGGTGCCGCCGGAGAGGATCGCCGCGGAGAACGGCCGGCCTTTCGGAAAGTCTTTCGGAGCGAACGCTTTCTTCTCCGCGAACGCTAAAGTGGCCAACGCAAACAAAATGAAGAGTTTCATACGAAAGAGTATGCCACGTTCGCCCAAGTGTTAACATCGGCCCGTGTCAATAGTTGGGTGTAATTTTTCGCCGCGAGTAGCGGATGGGTTTAAGATGATGGGAACTGAGCGGAGGACAGGGCGACGCTGGAAAGCGACCCGAGCGCCGTTCAGTGGCCGGAATGGC
>Ga0194119_10002220_pt1 | contig 33549 bp, 21 predicted proteins | sample TA2MahC100mmetaG_FD_148620 | JGI IMG/M metagenome (GOLD analysis project Ga0194119, IMG submission 148620) | Freshwater microbial communities from Lake Tanganyika, Tanzania - TA2015018 Mahale Deep Cast 100m | ecosystem: Environmental > Aquatic > Freshwater > Lake | place: Tanzania: Lake...
CTATAGGGGAGACCGCCAAGCACGCCGGATTCCCCCGCCCTTCGCCCATTCGAGGCAAACGCGACCGGAGCGGGATCCGCAAATGCCAACAAAGCGTTCGGCGCCTTCTGTTGTCCTCTCTCTTGTGAGGCAAGCAGGGTGCTAGCCGACGGTGCATAGCGTATGCGAAATTGCTCCACCAGATGCCGGCCGCCGGGCGTCAGAAGGACTTCGAAGGGAACTCCGCGCAGCGCGCCGTCGGGGACGATGGTTACGGAAACACCGTCGCGGAGACCAAGCGACGCTGCGTCCCAAATTGTCTTCGAAAGCCTTTGCGCCACCGCTTGAAACGCCTGTTTCTCCAACACGCCCGGACGGCGATCGATCCGCAGCCGCAATTCCGCCACCTGGGACTCGATCACGGCCGCCGCCGGCAACCAAACGTGGCGCACTCCGCGGGCCGAAACGAGAAAGAGCGAGGACCGCCTTCGCCCCAAGGTATAGTGCAGAAGAATCGAACCAGTGGTCCGCATGGCGTGTTTCGTCGATTCGGCGTCCGCCGGCCGGTCGTTTGCGGACCAAGTCTCCTCAGCCGAATCGAGATACCGCTCCAACTCCGCTTGCGCGTCGCGCAGGCGGGCGGCCGAACCCCGCTGCGACTGAAACGCATCCTGCGCGGACGCGACGGCCGCGGTCAGCCGGCGTTCTTCCACGCGCTGCGCAGGCTCGGCGGCGAACATGTCCAGCAACGCCCTGGCGCGGGCGCGTTCCGCCGTCGCGAAGGCGCCGGGGACGCGGCCCATCGCCAATTGGATTTCCATCGTCTCTCGATACGTTTCCTGCCTCCGGGCGAGGAACTCCGCCGCTTGCAGCGGATTCGCCAGGCCGGCCCGCATACGCTCCAGCAAGGCCAGCGCCGCTTGCCGGTGCGACAACGCCTCGGTAAGCCTTCGCATTTTCCAGTGCACGTCCGACAATCCAAGGTGGGCCTGCACTTGCAGTGGAGCGGTGCGCATGGTCTCCGCCTCACGCAACCCCGCTGCATAGTGGGTCAGCGACGCATCGTCCGAACCGCGCTCCAACGCCAAACGGCCTCGAACGAGAAGGGCCTGGCACCGTTCTCGCGCCAAGCCGAGTTCACCGGCGAGGTACGCCGCCGTGTCCAGATCAGCCTCCGCATCGGCCAGTCGCCTCTGCTCAATCGCAAGTCCTGCGCGCAGCAGACGAGCGCGGGATTCCGTCGCACGGTCTTTTGTTGTCTCTGCAGCCAAGCTGACGGACTCACCATAGAGCGCGGCGGCTTCCCGGGGCCTTCCCAGCTTGCGCTCCAGATCGGCCTGATCGAACAGGATCTGGGCCCGATGAAACGGCAGCGCCACGGGCAGGGCCCGGGCCGCCCGCAAGGACGAAGCCGACCGTGCCGAATCGCCGAGGTCGAAGTATGCGAGCGCGAGATTGGTCGTGTACATGGCCTCCTCCGTGCGGTTCTTCGCCTCGCGCGCAAGAGCCGCCGCCGCCTCGTATTGCCGGGCAGAGCGATGATAGTCGCCCGTCCAACGCAGCACCTGGCCCATACGGGCCGCCGTTCGCGCGCGATCGATCGCCGATCCCGCAAGTGGCGCGGCCGCCTCGAACTGGGCCATGGCTTCCCCATAGAGGCCCAACTCCAGGTAGGCGGCGCCCAGCAGGCGCCGCTGAAAGTGCTCACCCTGCCGAAGGCCGAAGTCGCGCGTCAGCGGCAAAGTCTCTTCGAGCCTTTGGCGCGCCTGCTCGATCCGGCGCGAGTCGAGTTCAATCTGCCCCAGCCGTCCGTTCGCCCGGACAATCCAGTCGGCGTCGTTCCGGACCTTCGCTCGTGCGAGGATTCTCAGCAGCGTCTGCTCGGCAGGTGCGAAGAGCTTGCTTTGGGAATAGTGATAGTACAACGCTTCGTCGACCTCGAAATCGTCGCCCCGCAATGCGCGCGCATTCTCCAAGTGGGGGCGTGCGCGGTCGAGAGAGCCGCTCAGTGTAAGCGCGAGGCCGGCGGCGAGCGCGTGCCCGGCCGAGTTCGCCGCCATCGGTTCCAACTCCGCGACGAATGCCTTGACGGAATCGGATTCCACGGCGTTGTCGGCCCAAGCCCGGTACGGAGGAAGCCAGCCGGGGAACCGCTGCACACACGCCCGGGCTAGCGAATCCGCCTCGCCCCAACGCTTTTCCTTTGTGGCGAATATCGTAAGCGCGTAACAAACCTGTGGTTGTCCGATCGTTCCCAGATAATCGCGCGCGCCGGAGAGAGCCCCCTTGCGTTCGAGTGCGGTAACGAGCAGATCCCACGCGCGGTCAAAGTATGGGTCGCGGCGCGCAATCCGCTCCCCGAGCCGGAGGGCGTTGTCGTATTCGCCGCGTCCCATCGCGCGGCGCAGTTCCGCGAACGTCTCCTCCGATGTTTGGGCCACAGCTAAGCCGCCACTAGCGAGCGCGGCGAAATAGAGGAGCCGCGCGATCATCAGAATCCGGGGCAGCCGCCCAGACAGTACCGCTGGGTAATCGTCACTGAGTCTCGCGACGCGCCGGTAAGACTGTAGGTGCAAACGATCCAGCCCGGCGCGGCCTGCCAAGGTTCGATCGCTTCCTGCAATTGGAGGCCATCCACCGATGGGGCGTCTCTCATTCCGGCCGGAGTAAGTGGATCGCAATCGGACCGGCGGCATTCCCCGTTTTCGCCTCCGTCGTGGTCGTTCAGCGAGAACTCCGCTGAAGGACTGGTGCGCTGGTGAAGTTCAAATTCGAACACGGGTCCCAGCCCAACACCGCCCAACGTGGTTTCAACCACGAGCGTGCCGTCCCCGTCCAAAATGACATGACGGGTGGCCGTACCCACCCCGTTTCGCGCTCTCGTTCTTACGGGCACGCCCGCCGGACCCACAGGCTCCAGGTTTTCGGCCCCGGCAAACGGGCTGTCGAGAGAGTCAAACCATCCCAGGCTGCAGCAGCGTTCCGCCCCCGGCGCCAGATCCGAGCGCGTTACGCTCCAGCCATATCCGAGAACCGTCCGTCGCCCCCGGGAACCATGGATGATTACGTTACCGAGAGGATCGACAACGATCCGGTTCCGGCCGTCGCGCAGTAGGTGATAGGCAAATCCGCCAGCGGCTGGAGGGGCGTCACCGCTTCCCACCCTCGCGTTGAAGGAAGCGGCCTGCCTCGCGATGAGGTTGAACACGCCTGGGCTTCCACTCCTCACCTCGATCGCATCCAGAGGGCTGCTTGTTACCGCCGGCCGTACCGTTGTCAAAAGCGAGACCATCCCCATCTCGCCGAGGAACCCGTTGAGCGTGGAGATCCCGCCTGCCGGGGATGGATTCATCTCCACAACGCTTCGCGTTCCAAACCGCGTACCTTGCGGCGTCACCCGCGACCCACGGCCATACTGGAGGGCGGTATTCAACCAGGCTAAGATTGCGTCGTCAGATGTCCTGTCGCGCAAGGCGCCACGCAGATCGCCGTTCAATGCTTCGAGGTTTTCGAGAAACGTCCGCATGTTGGGAACGCTAAAGTTGTCCCTCCAGAAAGGCTGTGAAAAGTAGGAGGAGCGAAACAACCCCGCGTTCGCAACGCGATAGAGTCCCAGGGTCTTGGCCGCCGATGTGACAGTGCCGGCGAACAGGTCCTCCGCCCAACCCGCGGTTCCCTCCGAGAACCATTGATACGGTGGCGCCGGCTCCGCGGGCCGCCGCCGGAAACCAAACGCATACTGCACACGGTGAAACAACTCGTGTGCGGCAAGCGCCTTTCGTTGTGAGGAGGCAGCGCCGCCCGGAGCGTCGAGATACCGGCGGTTGAGCCGAATCACATCGCCGGACACCGTCGTGTCTCCGCGCAGCCGCCCCAGATCGAGAATGTGAACCGCTATTCTTCCTCTCCTGTTCCGCCGGTACGGCTCCCGGCCGAATCCGCCGGTGTATTCACCCCACAGCGTTTCCAACAGCGCACTCAAGTCCGGACCGTAACCGGCTGGATCGCCGTTGAACCAATGCAGTTCGAAGTGCGCAGACCGGCTGGTAACCGCGCGTAGCTCCAGCCCGGATTCGTCGAGGACCGTCTGCACTTTCGCCAGTTGCTGCGCGCCAAACTCCGGATTTTGGAGCCCTGTCAAAAAGTGTGCGAACTGCGGCTCTGAACACTCGTCCAGGTTTTTCAGTGCCCCCGAGGTGGCCAGCGTCTCCTGGCCGGGCGGCGGAAACAGCCGCCGCGCCAGGGCGATTACGGAGGGGAGCGTGACCGGAATTCCGGACAGCCGATCTTGCGTTACGCCGCTCCACTCTTTCTTGCTAAGCGCTCCGCCAATGCGGAGCCGCCGCCCGCCGGGCAGGCAAAGAACGTTGTTCTTGGTTGTCATAGTCGCGGTTTCCTTAAAGGACAGCATCCATCTCACTCAGGTTTAGTAGCGCTGAAATTGTACCCGGTAAGATACCGGTCCGGGCGTCACAAGGAATTCGCCGGCGCCGGCCGGTGGATTGAGCAGCGTAAATCTGGCGTCTCCGGCGGCTGTTCGTCCCACCCCAGTCCACCTCTTCACCAATTGTCCGTTGATCCGCAACTCGACAGTGAACGGACCGGGTGCTTTCAGTTCTCCCAATGAGACCAGGGTCAATCGCCCGGCCGGGGTGGCGCTCGCCGCGGCCTCGCCATGTCCCGAGCGAAGGGCCGAACCCTCTGGAAATAGCGTCAGTACCTCTGGGTTCGGCGCATCCCAGAGATTCAACTCACGGCGTGCGTCGGCGAGTTCCTGCCGCACTCCCGCCAGTTCCTCGCTGTACCGCCAGGCAGTGCCTGCAAACACAACCGCCAACGCGGCGGCCAGTCCAGCCGCGATCCAAACCGCGGGCCGGCGGTGACCCGGATTGCCGATGGGGCGGGGCGCCGCCTTCGCCCATACCGCGGCTAGGGCGGCCTCTGTGTCCACCCCGCGCTCGTCCGGCCGCGCCGGAGTGAGAAAGTCGCTCGCATCCGCCATCAACTCACGGCAACTCTCGCACGTAGCCGCGTGCCGTTCCATCGACTCCCTCGTCGCCGCACCAAGTTTTCCCGCTGCGTAGTCCATCCACTCCTGGCAGGATGGGCACACGCGTAAAAATGCCGCCTTGCTCTCCCCGCGAAATTCCGGATTCATACGTCTTCCTCGCTTAGATCCGTTCGCAGGCGCGCCGCCAGGGCGTGACGTGCCTTGAACAGATGCGCTTTGACTGTATTTACGGACAAACCTAACGTTTGGGCAATCTCCTGGCAACTGGCGTCTTCGACCACGCGAATCCGCACGCATTGCCGCATCTGCGGCGGCAGTTCGTCGATTGCCGAGATTAACCGGTCCACCCGCTCTTGGCGCAACAGACCATCCAGCGCGGAGGGCTGCCCGTCGGCGGCCACGCTGGCCGCTTGGATCGGCTCCGCCTGCGCGCCTGGACTCCGTCTCAGCGCGCCGCTGTGCTTGAAAAAATTGCTCATGCGACTCCGGACGATCTGAAACAGCCAGGCCGGAAAGGCGTCCGCTTGCCGCACCTGGTCCGCACCATGGTAGACAGCAAGCATTGTCTCCTGGGCTATGTCCTCGGCGTCGGACGGCCGGACTCCCTTCCGTACCAGGAATAAAACAGCTTTGGGATAGAAGGCCCGGAATATCGTAGCGAAATGGTCTAACGAACGATTGCCTTGTATTAGGGCGTCGATTGCCTGTTCGAGTTCGCCGTTGCCGCCGTCCATGCGAATTGTGCCGGAAGGCCCTTAGCTTACCACAGCGTATGAGTAAACCTATTTGCCGGGAAGGTTGTCTTTGGGAACTAGAAGCCCGGTTCCAGCCGCCCCCAATCACACCTTCAATGGCACAGCGGCGGTACCGCTTCCGCTTACCAAACCCATGAGGAGAAAAACAATGTACCTAACTAGACTCAGTCCCCTGCTGCTTGCCCTGTTTGCCTGGCCTTGTACTGCCGCCACTCTGGTGGTCGACTCGTCGTCCTGGAACGGAGATTTCGATTACTTCTTCTTCAACTGGACCCATCACTCTGGGCAATTCCTAGATTTGGGGCCGGCCGGCCCCATCTATTTTCCAACACCCGTGTATAACGATAACCCCGGGTTCCGCCTCCAACTGGACGAGAGTCCCCCGGTCTTTTTCGGGTTGGCCACCAACAACCAGCAGCTCTGGGATACCTCGATTCTGGGGCCCGTCGGCTCCATGGCGTTTAGACTCCAGGCGCGGATCCAGACGTACATTTGGCCGGTCCCAACCGGCCTGAGCGCCCAACTCGGAGCCCTCGTCTGGAACGGAACGACGAATGAATTCTTCGTTGCGCCCGTCAATACTCTCACAACGAATTGGGAACTCCCCAGCCGTTCGCTCACTCCCTCCGAAGACTTCTGCCGCCTGCAGCCGGACGGCAGTTGCACAGCGGTGTCCGGTTTCGGCGAGGGCGTGCTTCAGTTTGGATACTCCCTGCGCGTGGATTTGACCAACGTCGCGAACCCGTCCGGCGACTTAGATGTGGAGTTCGACGATCTCAACAACTTCCAGTTCTCGGTCTCCAGCAGTCAGGTTCCGGAACCGGCGGCGTACCTGACGATCGCTCCGGCGTTAATACTCCTGGGTGCGATCCGGCGCAGGCGGCGGTAGCGCTTCCCGGTCAACGGCGGCGTGTCTCCCCTGGCACGCCGCACGTCCTTTCGATTATCATCCCTAGATACCTCACTAGGCCTGGCCAAGCCGGGAGCCCTGCACGGCTCTGGTCTCCACTCCAGACCGCATGAGCAGGAAGGGACATAATAAGTGAAAATCCTCGGCACTTTCCGCACGATCGGCTGGGCCACGATCTTGGCCGGCTGCGCCGGATCTCTCGAAGCTCAACTCACCACGGGAACCCTCTCGGGCAGCGTGCGCGACGCACAGTCCGCCGTCATCGCCGGAGCTTCCGCCGGCCTCTTGAACGAGGGGAAGGGCACGCGCTTGCCCGCCGTGACTTCCTCTCCCACCGGGGAGATCGTCATTCCGAATATCCCGCCCGGTGTCTATACACTTGAGGTAAGTTTGACGGGGTTCAAGACGCTGAAGCGTACGGGAATCGCCGTGAGCGCCGGCGACCAGACCGGACTGGGTTTGCTAACGCTCGAAGTCGGCGCCGTGGCCGATAGCGTCACCGTGAGCGCCGAGGCGGCGCAACTACAGACCCAGAGCGCCGAGCGTTCGTTCACCATCACGCCATCCGCCGTGCAGAATCTTCCGATCAGTAATCGCAGTTTCACGGCGCTGGCGTCACTGTCGCCGGGCGTAACCGGCACCAGCCGCATTGGCGACCGCGCTTCGACCGGCGGCAGCAACAACAACATCATGATGGACGGCGTCTCGACGATGGATACGGGCAACAACGGCATCCTGCTGCAGATGAACGTGGAATCGATCGCCGAAGTGAAGATGCTGGTCTCGAACTATCAGGCGGAGTACGGACGGTCGAGCGGCCTTCAGATTAGCGCCGTGACAAAGAGCGGCACCAATCAGTTTCACGGGTCGACGTACCTTGTGATGCGGCGTTCGAAGTGGAACGCCATCAGCCGTACAGCGTTCCTGAACGGCGATCCGAAAGGCCGCGTGGACGACAAGGACATGGGCTATACGATCGGCGGCCCGATTGGCCGGCCCGGACGTCAGAACAAGCTCTTCTTCTTTTACGCCCACGAGTATTCGCCACGCCAGACCGGCGGTTCGATCGTTCGCTACCGGTTCCCCACCGCCTTGGAGCGCGGCGGCGATTTTTCCCGTTCGGTCGACAACAACGGCGTCGCGTTTCCCTACATCAAAGACCCGTTGCTGACGGGCGCCTGCACGGCCGCCAATCAAACGGGCTGCTTCCGCGACGGCGGCGTGCTCGGCCGGATTCCGCGCGACCGCCTGTACTCGACAGGCTTGCAGGTTCTGAATCTGTACCCGCAGCCGAACGTCGATATTCCCGGCGTGGCGTACAACTACGAAGGCGTGCGTCCGAACCAATCGCTGATGTCGCAGCAGCCAGCCGTGCGCATCGACTATCAACCGTGGGAGAAACTGCGCGGCTCGCTGAAGGTGAGCGGTTGGAAGCAGCAGAACGAAACGATTATCGGCAACGTGCCGGGCTTCAACGATTCGAAGCAGTATCATCCATTTATCACGCTGCTGGCCACAACCGTGAACTACAGCATCAATCCGACGACGTTTATGGAGGCGACCTACGGCCGCTCTCAGAACGAACTGGCCGGCTGCGTCCTGGCGCAGGGCGGGACCGGGCCGACATTCTGCGAGAACGGTCTTCCGATGAGCGAAAAAGCCAATCTCGACAAAGCCGGGCTCGCAGGGCTGCCGTTTCTGTTTCCCGACGCTGGAGTGATCAACAAAGACTACTATGCGTTTCAGGCGTTCGAGTCGGTGAAGCCGCCCATCTGGGACGGCACGCGAGTACGCTTGGTCCCGAACTTCAACTGGGGCGGACGCGTCGGCTTTGCGCCGCCGAATTTCCCGTTCCCCGGTTATCTCAATATCAATCGCACGCAAGACTTCTCGATCAGCTTGACCAAGGTGTTCTCGCGTCACACGCTGAAGACCGGCTTCTACAACACGCACAGCTTCAAGGCCCAGCAACGCCAGGGCTGGGCCGGAACTCTGAATTTCGGTAACGACGCGAATAATCCGCTCGATGCCGGTTTTGGTTTCGCCAATGCGGCGCTGGGAATTTTTTCGTCCTATAACCAGTTCTCGCGCTACGTGGAAGGCAGCCTGGTCTACGACAATACGGAAGGCTATATTCAGGACAACTGGAAAGTGACACCCCGGTTGACGCTCGACTATGGCGTGCGGTTTGTCCGCCAGCAGCCGCAGTATGACAAGTTCCTGCAGGCGTCGAACTTCCTGCCCGAGAAGTGGTCGGCGGGGCAGGCGCCGTTGCTCTATCTGCCAGGCTGTGTGACAACTTCGCCCTGTACCGGGGCGAACCGCCAGGCGCGGGATCCGCGAACAGGGCAACTATTGGGTCCGAATAGCGTAGTGGCGATCGGCACATTGGTGCCCGGCACCGGCGACCCGGTGAACGGACTGTTCGTGTCGGGACAAGGCATCGCGAAGACAACGTATGAGTGGCCGCTGTTGCGCGCCGCGCCGCGCTTTGGCGCCGCCTACGATCTCACCGGCAAACAGACGATCGTGTTTCGCGGGGGCGGCGGTCTGTTCTACGACCGGCCCGCGGGCAACTCGATTTTCGGCCAGATTCAAAATCCGCCGACGATCCGTAACCTGACGCTGCGTTACGCGGGGCTGCAGTCGCTAAGCTCCGGGTTAACGACGGAGGCTCCACCGTCGCTCTCCGTCTATCAGTACAGGAGCGGCTTGCCGGCCACCTGGCAGTGGAATAGCGGCGTTCAATTCATGCTGCCGAAGTCCACGGTGCTCGACTTCGCCTATACCGGTGAGAAGGCGTTCAACCTGGTGGAGAATGTCGATATCAACGCAGTGGATTTCGGCGCCGCATTCCTGGACGCGAACCAGGACCGCACCCAAACCGCCGGCCTGCCAGGCGCGGCCGTGCTGCCCACGGATCAGATGCGGGCGTTTCGGGGCTTCAGCGGAATTACCCAGGCGATACCTCGCGGCTGGCTGGTGGCGCATACGATCGAAATGTCGATTACGCGCCGCTTTACGCGCGGACTGTCATTCGGCTTCAACGATACGATTCTGTTGAGCCAGCGCGGCAGCACGCCTGCCCGGCTGGAGCACAGAGCGAATGGTACGTTCTTCGAGCGGCCGGACCAGCGGGAGGCGGACCGCCTGTTGGGCGATTTCATTCCTACGCGGCACTTTTTCAAGGGCAACTTCGTGTGGGAGATTCCGGGTTCGAAGACCAGCGGTACGGCGGCGCGTCAAATGCTGAAGTGGGTGACCAACGATTGGCGCTTCTCGGGTGTGTGGACTGCAACATCGGGCGGTGCTTATGCGTTGGGTTATTCGTACCAAGGCGGCGGCGGAAATCAGAATATCACCGGCTCGCCGAACTACGGAGGCCGTGTACGTGTCCTGGGCGAGACGGGCGGCGGCTGTTCCAGCGACATCTACCGGCAGTTCAACCTGGATTCGTTCGGTGGACCGCAGGTGGGAAGCGTGGGGTTGGAGTCCGGCCCGGATTACCTGCGCGGCTGCTTCTTCCAGGCACTGGATTTCTCTATCGCCCGGGAGGTGACGATGGGTGAGTCGCGGCGATTGCAGTTCCGCCTGGATATCTTCAACGCGCCGAATAGAGCCGGAATCACAGGCCGGAATTCGACCATCAACCTGGTGAGCCCGGTGTCCCAGGCGGTGACGAATTCACCGTTCGACGCGAGCGGCAACTTGATCCCTTCGCGCTCGCAGCCAAAGAACGCAGGGCTCGGCGTGGCCACCGCGTATCAGGGGCCGCGAAACCTGCAGGCGCAGATCCGTTTCGTCTTTTAGCGCCGAGTGTTCGCTACGCCCGCTGGCCGGCCATCGCCCCGCCCAGCCAGCGGGCTGGAATGACACCGCGCCACTTTCGCACGGCGAGTTCAATGAGGTTCAACACGACGGCCAGAGCCAGGAGTCCAGGCCACAGCCGCGTGGTAGAGGCGACCGAGCGGCCCTCGGCTTCGAAAATTCGAGCGGGGGCGGGATTGTAGCGGCCGCCGGTGAAGCCCGCCAACTGCCGCAGCACGGACTCGTTGTTGCCGTAGTCGGCCAGTTCCGCTTCCTGCCGGTAGAGGCCGGACTCGAAGAACACCCGGCTCTCGTCCACCGGACGAATCCGGAAGAGACCCTGCCGCGTTCCGATATTCACACGGCCGCGAAATACACCGTCGCCGGCTTTGCGCACTTCCACGGGTTGTTGGTAGCCTTCGGGGCCAAAGACGAAAATCGGGGGAACCGATTTCGGCTCGGGCATCGAACGCGAGAGCCGGTAGACAACTTCGAGGTTGCTCGAAACCGGGTCGAATTCCACGTTGGCTTCGCCAGACTGTGCATGCGGCAGCAGATCGCGGAGGAGATTGGCCCAGAAGCGGTCGAAGCCGTTCCAGGTCAGCCACTGTTCCGCCCAGCGGTTTTTCGCGTCCGAGGTGAACACGGCGGCGCGGCCCAGGCCGAATTGCCAACGCGTGAGGAGCGGATCTTTTTTGTCGATGCTGAGAATCGTTTCTGCCGTCGGCTTCGCGATGAACTTTGTATAGCCTCGCAGCGGCGGTGCCGAAGCGACGGCCACGCCCTCGAGAATTTCCGCCTGCCGCTCCACGACGGGAACGATGGGTTTTTCAATCGCCGTCGAGCCTGTGAACTCCATGACATCCTTCAACAGGATCTGTTCCAGCCCGGCGGGATCGTTCAGGAAGTACGACTTTCCCTTCGAAAACGCCGCGATTTTTTCGAGGTAGGCGCGGTTGACATCCTGGCCCAGTCCGACGGTGGAGATCGTGACGTTTTGCGTGACCGCTTCCTTGGCCAGGCCCAGGCTGTCGCCTTCCTCGGAGATCCCGTCGGTGAGCAGTACGACGTGCTTGAACGTCGCCTTCACCGGTACCGTCTTGCGATACGCCTCCGCCAGTGCCGGCGCAATCTGCGTACCGCCGTCCGGCGTGATGCCGGCGACCAGGCGTTTGATCATCTGGCGGTCTTCGGCCTTACGGATCGGCACCGCCCATTGGAACGAGTTGTCGAAGATCAGGACGCCCACCAGGTCGACGGGACGCAGGTTTTCAATCACGCCGATGGAGGCGACGCGGGCCAGCTCCATTTTCCGGCCTTCCATGGACGACGACTTGTCGACGATCAGCACCACCAGCGTGCCTTCCGGTGAGCGGGGCGGGGCGAGCTTGGCGGGCAGCGCGCGGTCGAGAGCGTCCTCCACTTTCTTACTTTCAATGAACGTCATCCGTTCGCCGCCGATGAGCATAAGGCCGCCGCCTTGCTTCACCCAGGTTTCCATCCGCTCCTTGTCATCGAGCGGAATTTTTTCGATATCGATGTTGTTGAGGATGAGCAACTGCGTGTCGTCGAGCTTGGCTGTGTCGACAGCATCGGTCACCTGCACCTCAAACTGCCCGGCGTTCAGGATTCCGACCAGGTGCTTCTCCGAACCGGCCGGATCTTCGGTGACGAACTGCGCGCGCGGTTTCCGCAGGGAAATTGACTGGGCGAAACGCGCTTCGCCGAGTTCCGGCGCGGTAATAACGCCGGCTAAGTCGATGGCTCCTGGCACGGTCAAGGCGACGTGAACCCGGAGGCGGTTCATGCCTTTTTCCAACGGGAGTGCGCTGGACCCGATGACTTTGCCCTCCGCGGAGAGTTCTACTTTCGCTTTTGCCGCCCGGGGCGATTCCACGTGAATGTCGATGGGGAAACGGTCGCCCGCAAAGGCCCGGCCGGGAAGGGTGACGGACTCCAGGCGGAGCGCCGGTTTGGCGCGGCCGGCCAGCGGAATCACGTCGATCGGCACACCCAGTTGGCGGGCCTGCCAGGCGGCACGGGTCACGCTGCCTTTGTTTTCCTTGCCGTCGCTCAGCAGCACGACGCGCGGGACGAGCCCTTCGGGCATCGCCGCCAGCCCTTCGCGAATCGCCGCTTCCAGGTCCGTACCGCGGCCGTTCTCACCGGCCGTGCGGCCCAGTTTCACACCGGTGGCGGTCTCCTCGGGGGTTACAGCCCGGGACGTTCGCGCAAACGGGATGATTTTTAGAACGTTCCGGCCCTTGTTCCGGTCCAGTTCCGAAGCGATGCGCGAGGCTCGCGCGATGTCGCCGTCGGAGACGCTCGCCGAGGTGTCGACCAATAGGGAAACTGCTAACTTCGTCTCCGGCGAATTGACTCGCGGCTCGCTCAATGCAAGCAAAACGGCCGTGAGCGCCAAGGCCTTCAGCGTCACGTTGGTCTTCTGGCGGCCCGTGCGCCATTCCCAGGCCAGCCAAGCCAGCGGGAGCCAGGCCAACAAAAGAATCCATGCACGATCGAACGTCATGACGCCTTCCGGAAGGGCGGCACGAAGCGCCGCAGATAGTCGATGGGAGTGATGGAGGCGGCCTGCGCAGGAAGCTTTAGGCGGCCGTAGATCAGCCACTCCGCCAACAACAGCGCGGCGCCCAGTAATGCCAGCCACGGCCACAGTTCACGAATCGGGCTATCGGTCAAACCACCGCGGCCGATTCCGCGGCGAACGCGCGCGGGTGCCTCCCAGGTGGCGTCACCGGCGTCCGGCAGGGAGAGCGAATGCACGGTTTCGCGGCCGTTACCGCGAACGCGGACCAGACCCCGCGAGCCTGTATAAAACTGCAGCGTGTTTTCGCTGAGCGAAAACGGAAGCGGCTGTCCCTGTTCGTCCAAAACTTGGAGCGCCCTCGCATCGGCGCCCGGTTCCAGCGCAACGCGCACGGTGCCCACGCTATCGGCGTTGACTTCCATGCGGCGGAAAACCTCGGGCGCCATCCATTCGAAGATGTTGGCCATCAAAAGCGGAATGGCCAGCTCGAATTTCAGGGAAGCGGCGCCCGGATGGAATCCCAAGTAGACGGCGCGCGGGGCGGAGGCGGAGGCGGCGATCAACGTTCCCCCGTCCACCTCGGCCACGGTTTCGATGTTGGGCGAGTTCTTGAAAACGGTCGCGCGGTCCAGCCGGAGATCCAGGGTTCGAAGGCCGGTGGCGATGGAGTGCTCTACATGCCACTGCGTCAGCTTCGCGGCGCCGCCGGCGCGGGCGACGGCGATGGGTGCGCCCTCCGAGGGCGGCTCAATGTAGAGAGTGCTCCACTTAGGGAGCGTGCCAGGTTTGAAGCGGTCGATTACCAGAAGGTCCGTGTCCAGATCGGCCTTATAGGCCTCGGGCGGCAGATAGGTGGCAGCGACCCTCGGATTGGCGTTCATCAACGGACGGAGAAGGTTCGGTTCGCGAGTCAGCACAGTCACTCGAACCGGTTTCTGCTCGGGCAGTTCAACGGTCGCCTGGTTGTCGTCCGGCAGGGCGTCGCGGACCTGGAGTTTCGCCTCCGCCCAGCCGGCAGCCTGGGTTGCGAACTCGTAGCGAACGGTCTCTTCGGCGCCTGCCGCAATATTCAGCCGCCCGGAACCCACCGGCGCGTTGCCAAAGGTGACCACCAGCGGAACGGCTTCGGCCGCCCGGCCGTAGTTGCGAACCGCCAGGAACACCTCCCAGTTGCGAGCCTGGGACGGAACCCGGCGGAACTGAAACCGCCGGATGCCTACGTTTCTGGAGGGTTCCTTGACCGGAAGAAGGCGCAGGGCCGGTGGCAGGGTGTTCTCCGCGGGCAGATCCAGCGCCTGTCCCCGGGACCCTCCGGCAAAAACGACCTCGCCTGCGGATTGGCCGTGCTGGCGCTGCATCCGGCGGGCAAAGTCAAAGGCTCCTTGCAGATACAAGGCCCCGGCGCCGGGTTGCGACTCCAGAATTGCCCGTTCAACGACGGTCCGGTTCGTTTCGAAAACGGTAGCCGGCGTCGGCAGCGTATCGGCACGGACGACCATAACGCGATCGGCGCCAGGCAGAGTCCGTACCCAGCGGATGGCGTTGGTCTTCGCCTCGTCGATCAGCCGGCGCTGCCCCTCGCGGGCCGCCATCCAGGCAGAGGTGTCGAGCAGCAGGACGTGATCCCGCGATGAGCGGTCCGGCGAGCCCCAGCGAAGCTGAGCGACCGCGGCCAACAGCAGACCCATGCCGGCGATCTGCATGAGCAGCGACCACGGTTGCTGGATCTTCTTCCGGTGCTTCGCCTCCGGCGGGCGCTCCGAAGGTTTCCAGAACCGCATGGAGGCGACTTTGATCTTTTTGCGGGATCTGTCGAGCAGGTACAGCGCCAGAGCCGCGCCGGACACCGCGCTCCAAAGCGCCACGAATTCGCCCAGGCTTAGATTGAAGAAGAACATCTACTGCAGGCCTCGCGCTTGAAGGAAGGTCCCAAAAATAGCCTGTTCCACCGGCATGGTCGTCGGCAGTCCGACGTAGCGGCCGCCTTTGCGCTGGGTCAACTCGCGAAGCGCCCTGGCATATTGATCGAACGCCTCCGTGTAGGCCAGCCGGGCGCCCTCGTCGAAGTTCATCTTGACGGACGCACCGGTCTCGGCGTCTTCAATCTCGATTTCACCATCGTGGGGCGGCAGGCGGTCTTCTTCCCCCCATAGCTGTACGAGGAACACCTCATGCCCGAAGTCGGCCAGATACTGAAGCGGTTTCTCGCACTCCTGATCGTCCAGAAAATCGCTGACGATGATGACCAGCCCCCGTTGCGGATACTCGCTGACGAATTGTTTGACGACGCGAAGAAAATCGGTGCGCCCCGAGGCCTCGAGCCCCTCCAGAAACTCCACCGCCGGCCGGATGCGGTGCCGGCCGCCGCTGCAAGTCAGCGGGTCGTGCAGCGTGTTGGCGAACGGCTGTAACAGCATGGTCTCCAGTCGAACCAAGCCAACGTAGCTCAGGGCGGCAGCCAGGCGGCGCGCATAGTCGAATTTCGACGGGTTCCCCGTGGTCATGGAGGCGCTGGTGTCGATCAGCATTCGAACCGGCACGCGTGGCTCTACCTGAAAGAGTTTGAGCAGCAGCTTGTCGAGCCGCATGAAGGCGCGCCAGTTGATGGCGCGCAGATCGTCGCCAGGAAAGAAGCCCCGATGATCGAGAAACTCCTGCCCGGAACCGGCGAAGCGGGAACGATTATGCCCGCCGACCAAGCCAGGGAACGACTTCTGCCAATGGAGCGTGAGACGCTCCAGGCGTTCGAGAAAACTCTGATCGATGAGCGCTTCGGCCATCGGACGAGCTTACGCTACCGCCGCCGCGCGCGTTTTGACGATCTCGCCGAGGATCGTGTCGGGCGTCTCTCCGTCGGCGTGGGCATCGAAATTGGGAATAATTCTGTGGCGCAAAACATTGGCTGCCATCGCCTGAATGTCCTCGACGCTGACGTGCATGCGGCCGTGCATCAGGGCGCGGACGCGTCCGCAATCCACGAGTGCCTGAGCGCCACGCGGCGATGAGCCGTAGCGGACGTACTTGGTCGTCCTGGGGTGCGCGAAGGGCGTTCCGGGTTGGGTCGCCATCACAAGGTCGACTGCGAAGCCGCGCACGTGTTCGGCCACCAGCGCCTGGCGCGCCATGGCGCGCAGCCGGAGAATGTCCTCGCGATCGACGATCTGATGGACCTCCACCTCTTCACGGTGCAACGTGTATTCCACGATGCGCGTTAGCTCGTCTTTCGACGGGAAGCCGACCAGGATCTTCATGAGGAAACGGTCCAGTTGTGCCTCCGGCAACGGATAGGTCCCCTCCATTTCAATCGGGTTCTGCGTCGCCATGACCAAGAAGGGCGCTTCCAACTCGTGGGTCGTGGTGCCGCTGGTCACGGTGCGTTCCTGCATCGCTTCGAGTAACGCGGATTGGGTCTTTGGCGTGGCCCGGTTGATTTCGTCGGCCAGCACCAAATTCGAGAAGATGGGACCGGCCTGGAATCGCAGCGACCGCGACCCGGCGGCGTCGCTCTCCATAATCATGCTGCCAACGATGTCGCCGGGCATCAAATCCGGCGTGAACTGAATACGCGAGTAGCGCAGGCGCAGAACGCGCGAAAGGGTCCGAAGGAGCGTGGTTTTTCCCAGTCCCGGCACTCCTTCCAACAGAACGTGTCCGCCGGCCAAGAGGCACACCAGCACTCCATCCACGACGTCCTGTTGGCCTACAATGACTTTCCCGATCTCTTTACGGATTCGGCCTAGTTGTTCTACCGCTTGCGCGATTTCTGCTTCGGAAAACACCCTTACATTCTATGCGAGGTCAGATAGGCCGGGCGAAAGATCCGGGACGGTCCCGTAAAAAGAAAGGGCGCGGAGTGAACCCCGCGCCACGAAACGGACCTGTAGCGTGCATGAGCCGGGCTGTTAACCGCGAGCCGCCGCCATATGATCGCCCAGTTCGCCGGCCATGTAAGCGACGATTCTGGACATACACCGAAGCGCATGCTGCGCCTTCGGTCTCGACGTGTTCCGCGTGAGCGCGTACCACATCTTCATCAGTTGAAAATCGACCATGAGCATTCTGCTTTCCAGCGATGCCCCCGCTTCCGTCAGACTCTGACTGCCAGTCATTAGGTCGCGAATCGACCGGAGATCCCTGTTGAGAAGATCCCGGACGTTGTCCAGTGCCAGAGTGGATTCGGCCCGTTCCAGCGCCTGATCACTCTCACCGAATGAAAGGTGGTTCTGGACCGCCAGTTCCCGCGCCATCTCCTCGTTCCAATCGGACTCGAGGATCAACACGCAAGAATAGCGAAACCAGTAGACAAACATCGCTAGAGACAGCGTCATGATCACAATAGAGGTAATCATTTCGATCTCCAGCGAATGTGGATTTCAAATGCTCGATTACTCGTACCGTGAGTACTAGCCATCAGTCTGAGTATACGTCTGGTACTTTCGCGACACAACGGTTTTCGTGGGTAATAGGGTGATTTTTGCGGCGACCTATTACCTCAACGGTACGGTGGAAGGAGCCGAAACAAAAAATTGGTGAAATGTTGTGGATGCGCTGCTATGTTGGAGGATAACCATGATTGCCGCGATTCTCGCGGGCCTGTTTGGCCTTTTGGTTGGCAGCTTCCTGAACGCCTGCGTGTTCCGGCTGCCCAGGGACATTCTGCTGTGGGACCCGCCCCGTTCGTTCTGCCCATCGTGCGAAAAGACCGTAGCCTGGTATGACAATCTGCCTGCCATCAGCTACGTGCTGCTGAGGGGAAAGTGCCGCCACTGCGGCTGGTCCATCCCGCTCCGTTACTTTTTGCTTGAACTACTTTGCGGTATAATGTACTTTATGATAGTATGGTATTTCGGAGTCACATGGCTGGCGGCCAAACTTCTCCTGTTCACCGCAATCAATCTGGAACTTATCTTTTCCGATCTGGAGGAACGAATTCTGCCCGACGAGTTCACCAAAGGCGGAACGGTGCTGGGGATTTTGATTGCGTGGTTCGCCCCCGTGCCGCTGGGCTTTTCGTCGCTGTTCGTCCCCAACGATTGGCCACCGCCGTTGCGTGGAATGGTGGAAGCGGCGATGGGCGCCGCCTTCGCCTACGGAGTGCTGCGCTGGATCGCATGGCTCTATCAAAAAGTCCGGGGCGTGGACGGTATGGGCTGGGGAGATTTGAAGATGGCAATGATGATCGGGGCGTTCCTGGGATTAATGCCGATGCTGCTGGCGCTGATGGCGGGTTCCATTCTCGGCTCGGTTATGGGATTCCTATACATAAAGTTAGCCAAGGAGGAGACCGCAACCTATGAACTGCCATTTGGCGCATTTCTCGGCCTGGCGGCCATCGCGGTGGCGATTGGAGAGGCTGTCCGTCAGGTTGGAGGCTCTGTTGTACACTGAGGACTTACGCCGATGACTGCCCTTTTAGAGAGCTTGCGGCCGAGCGACCCGGACCTGGCTCTAGCGATGGCAATCGATCCCAAGCGGCTCCCCGCGCACATTGCCGTCATCATGGATGGCAACGGGCGCTGGGCGAACCGCCGCCTGCTGCCCCGCGTGGCCGGGCATCAAGCGGGCATTGAGCCGGTTCGAACGACCGTTGAAACCTGCGCGCAGTTGGGAATCGAAGCCCTGACTCTGTACGCCTTCTCGGTCGAAAACTGGAAACGCCCCAGGACCGAAGTGGACACGTTGTGGTCGCTGCTGCGGACCTATCTCCGCAAGGAACTTTCCACGCTGCTGAAAAACAATGTCCGTTTGCAGGCGATCGGCCGAATCGAGTATTTGCCTTCCGTGGTGAGAGAGGAATTGGAATCGACAGTTGCGGCCACGGCGTCGAACACAGGCCTGCGGCTGAACCTGGCTATCAACTACTCGGGCAAAGCCGAACTGGTGGACGCCGTGAACCAAATAATCGCAAACGCCCGCGAGAATGGTTCGCTCGACAGCCTGCGCGTCACCGAGGAACTGGTATCGTCGAACCTCTATACCGCCGGCATCTCCGATCCGGATCTTCTGATCCGCACCTCCGGCGAATTGCGGATTTCGAATTTCTTGTTGTGGCAGATCGCATACGCAGAAATCTACGTGACCGATACGTTTTGGCCGGACTTCCGCCGCCGCGAACTGCTGCATGCGATCCTGGACTACCAAAAACGTGAGCGCCGCTTCGGCGGCTTGGGCGCGCCGGACCCGGCGAGCGTCGACGAGGCCGTCCCCGCGCGATGATGCGCGTTCTTACCTCGATAGTCCTGATCCCAACGATTCTTTGGGTTGTGTTGTTCGCTCCGGACATGATTTTCGGTGCCGCGGCTTGCCTGTTCGCCGGGCTTTGCTGGCTGGAGTATGCCGGAATCGCCGCTCATTACGGGGCGAAGTTCCGGGCCGCCGACGGCTGGATTCCCGGGCTTACGTTTTTGCTGATCCAACGGGATGAGACGCTGCTGTTGATTGGCATCACGATCGGCACGCTGATGCTGACCCTGCGCAATCCGGATTTACGGGATATGTTTCCTTCGGCCGCGCTTTTCCTGCTGGGTCTGGTCTATGTCTTTGGCGCCTGGCGGTCCGCCTTCGTTCTGCACTCGAGCAATGAGTATTGGCTGGTGTTCGCGCTGGCCATTAACTGGGTTGGCGATACCGCGGCCTTCTACGTTGGTAGAGCGATTGGAAAACACAAAATGGCTCCCCGCGTGAGTCCAGGCAAGAGCTGGGAGGGAGCGGCGGCCAGCCTGATCGCGGCCGCCGGGTTTGGTGTGTGGCTTCTGCGCTGGTCGATCCCGGAGGTTTCGCTGGGTATGGCGGCGTTCCTCGCGGTCGCGGGCAACGCGGCGGGGCAGATGGGTGACTTGGCGGAATCGGCGTTGAAGCGTGGCGCCGGGGTGAAGGACTCCGGAACGTTACTGCCGGGGCACGGCGGATGGCTGGACCGGTTGGACTCGAGCCTCTTTTCGATGCCTGCCGTCCATATTCTGGTGCAAGCTTTCGGCTTACGCTAGCGCGTCTGCTTGCGGCGTCAGGCGCGCGTTTCGCGGCCACTCCAATGCAACTGGCCACCAACCTGTTCTCCGAATCCCGCGTTCGGCCGATAGAAAGCGCATGACACTTCTCTTCGCCGTTTTCGCAGCGACTGTGAGTTTTCAGGGTAACTGGATCCTGGACGCCAAAGCGAGCACCTTCGGCAACTTTCCGGCGCCCAGTGCGATGACGCAGGAGGTGACGCAGACGGCGGCCGAGATCCGGCTGAAGCAGACGCTGGGCAAGAACACGGTGCGGGACTATGTGTTTCCGTTGGACGGCCGAACCGTGACGGCGGAGCGCTCTGGCAACAGTTGGGCCACGACGGCGAGTTGGGAAGGCGAGATGTTGCATGTGCGGCAGCAGAGTTCCTTCGGCATTACATTCCTGGAACGATGGACACTCAGCGACGGCGGCAAGACGCTGACAGTCAAGCGAACCATGGAGGGCGAAAAGGGAACAATGGTGATGGTGTTCCGCAAGAACTAAGTGAGAACCTCCGAGACCACGCGGGCTGGAAACTCGTCGGTGATTCGCTCGTCGCGGCCTTCGCGCTGGAAGGTCAACTTGCGGTGGTCCATGCCCAGGAGGTGCAGGACCGTGGCGTGGAAGTCGTGGACGCTGACGGGATTCTCGGCGGCGCGGTAGCCGATCTCGTCCGTCGCCCCATAAATAGAACCGCCTTTCACGCCGCCGCCCGCCATCCAAATGCTGAAGCCAGAGGGGCCGTGATCGCGGCCGGCGTTGGGCCCGGGGTCCTGCGCGATGGGGAGCCGGCCAAACTCGCCGCCCCAGATGACGAGAGTGTCGTCAAGCAGGCCACGCTGCTTGAGATCCGCGACCAGCGCGGCGGCGGGCTTGTCGGTCTTGCCGCAAGCGTACTCCAGGCCCGTCCGCAGCTTGTTGTGGTTGTCCCAGATCTGACCCTCGATATAAATCTGCACCAGGCGCACTCCGCGTTCCACGAGGCGGCGGGCCATCAGGCAACGCTTTCCGTACGAGGCCGTTTTCTCGTCGTTCAGTCCGTAGGCCTCTTTTGTGGTGTCCGATTCCTTGGAGAGATCGAGCGCGTCACTGGCCTCGATCTGCATGCGTGCTGCTAACTCGTAGTTGGCGATACGGGCTTCGAGCTCGGCGTTGCCGGGATGGCGGTCCCGATGTGCGGCATCCATACGATGCAGCAGACTGCGCGAGAGATCGACGATTGTACCCGGCTCCGGATCCTTGCCGCGCAGGTTGAGAATCGGCGAACCCTCCGAACGAACGCGCGTACCCTGATAGACGGCGGGCAACCAGCCGGCCTGCCAATTTTGGATGAAATTGACGGGCGGACCCTTGGGATCGTCCAGCACGACATATGCCGGCAGATTCTGATTTTCCGAGCCGAGGCCGTAGACGATCCACGCGCCGAGAGACGGGCGCGTGGGCAGGATTCGGCCGCCGTGCATGAGGAAGAGTGCCGCCTCATGCGCCAGGTGCGTCGTGAACATGGATCGCACCACGGTGATGTCATCGGCCACTTTGCCAAGGTTGGGCAGCAGTTCCGAGATCGGAATGCCGGACTGCCCGTGCCGGGTGAATTTATAGGGCGACGGCATCAGGCCGCCGGTCTCGCGTACGGCGCGGACCTCGGCGGCAAGGTCGCGGCTGGGCGGCTGACCGGCGTACTTTTCCAGGATCGGCTTGGGGTCGAGAAGATCCAACTGGCTGGGCCCGCCGTTCATGAAGAGTTGAATTACCGCCTTGGCGCGCGGCGCCCGCTGCGGCGCTTTCGGTTTTAGGTCGTGCGCTTGCAAAAGCGAAGCCATCGCCGTACCCATCAGGCCATCGGAGAACCGGTTAAAGAAGTCGCGTCGTGTTGGCATGGCTAGTCGAGATACAGAAATTCGGCGGAGTTGATGAGCGCATGGCAAAGCGTCTCCATGGCGCCACGGCGGCGGCCTTCGGGTTGCTGTGCCCAGGCTTCTGTCAAGCGTGCGAGCGTCGCCCGCGCGTCCTCCCGCTCCTGCCCGGTAGGACGGCGGCCCAGCGCGAGCAGGTAGGCGGTATCGACATCGCCCTCTAGAATTCGCGCGGCCATATGGCGGGCGTTTTCATGGACGAGATCGCTATTGAGCAAGTGCAGCGACTGGGACGAGACAACGGACTGTCCGCGCTGCACGCAGTTCGGATTCATGAACGGCAGGTCGAAGGTCTCCAACAGTGACAATGGCTGGGTCCGCTTCTGTGTCACGTATACGCTGCGGCGCCGGCTCTCGGTGATCACTTCGCCGTCGGGCTGCTGCTTCAGCGGGTCGGGCACGCCGAACTGTTTGTCATCCAGGCGGCCGGCGATGGCGAGAATGGCGTCGCGCACGGACTCGGCGTCGATGCGGCGCAGACGTGGCTGCCGGTACGCGCCGGACATCATGATGAGCTTGTTCATGGCTTTGACATCCCAGCCGGATTGCACGAATCGAACGGCAAGCCAGTCGAGCAGTTCCCGATTCGCGGGCGCCGCACCCATTTTCCCGAAGTTGCCGGGTGTGGATACCAGACCTGTTCCAAAGTGATGCTGCCAAATGCGGTTGACCATCACCCGGGCAGTGAGCGGATGTTTAGGGTCCGTCAACCATTTCGCCAATCCGAGCCGCCGCCCGGAGGAGTGCGAAACCGTGGCCGGTATGTACGGGTTCGTGTGCTGGGCGAGAACGGCCGGGATCCCGGCTTCCACTAAGGCGCCCGGCGTCGCCGAATCGCCCCGAAGCAGGACGCGCGCGGGAGGCGGCTCAGGACCCAGTTCGTAGAGAGCGCGGTAGAGCGGTGGAGGCTTTAGACTCTCTTGCTCTTTCCGGATCCGCTTCTCGATCGCTTCCTTCTCCTTCTTGAATTCCTCGAAGCGGCCGGCGAGTTCTTCGAGACGGACGCCATTCCGGCCTGTTTCGGCGGCGAATTTTTCGCGCCAAGGCTTTGCCTTTTCCTCGAGATCCGTTTCCATCGCCTTGATCCCGGCCTGAATCGGCGCGTTGTGGGCGACGATCGCGCCGTACTCCGGAATATTCTTGATCACCACGAAGCGCGTGTTGTTCTCGTCGCATTTGGCACCGACTCCTCCACACGGGTACTCACCGGGCAACCAGTGGAATGGATCGTAGGCGGGCGTGAGCATGGCGGCGAGGCGGTAGTAGTCCCGCGTGGGAAACGGATCGTACTTGTGATCGTGACAGCGGGCGCAACCGATGGAGAGTCCGAGCACCGCGGAGCCGAAGACCTCCAACTGGCCGGCGATCACGTCCATCCGTTCCGGGATGAAGTTCTGTTCGGTGCTGTTGGTGCCGTCGGGCGCCATGCGCCAAAAGCCGGTGGCGGCCAGGAGCTCCAGATCCGCTGGGTTGATCTTTTCGGCCCGGTAGTCGAAGAGTTCGTCGCCGGCGATCTGTTCGGTGAGGAAGCGGTCGAAAGGTTTGTTCGCGTTGAACGAGCGGATCACATAGTCCCGGAATCGCCAGGCGTTCTGCCGGCCCTTGTCGGAGTTGTTACCGCCTTCGCTATCGGCATAGCCCGTGGCATCGAGCCAATGGCGGCCCCAGCGCTCGCCATAACGGGGCGAGGCGAGAAGAGTGTCGATTAGCTTTTCGTAGTTGGGGTCTTTTTCGTAGGCGATCACCTGCTCGGGCGTTGGCGGCAGGCCGGTGAGATCGAAATAGGCCCGGCGCATGAGTTGCAGCGGTGAGGCCTGGGAGGAGGGCGGAATGAATTCGTCGATCGATTTTTGAGGTCCGGCGGCCGGAGTCTGGAATGACCAGAAGGTCGACGAGATGACGGGGACATGCGCCGGCTGTTCCAGGTCCGGCTTGGCTCCTTCGGCGATCCAACGTTTCACTTTCTCGAACTCGGAATCGGTGAGGCCCCGGACAGAAAACTGCTCCTGGAGTTTTGGCGGCGGCATCTCCTGGGCCGCAATGCGCTTGACCAGCAGGCTCGCGTCCGGATTTCCGGGGACGATGGCCGGCCCGTTCTTGCCGCCTTTCGTCAGCGACGCGAGCGTACGCAGGTCCAGGCCGGCCGACTTCTCGCGGCGGCCGTGGCACACCCAGCACTTGGCGCCAAGAATGGCCTGCACATCCCGCTCGGCTACCGGCGGTTGCGCGGTTTCACGCTCGATCCACACTCGTATCGCGGCGATCTCGGCGGGCCGCAGCTTGTTGGGCGTGGGAGGCATCTTGCCGGTCGACGCCAGACTCAACAGCAGGCTTTCGGTGGGTCGTCCGGCTACGGCGGCAGGTCCGGATTTGCCCCCTTTCAAAATGTCGGATTTCGACTCCAAAGAAAGGCCGGCCGTGCGCGCGGATGCGTTATGGCAGGACGTACAATTCGCGCGAAGAATGGCCTGTACTTCGTCGAAGCTGGCAGCGGCCAGCGGCAGGAACAGTGCGGTGATTCTGAGAATCGAAGCGATACCCATGAATATATATCAATTCCGGGGCGAGGCCGCGAAAATCGACTCGCCGTTATACCGCTGGCAGTTGCGCCTTCAACTCCTTCGCGAAATCGCGAAGCTTGGTCAGCAGGCGGTCGCCAAGGTCCTTGTTCCGATCGTAGCGGTCGTATTGTTCCGCCGGGTCGTCGTCCAGGTTGAACAACTCCGGCTTCGATTTGTCGAGACGCACCTTCCACGCGCCTTCCCGGTACGCTTCCAGAAACGGGCCGCGGAAGTAGAAATAGTTCTTGCGGGGCGACGCGGCACGGCCTTTCAGAAACTCCGACAGGTCGATGCCGTCATAGTGACGGTCCGTTGGAAGTGAAACTCCGGCGAGCGTGCAGACCGTGGGAAAGACATCGATCGTCGCGGCGATATCGGCGCTCACCTGCGCCGCCGGAATGGTGCCGGGAAAGCGAAAGATTCCGGGGACGCGCGGTCCGCCTTCGTAGGTGTTTCCCTTGTGGCCGCGCAGCAGGCTCTTAAAGCCCGTATGCCAGGGTTGATTCTCGTTCGCCAGCATGCGGGACGGCAAGTCGAGCCAGGGTCCGTTGTCGCTCATGAAGACGACCAGCGTGTTGTTGTCGATTTTTTGTTCCTTGAGCGTTTTTAGGATTTCGCCGGCCGACCAGTCGATGGTTTCGATGACGTCCCCATATAGCCCGGCCCTTGATGTGCCGAGCCGGCTGGAGGCCGAGATGGGCAGATGCGGCATGGCATACGGCAGATAGAGAAAAAACGGGTTTGCGCCACTGGCCTTGATGAACTTCACAGCCTCGTCCGTATAGCGCTCGGTGAGGGTGGCCTGACGGACGGGGTGCTCCACAGGTTCGGTGTTGCGGTAGAGTTTGAGCGGAACTTCGGTCTTAACGAAGGGCGGTTCCATGTCGTTGGAATAAAGCAACCCGAAGTAGGAGTCGAACCCGCGCGAAGTGGGCAGGTAGGCTTCCGGATTGTGGCCAAGGTGCCACTTGCCAATGGCCATGGTCCTGTACCCGTTCGCCTTCAAATGCTGCGAGAGCAGAATCTCCGAGAGCGGCAAGCCGTTCTTCGAGTCCGGCCCAAGATTGTTCGGCAAGCCGGCCCGTAAAGGGTACCGGCCGGTGAGCAGACCGACGCGCGACGGTGTACAGAACGGCGCGGCCGCGTAGAAGGATGTACACCGAAGCCCCTCCGCCGCCATGCGATCCAGGTTTGGCGTCCGGATGGTCGGGTGGCCGTAGCAAGCCAGATCGCCGTACCCCATATCGTCGGCGAACAGCAGGATTACGTTGGGTTTGCGCCGCCGCGGCTGCGCGGCCGCGGCGCCGCAGGCGGACAGGAACGCTCGGCGGGAGATCACCAGTACAGTTTAAGCCCGCCCTGCATCTGACGCGCGGTGTTGGCCTGGTTCTGCACGATACCGAAGGTACCAGCGTTCAGGTTCGTCGAGCCGGTTCCGAAGATAACGCGGTTAAATAGGTTGAACGCTTCGGCGCGGAAATCCAGGCGAATTCGCTCCGTGATGTTGAAGGTCTTCGCAAGGCTGACGTTCTCCGCCGGTATCCAGAACGTGCGCAGTTTCGGATTGTGGCGGGTGGCGTTGCCGAAGTCCTGAGGCTGTGGGCCGAAGAAGGAAGCCGGCTGAAGGAATCGATCGACGTTTGGATCGAACTTGCCGCCGGCGATCGGGCCGCGCCATCCGTCGTAGGTCGAGATCGTGGGACGGGTGATGGCGTTAAAGATCGGGAGAGGGTTATTCCGGGTAAGCTCGATGGGCGTTCCCGAATTGTAGACTTGAATCGCCGAGAGCCTCCATCCGCCGGCGACATGGCTGACGATGCCGTTTGTGAGCCACTTCCGGCCCTTCCCAAAGGGAAGATTGTAGAGCGTGGAGAACTTAATGACATGCGTCTGGTCGTACTGGCCGATGGATTTCTCCAGACGGCGGTTGTAGTGATCCTGCGCGCCGACTTCGGTGTTGGCGAAGTAGGAGTCGGAATCGGTGACAAGTTTTGAGAAGACGTAGCTCCATTGGAGGGTTAGGTCACTGGAAAAACGGCGGTCGAACTTGAGAACCATGGCATGGTAGGACGAGTGGCCGCTTTTGTCCCCGTTTTGCGGACCGGTGGACACGGCCTGGTATTGAGGGAACGGACGAAGCGCCTGGTTGGCTGTACGCTGCGCTTGCGTCGAAAAACTGGCGTATGGGGCGCGTACACCCGCGGCTACGGCGGCGGCGGAATTGAACGCGCCCGTCAGCATGGCAACGGCCTGCGGGCGGCCAAGTTGGCCAACGAGGCGATTGAACAGCGCGGAGTCCATTTGATTGATGTTGAGAATTCCGGATTGCAGGTGCGTGCCCACGTTCGCGTTGTAGCCAAGTTCCAACACCGTGTTAGTCGTGATTTGGCGCTGGGTGGTGAAGGTCCAAAAGAGAGCCTCCGGTGCGCGGGTCGCGTCCTGGCCGTTCCAAAAGTCGACAGTCTGCCCGTTCTGGAAGCTCGGGTCGATCCTGGGCGGGAGTGTGTAGGCCGGGAGCCCATCGTCGAGCCGGAACGTGGGTTGCACGCCTTGCGAGGTATTCTGGAAAGCCCACTGACCGATGAAGCCGGCGAAGTGTCCACTGCCCTGGACCGCGGTGACGCGCGAGAACGACCGGCCGAAGGCGGTGCGGATGGTGGTCTTCGAATCGGGTGAGTAGGCGATGCCGATCCGCGGCCCGATGCCGCCGAACCAGCCGGGAACCAGGCTGCGGCGATTCTCCCGCCCTTCTCCGAATCCGGCGAACCAGAGCGCGCCCAGGAATCCGTTGGCGGCGGGGTTGGGACGCGTGGGGTTGAAATCCGAGTACTCGTCCCGCTTGTTCGTTGGCGGCATGGTGAAGTCGTAACGAACGCCGAGGTTCAGGACCAGCTTCCGCGTCAGCCGCCAGTCGTCTTGCGCATAGAAGCCGAAGTAGGGATAGTTCTGCGCCACTTCGCGAGGAGTTTCAGTGCGGCCCAGGTGGGCTTGGCCAAGCAGGAAACTTGCGAAGGAACTGCCGCTCGTGAAGGTTGTCACGCCCGGCACGGATGTGCCAAGGAAGTTGAAATCGGCGCGGCCGGCGATATCCTGCTGGCCTACGCCGTTGGCGGTCTGGTTCTGGTGCTGAAAGCCGAATTTCCAGGTGTGGGAGCCGCGCACGTAGCTCAGGTCGTCCTTGATGCCCCAGCCAGGCTGCAGCGTGCCGTTATTGGAAGGAGAGCCCCAGGTGGTGAACTCCGTGAAATTGATGGTCGGGAAGTTGTTGTTGCAATCGATGACATTCTTGATGCAGATCTTGTCCTTCCAGTTCTTGCCGACGTTCGCCGAAAAACTATCCTTGATGAAGCGGTTCGCGGCGAACGAGAAATGGTTGATCATCGACGGCGAAACCGTCCAATCGTGACTCCAGCGAAAGGCCTCCGTGTCCCATGCCTGAATGGCGCCGTTCCAGAGAGGCTCCGGAAGGCCCGGAGGACCCGCGGGACCCGGCTTGTTGCGGAACGTCGTCAGATTCCACAGAAAGCCCACGCGGTGATTGGACCCGAAGTTTTGATCGGCCTTTACGCTCCACTTGTCGGTCGGCGTGACGAGCGTTCCGTTATTGACGATATAGTTTTGGCGCACATAGCCGCTGGTACCGGGGGCAAAGCCGCGATTGGGCGTGACGCTCTTGGCAAACCCGGCAATCGTATTCGCGGTGGGGGAGAACATCGACTGCGGAATCTGATTGTTCGGGAACGGGTCCCGAATGAAACCGGCTCCGTTCGGATTGGCGCGAGTCGTCAATGGGTTGAAAACGGGCAACAATCGATTCGCCTGGTCGACCCAGTTGCGGAAGTCGCCGTTGTACATCTCCGGAGTCGGGACGCTGAGGATCGACGCGTTCGCCCCAACGCGATTCCGGAATCCCTCAAAGGAGGCGAAGAAGAAGGTCTTATTGCGCCCGTTGTAAAGTTTGGGAACTACGACGGGGCCGGCAAAAGTGGCACCGAAATCGTTTTGGCGGTAGATGGACCGGGTTTGCGCAAAGAAGCCGCGAGCGTCCAGTTTGTCGTTCCGGATAAAGTCGTAAGCGGAGCCGTGGAATTCGTTGGTACCGGACTTGGAGGCAAACGTCATGACGCCGCCGCCCGCTTGACCGTACTCGGCTTTGAAGCCGTTCGTGTCGACCGTGAACTCGGTGAGGGCTTCGACGGAGGGGGTATTGAGCGCCGCTTCGTCGGTATCGCCGGAGCGGTTTGTCCCGACCGAGTAGCCGTCCAGCGTTGCGTCCCACTGCGCCACTTGGCCGCCGCCGAGTGCCAGCCGCTGGCCGCTTCCGCGCGCTTCGGCCGCTACGGCGACGAGATTGAACGGACTGCGCATGGATCCCGCCACAACGAGCGGCAGTTCGTCGACCAGCTTGTTTTCGACCAGCGTGGAAACCTTCGCGTTCTCGGTCTGAATGGTCGCGGCGGCGGCAGTGACCTCTACCGCGTCCGAAATCTGGCCGATCTGCAACGAGACGTCGACGCGGACGGTGCCGCCGGCGGTGACATTCAGGTTCTGTTGTAGCGACTTTTTGAAGCCGGAAGCGCTCACTTCCAACCGGTAGACGCCGGGAAAGAGGTTGGCGACGTTATACTCCCCGGCCGCCGATGATGCCGTCCTGGTGATCGTATTGGTTGCCGTATGCACCACGGCGATTTCCGCCGCCGGCACGGCCGCGCCCGACGGATCGGCCACGATTCCAGTGATATTCCCGCGTTCACTCTGTGCAAAGACGGAGAAGGCGCAGGCAAACAGCGCGAACAATTTCTTCATAAAGAATTCCCTTCCGCACCATATCATACAGCGATAGGGGTAGCGTTCCGCAGCAGGGTGGGATCGAGTTCCACGCCCAGACCTGGGCCGGCGGGAACGGTCAGCATTCCTTTCTCCGATTTCAGGCTCGAGGTCGCGCAGGAGACTGGCAGGTTGTCGTCGTCGCCTTTGTACTCCTGGTGCGCACCCACGTTCGGGACAACGGAAGCGAAGTGGGCGATGTAGAGGAAGCCGAGGCCGCCCCCGGACATGTGCGGCGTACAATCCAGTCCCGCGGCTTCGGACATGCGCGCCACCTTTATGGAGCGGATCAGCCCCCCAAAATAAAGAAGATCCGGCTGAATGACCTGTGCGGTACCCGATTCGATAATCCGGCGGAACCCGCGAAGGCTCATCTCTTCCTCGCCCAGTGCGATAGGGATTTTCAGAGCGTCGGCGATCTGCTTGGTCTCATCGTAGTAGTCGAAAGGCACCGGTTCCTCGAAGAACGCGAATTTCTGTTCCTCCATCAAGCGGCCGATGCGAATGGCCATGGGTACGTCGTAGGACCCGTTGGCGTCGGCGTAGATCGACATCCCGGCGCCGAACGTCTTGCGGGTGAGCGGCAGCAGCGCCAGGTCTCGTTTCGTCGAGGCGTCGTTGTACTCCATCCGCGCGCCCAGGCGATACTTGATGGCCGTCGCGCCGGTCTCGCCGACAAGCTTCTGCAGGTATTCGATCTCCGCCTCCGGCGAGTTGCCGCGATTTCCGCTGGCGCGGTAGACCGGAATGGTCTTGCGGATCACCTTGCCGAACAGCGCTCCGAGCGGTTGATTCGCCGCCTTGCCCAGCATGTCGAGAATCGCGATTTCGACGACCGCGACGCTGACCCAGTAGGGCAGCCCCTGCCACTTGTAGTTCGATTGCGCGAGGTACACGTGTCGCAACAGAACCTCCACGTCCCGCGCGTCTTTCTTTAAAAACGACGGCGCAACGCGCTTCAGCAGAATCGGATACGCCGAGGCCATGACCGAACTGTGCGCGTCGGCGAACCCTTCGATTCCATTCGTCGAGCGGACCCGCACAAAGAAGTGTTTGCCGCTCTTCAACAGTTCGATGGACTGGATGAGCACGGGCTCTTTCAGAAGTTCCCGCCGAACGACGGGCCGCGTCAATGCGGCGTCGATTTTCGGATTGGCGGCGTAGGCGGCGCCTGCCGCGCCGAGCAGGCTGCGTCGGGAAAGCATGGCGTTATTGTACGCTGGTTGCTCTATGGCTGATCGACTTCGCTGGGGAATTTTGAGTACTTCCAAATTCGCGCGGACCAAGGTGATTCCGGCGCTTTTGCGGGCAACCAATCTGGATGTCGCCGCCATCTGCTCGCGCGACGCGGCGAAGGCACGCGCGCACGCGTCGGAGTTTGGTATTCCCGCGGCCTACGGCTCCTACGAAGAGCTCTTGGCCGATCCGTCGCTCGACATCATCTACAATCCGCTGCCGAACCACATGCACATCGAGTGGTCCGTACGCGCGGCGAACGCCGGCAAGCACGTGTTGTGCGAGAAGCCGCTGTCGATGCACGCCGGCGAGGTCGACCGGCTAATCGCCGCCCGCGACGCCAATAAGGTCGTGATCGGCGAGGCGTTCATGGTGGCGACCCATCCGCAGTGGGTCCACGTCCGCGACGCCATTCGCGCCGGGCGCATCGGGGAACTCAAAGCGATTCAGGCGTTTTTCAGCTACAACAATCAGGATCCGGCGAATATTCGCAACATCGCCGAGTACGGCGGCGGCGCGGTGATGGACATCGGCTGCTATCCGATCTTTACCTCCCGGTTCGTACTGGGCCGCGAACCCTTGCGCGTCGCCGCCATGGCGGAAAAGGATCCGGTGTTCGGCACGGACCGGCTCTCAATGGCCATGCTCGACTACGGTGCCGTCCAGTGCCAATTCCTCACCGGCACGCAGATCACACCCTACCAGCGCATGCATTTTTCCGGTACGAAGGGCCGCATTGAAATCGAAATCCCCTTTAACGCACCGCCGGACCGCCCGACGCGGGTGTTTATCGACGACGGGCGCGATGTCTTCGGCTCGGGCGTTGAAACCACGACGTTTGAAACCTGCGATCAGTACACCATCGAAGGGGAGGCGTTCACGCGCGCAGCGCGCGGGGAACAGCCCGTGCCCGTATCGTTGGAGACGGCCAAGGGCAACATGCGGGTGATCGACGCCGTCTTTCAAGCCGCCCGCGACAACCGCTGGGTATCGCTTTGAGATAGGATATAGCCCATGAAATTCTTGCTAGCCGCTTTCGCCGTTTTCTCCGTCGCCGCTCAGCCGCCGCGGATCTTTAACACCGTAAAAACCAAGCTTGCCCAAGGCAAACAGGTCGTTGGCGGTACGGTCTCGTCGTCCGACCCCGATGTGTACTGTGCAATGGCCAATTCCGGCTTCGATTTCACTTGGATCGAAATGCAGCACAGCCCGCTGTCCTACTCGGAAGTGGCGCGGATGGTCTACGCCTGCCGGGGCGCTTCCGCCATGCCGTTCATTCGCGTTCCGGACGCCACCGAGGGCGACGTGCAAAAGGCCACAGACCTCGGAGCGGTGGGCATCATTCTGCCGATGGTCGAGTCGATCGAGAAAGTTCGAAATGCCATTAAGTTCGCCAACTACCCGCCGCGCGGCAAGCGCAGCCAGGGCGGTGGCAACTACGGCGCTCTTTGGGGCAGCGACTATCGCGGCATCGCCAACCACAACATGATGATCGTGGCGATGATCGAATCGCCGGCAGGCGTCGATATCGCCGAGGACTTGGCGAAGGAGCCCGGCGTCGACGTGATCTTCGTCGCCTCCACGGACCTGGGCAGCTTCACCGGCTTGCGGCAGGGCGATCCGAAGTACGAAGCTTTCGTTACCCGTGTGCACGACGCCGTTTTGAAGCACGGCAAGATTCTGGCCGGCCCGCTTGCCTGGCGCGAACGCCACGGCTACAAATTCTTCCAGGGCCCCGGCGAGGGTTCGCTGATCCGCACGGCCGCCAAGACCGTGTTGAGCGGCGGAGTGGAAGAGGGCGCCAAGAAGGGCGTCGCCGTGATCGAGGGAACGGAAAAGAAGTAGTCTCTATTCGTGACGTAGCGCGGTGAGAGGATCCAATCTCGCCGCGCGCATCGCGGGCAGCAGGCAGGCGGCGAGTCCGACGCCCAATAGGCAGGCGGAGACCGTGCCGAATGTCAGCGGGTCGTTGGGCGCCACGTTAAAGAGTAGCGTCGACATGAGCCGGCAGGCGGCCAGTGCGGCCCCAAGTCCCAATGCCCAGCCGAGGCCGAGTTGGACCAGGCCCCGGCGAAGGACCAGCCGCAATATCGTGGCGCGATCCGCGCCCAGCGCCACGCGAACGCCGATCTCCCTCGTCCGCCGGCCCACAGAGTGCGCGATGACCGCGTAGATTCCGACAGCCGCCATGCCCATGGCGATCGCCGCGAACAGCGAGAACAGCGTGCCGAAGACGCGGAGGTGCCACCGGTTCCGGTCGAAAAACTCGTACAGCGTCATCATGTCGGCGAGCGGCAATTCGGCGTCGATTCCCTGCACCTCCCGCCGTACCGCCGCGCCGAGCGCGCTGGGGTTCCCGCTCGCCCGCAACAGCACGAACATCCCCCGGTACGATTCGCTCCGGTAGGGAACGAACGCCACCGGATTGGGCGCGGACTGATTAAAGCCGCCCTGCTGGCGAATATTCGGCACCACACCGATCACGGTCATCCACGGTTTCGGTTCGCCGCCCTCCGGGTAAAACCGGACCCGCTTGCCGACGGCGTCCTGGCCGGAAAAGAACCGGTCCGCAAAGTGCTGCGTGACCACAACGCCCTCCTGCCCCGGCAAGCCGTCGGAATCGGCGAACTCGCGGCCCCGGGTGAGCGTCACACCGAGAGTCGAGAAGTAGTTTGGCGCGGCGACGACGATATACGACATCGGGCGGTCCTCCCGCCGGAGACTCTCCTGACCCTGCGTCTCGACGCGCCAATCGCTGCCGCCCGAACCCGGCGGCGACGAGATGTACGATACGATCTGTACACCCGGCAACGAGGCTAGGCGCGGAGTCAGGCCTTCGAAGAACTGTTGCCGCAACTCCGGCGTGGCGTAGCGCGAGTTCGGCAGGTTGACGCGTGAACCGAGGATGCGTTCCGAGGGGATGCTCTTCCACTCGGCGTAGGCGTTCACGAAGCTCCGGATCATCAATCCCGCACCGCTCAGCAGAACGACGGCCAAGGCGAACTGAAA